>Ga0256836_1000946_pt1 | contig 13927 bp, 10 predicted proteins | sample 4561380metaG_FD_185974 | JGI IMG/M metagenome (GOLD analysis project Ga0256836, IMG submission 185974) | Hydrothermal vent microbial communities from Guaymas Basin, Mexico - 4561-380 | ecosystem: Environmental > Aquatic > Marine > Hydrothermal vents | place: Mexico: Guaymas Basin | collected...
AAAAATGGCTTTATTCTCTTTTTGTGCTTTTTCAAATGCCTCATCACACCAAGGCCACCAATCTACTGGATTGTCCTTGTGTTGTTGGAGGTAAGGGGAGTCTTCTTTTTCTAATCTGTTTGGCATTATTGTAACCTTTTTAGTCTTCTTTTGAGTGTTTTATTATTGTTGAAATAGTTATCTATTTTATTATAAGTAGAGTATGAAAATATTGCTAAGCAAAGGCTTAAAATGAGAATTATTCTTGTTGTTTTAGACTTAATTAAAAAAAATTATCTCAAGTACTTTAGTTCTACTTTAGAAAAACATATGATACATTTAAGTATAATATAGTTTAACAAAATAGAATAAGGTGCAAAATGCCAAATAACTATACTTCCCAGAACAAAATAAAAGGTGATTATGCAGAACTCATTTGTAAACATCACTTTGAACTTATGGGGTGCCATGTCAATAAGGTTGGTATAGAAGACTTATCTCCAAGTTTTGCTAAACTTCAAAGTACACATAATGCAGTCCAAGCCTTAAAGAGCCGTATGCAGTTAATGCCAGACTTTTTAGTTGTTCATCCAAGTATGAAAAATGCTTCGTTTGTGGAAGTAAAATACCGTAAAGATATTACTTTGGATGCTTCTCATCTAAGGGATTTTTCTAAGTATCTCCATAAGAGATATGAAAACTTCATTCAAGATGGTATACCAGTTTACTTTTACCTTCTCACAAACAAAAAGCCATATGTTCATATTATGAAAGCTAATTCCTTAAAATACTGGGAAGAGACTGGAGGGTTTTACCCTGTAGGTGTTTCTGCTTTAGATAATTTACCTTTTTTTAGAGGAACTAAACAGCACTCAAGTTTTAACACTATCTATGAAACGGAGATAATGCCTGCAATAGAAGACATTATCTGCAAGTCATAGAGTTTAACGATATAAAAAACAAGGACAAAAATGAAATATTTACTACTACTCATAACACTAACAAGCATCATCAATGCACAAAGTTTTTCAAAACAAATGCTTCTAGGAGAGTGGGAACTCTCATCTGCTAAACTCAATACCGCAGTTTTTTTTGGAAGGTATGTTAGTAAACATAGAAACTCTACACTTACTCTTCTTTTTAACAAAACAGGCTTTTTAAAAGTAGCACAGACGGGAGAGGTCTATAACTATGAAGTAGTTCAAGGACAACTCAAAATCTATGAAACAAAAGAGTATAAGTACGGCTATAAAGTAAGACGAAAAAGCCAGTATGACCTCTTTAAAATAGTTGGTCGTGTCGATGGCTGTCTTGAAGTGAAACTCACAAAGAAAAAAATCCCCGGCTATAAACCAAACAGAAACCTAAAGATGTGTAAACTCTCAAACTTTCCACAACCTACTTACCAAGAGAGTGTTTCAAAGTATAAGTTTTAGATGCTAAAGTATATAGAAGAGTAGAGGCTTTTGTGTGTGGACTTACCTTTGAAGTGAGTTTGCTGAGATGTTTGATGGGTTTTACCTGTGTGAAGATTAAGATATAGTCTAGGAAGTAGTCATGAATGAAGATGTAAAAATTAGTAAACGCCCCCGTTTTGAAGATGAAGAGCTCAAAAGATTTGAAGAGCGTATGAAAAATATAGAGTGGGATAATGAAAAGGGGAAAGGTGTTTTAAGTGATGAGGCTATTGAGAAGATAGCTCAGTCTGTTGTTAAAGATGTGAGTAAAAATACCGAACATAAAAAAGAGGATAGAGATAGATGAAAGTAGGACTTATAAAAGATACAAAGATTAAAGAAGAAACACCCCTTGTAGATGTGAAGTTTACTCACTCTTTATGTATAGGTCAAACAGGAAGTGGTAAGACAACTTCATTTATATACCCCAACATAAAAAATCGTATGGAATTAGGTCACGGGATACTCTTTTTTGACATAAAAGGGAGTGAACACTTAGCTCTTAAAAAACTTGCCTCTGATGCAAACAGACTTGAAGATGTACTAGAAGTCGGAAAACCTTGGGGTGAGAATATAAACTTTTTAGACTCGCTCAACAACAGAACTTTTGGTTCATTTGTCAAGGATATGGTAGGAGACCCAGCAGATGCAGGACAAAACACTTACTTTTATAACGAAGCCATAGGACTAGGTAAGAGTATATACCAGATGTTTAAACTCAAGTCTATCATCTCTCAAGAGCTTATGGAACTTGGTCAAGAGAAGTGTTGTGCAACTCAAAAAGAGTTTAGTCTTAGTGATTTTTATGAGGTTATTTATAATATAGATACTCTGTACAAATTTATACAAGATATGAAACAATTTGCTAAAAATCTACACAGTTTCATCATAGGAAGCACACACTACTACACTGCAAAGCAGAGTGATATTTACAAAAACTTAGTCTTAAACTATAGCAACATAAATATAGCACTCAAGTTCTTCAAAAAGTATGATGTAGAAGCAGATGAGAGAGGTAATAGTGATAAGTTTGAAACATCTCTGCTCTCTGTCATTAGCACACTCTCTTCTGCGTTTAACTTTATGGCTACCTCTTCTTCAAAGTACATTTCAGAGTCAGAAAACCCACTTGATATAGTAGCTGCACTGCAGAAGGGAAAAATAGTCATCATAAATGTACGAGTCATTCCTGATGCTATCTTAGAGTTGATACTCGATCAGGTGTTTGAGAAGATGATAGACCTTAACCTTCAAAATGAAGAAGATAAGAAACCTATATCTATCTTCATAGATGAAGCACAGAGACTCATAAACAGAGATATACCTCTTGATATTTTGAGAAGTTCTAAGGTAGATGTTCTTATGGCAGTCCAGAGTGAGATACAACTTATAAGTAAGTTTGGTTCAAGAGAAGACTGGCAACAAATATCTGTAAACATTGCTCAAAAGTTTGCATTTAAGTCTACTTACTTTGGAGGAGATCATCTTCGCTCTTTTTATGTAGAGACTGCACTTTTAGAGACATTTGAGTATGCTAAAGAGCATGATGCTAACAAACTAAGGGCAATCCCTCTCTTTTTACATAAAGAGGATTTTGAGAGGGTAGAGTTAGAGTACCAACATAAGGTACTTAAACTCAAAGAGATAGAAGAGAATGAGATACTTTTTTATGATGTAACACACTTTGAAAATGAGCGCGAAGTTATTCTCATAGACACTAAAACGCAGAAGAAAAGATATAGAAAAATCTTTACTGAAACCCAAGATAGCACCATAGAAAGAGTTATCGAGCCATATTTGGTTTTTACCATCGAAGAGCTTATTGAACAACTACAAGAAAAAGATGAAAAAAACATAGAAAAGTACAAAACTATGTATCATGAGTATGAGTGTATGAGCAGTTATAAAATCAAAGAAAAGTTTGTTACTGAGCTAGATGGTTATGATGAACTCTTTACACTACTCTATCTTTTAGCCAAAGAAGATGATACTTTTGATATGGGTGATAGGGTGTACGATATGTTTCATGCACTTGCAAGTGATGAGTATGATGATGTCCTTTTTATCAACGATGATTATGAGGGAGGTCCTGAGATGCTCGCCATAACAACAGTTGGTCATGAAGTCACAAAAAGTATAAGCTCCCTTTTAGAAGATAGGGGTATTTTTATCATTGAAAATGGTAGTAAATTGTCTTTATATATCATGGACTACTATGATATAGTCGCAGTTTATACTATACTAGGGGAGATGCAATAGAGTCTCTTCTTTTCCTAGCGCTCATCTACTTTCTCTTAGTCTTTGCGATGGTAGCACTGTCGGTAAGGGATGAGCATAAACTAAACAATGAAACAACATTTAAAAAAGAGTTTATTCGTTTAGCAAAGATGAAAAACTACATGCTACAGCTCTTTTTGTTGAGTCTTGTATGCTTTGTTTATTATGAGTTTTTTGATTGAGTTAATATTAACTACTCTTGACTAACTTATCATATTGTGATAATATGACTATATGATAATATCTTTTAAATGCAAACAGACTCAAAAACTTTTTGATGGCATATATCAAAAAAAGTTCTCTCAAGCTGTAAATAATATTGGAAAAAGAAAACTTGATATGCTTCATGCTTCTTTTGATGAAAGCGATTTACGAATACCACCTTCAAATCGCTTTGAGCATTTAAAGGGAAACCTAAAAGGTTTTTGTAGTATACGAATAAATGATGAACAGTTTAGAGTTATATTTCATTTTGAAAACTCTAATGCTTATGATGTATACATAGTCGACTATCACAAATAAAGGAAACATTATGAAAGCAATAAGACCAAGTACACACCCAGGGATAATTTTAAAAGAGGAGTTTGCTACTCCTATGAACCTAACACAATCAAAACTCTCTGTGGATTTAAATGTAGGCATAAAAACATTAAGTGAACTTTACAATGAAAAGCGAGGAATTACATCTTTGATGGCATTAAAACTTTCTGAATATTTTGGAACAACACCTCAGTTTTGGATGAACTTACAGAATGCTTACGATTTACATAAGACTTATGAAAAAGAGAAAGATACTCTAGCAAATATCTCTCACTGTGCCGCATGAGTACTCTTTTTGTTGAGTGAGTTTTAAAAAGGAATTTCATCTTCAGGTACAAAATGTACTTTATCACTCTCTAAAGTCTGTTGTGTATCATTAAGTGACTCTAAATCATTTATGGAGTTATACTTCAACACCAAAGAGAGGAACTCTTTGTTCTCTTGTAAAAATAGCTCTTCAGATAAAAACTTTTCTGTGTAGATAGGGTCATAGTTTGTTAAAAAATGAAGCTTTTTCTTTTCAAGGTAAGTATCAAGTGCTTCACCACAGTTGAGTGCTTCTATCTCTTTTAATATTTTTTGCTCAACACTTGGTTCCATAAAGATGACATAAGTTCTTAGGAACTCTAATTTACCTTCGATGTAGTCGTTGATGGTTACTTCGTAGAGGTTATTTAGTGTTGTTTTAATTATTTCCATTGGAAGTACCCTTTAAAGAATAAAGTCTTTGCTTGAATTTCATTTTTTATCTATGTTACAAATATAGTTTATTAATGGTTTAGAAAAATTTAAAATATTCGTACTGTACATTAGTTTATATCTTGATAAAGTCGTAGATATCACATTAAAACCTGAATTATCAATATTATAAATATATTTTTCTTTTGCCGGTAACCATAAATTTATTAATTCTTTACCATTTATATCTGTTATGATAATATCACCAAATCCTGAATTAAAAATTAAATTACCATTTAATTCTTTGACATATCTCATATGTATTTTTGATATTGAAAGATTAAATAGTATTTTTTTTGGTTTAGTTCTTAAGTTGAAAATATACCACTCTTTACCCGTAAAACCAAGAATTTTTTTGTTATTTAGTTGAATTGCTTTTTCAATATAAAGATTGTGCATATACATATATAATAAATCTCCTTCTATGTTCCATACAAATATTTCCCCATTAGCTGAAAAGGATAAAATATTCTTGTTATCTATTTCCATGACAAATAGGATTTCCCCTGTATTTTGTTTTCTAATTCTTTTTTTATTTAATTTTAAATTTAACCATAGTAAATACCTCTCTTTTTTTTCTGTATCTTTCTTTTTGTACAATCCAGTAGTATAATAAGCCAATACATTACCATTACTTAATACTAGAGTAGTATTAACACTTATATTCTCTTTATAGTTTTTTATCACTCCGTTAGAAATATTTAAAACTTGAACTTCTTTCTTAGAAGTAAAAACTATGGAACCATCTTTAAGTTTGCTAATTGAATTAATACTATAATTTATTTTCTCTGAATTTAGCTGGATTAATGATAGGTTTTTAAAGTTAATTTTTATAATTTTTATATCATTAATACCATTTTCATTAATGACATGTTCATTATTCTTAAGTATAAAAATATTTGATATATTTAAATTTTTGTTGTAATGAAATAGATAATCACTAGGTGAAATAATTTCTTTTTTTAAATTATAGTTATTATCGTATATTTTTATTTTATTAGGACTACATGTTATTATATTTGATTGTACTCTCTGTACATTACTGATATATTCTCCATGTTCACTTTCATTTTTATAGAATTTATCTTTATACTTTATTGATATTAAGTTAACTGTTGAAGAATTCAAAAAAATAATTTTATCATTTATATCATTGACTACATCTATAATACGATTTTCACTAAAAAAACAATGGTAGACAACTTCTCCAACCTCATTCCAAATTGTTATATACATTGAATAAGCTATAATCCAACCATTCGACAACATCTTTATTCCTTGAATATCATCTAGATGTCCTATACTAGATAATGAAAGAGGTTCTTTAAATAGAGTTGTAAAGTCACTATAACCCTCTAAAGCATCATCTGTCATATATACACTATCAATAAATGTATAGATGTTATTATCCTCTGAGGCAGCTAAAAAAGTATAATTGTTTATTTTTAACAAGTAAGTAATCTTATAATCATTACCTACTTCTAGGTGCTTATTACTAAAACCAGTTTTAAAACTAAATTCAATAAGTTCTCCATTATCGTACAATATAAATACAGTGTTTGTAAATACAATTATTGTATTAATATGTGGGTCACGATGAGTTTTTAAACAAGGATGCTTGATCTCGCCTTCTATAAGTCCATTAATATCATAAATTGAAATATTGGAACCATCACTCACTATAAAATTTTTGTCATTAAAGCTATAACATTTTTTTATATCACTTATACTTTTAAAAGTATTTAAATGAGTTCCATCTTCTGAACTCCAAACTGATATATCCCGACCACTATAAGTTATGAATTTATTCTTTTCAATATTTAAACAACCAGTAATTTTCTTATCATATAAATATTTCTTCAAAATATTTCCATTATTTTCATATAAATAAAAATGTTTTTGACATGTTAAAATAAATAAACTAGAAGACAATATAAAGATATTAGCTGTTGGATGTTTCTCTGTTATAAATTCTTTAAGTAATCTACCTTTACTATTATAAAAACAAATTTCTCCATTTGTATATTTAATACAAAAGTTGTTTTCAGAGATTTGTAATATATAAGATACATTTTGGCAATTTATTTTTTTTATAGAATTTAATTCACTGGTTATTAATAATATATTATTGTAACCTGGACTATTTGATAGTAAATCAATTAATAATATATTACCATCTCTAAAGGTATAATATTTAAATTTACTAGATAAAGTAATATTATGTTTAATTTGTTTAAGTAAATTCATTCTACTGTAGTGGTTTTGTTTATTTATTTTTTTCATCCAATAAAAGTTAACTATATTTTTACCAAGTAGTCGTTTTGAGTTTTTATATAATGGTGAATCTTCCCCATCCTCATAAGCCAACTGAAACAGACTCTGATGTGGTCGCCACATCTCTTCATCCACTTTGAGTATCAGATGCTCTTTCTCTCTGTAAAAACTCTCCCAAACATACATCTCATCTTTAGTAATACCCTTTAGATCATGAGCTTTTTCCATTATCTCTCTAAAGCTTTCTTGTTTGTGGTTATCGTAGATACTTCCTGCAAACTCTAAATCAAAGAGTATTTTTTTAAGTCTTTTTATATTTTTAGATTTAAAGAGTTGGTATGGTGTTTCACTTAACATATGTAGATTGTTATATCTTTTGTCCCATACTTCTTTTTTATCTTGTAGTGTTAAAAAATAACTTGCTAGCTTTTTATGAAGAGAGATGTCATCTTGTTTATAATAGTGTTTTTTTATAGTTTCGGCTATAACTCTATGAAAAGGAGTAATGAGCATCTCTCCATCTATAAGCTTTTCGGTAAACAGATCTTCTATGTAGTAGTAAAATCGTGACCATATAGCTGAGGGAAGTTTAGGTAGTTTTTGATATCGTTTGTTTTGAAACTTATTTAAAAGATACCTATCTCTTGAAACGAGATCTATAATCTCTTCCTCACTCAGTCCATCTTTTGAAGCAGATATAAAACCAAATATTCTTTTCATAAGTAGTTTATCATGGTGGTATTTTTTTTGAATAAATTCAAAAAATTGTATGATTAAATTTTCTTCAGTCTCTTTTAGTATATCTATTTTATCGTCAACTTTAAAATGCTTTAGCCTCTCAAAGATAAGTTTTAAATGAAGAGGTGTAAAGTCATTCTTTGTGATAAGTTTTTTTATATCTTCGTATTGATTTGTACTTAAAGTTCTATTCTTTTCCTTAAGCCAAGTATTTATTATTTTTAAACTGGCATTGGAATCTACTACTTTTAATGGATCAGTTCCCTTTGCCAAATATTCCAATCTGTTGTAGTATCTATAATAGTCCTCTTTATTTGCTTTCTTTTCATCATAAAGTGTAGAGAAGACAACTTTTATATTTTCAGGCAAGTCATCAAGGATTATACTTAAATCATTATAGTCTTCAAACTGATCAAGAGCGTCTAAAAATATTATTACTTTTTTATCTTTATCAACAAGCCTTTGTAACTGCTCTTTAAATTGCTTTTTAAACTTATGCTCTTCGTACTCGAGGTTTAGGGACTCTTTTTTTACTGTATCATCACCTGTAAGTAACTGTTCTATCTCCCAATAGAGTGACTCAAAAAGTACTCGTGAGTATGTAGAGAGTGCTGATGTGCCTATGAATCTAAAAAGAACTTTATACTCTTCATCATCTGTCTCTGAGATAGCTTTTGCCATGAGAGAACTTTTACCACTTCCTGATTTACCAAACAGTAGGTAGAATGGCTCCTTTTCATATTTAGTATCTGTTATGAAATCAACTATTTCTTTAACATTAGTATCACGTCCTATGACTGTTTTTGCCCTATCTTTTAAAAATTTGTTTTGTTCACTAAGTTCAATATTTAACTCACTACTCTCTTTCTCTATAAATGCAGCTATTTCTTTTTCTATAGCTTCTGTGAATATTTTTAATATCTTATCTTGAAATTTCCGAAGATATTTAGGGGCTTTTGTTAGACTTAAGTTTTTATATTTCGTTTTTTTGGCTTTTTTAATATCACTCCACTTAACATTATTAAGAATGATTTGATTATCTTTCGGTATATTTGCATTTTCTCTCAGTTTTTCAGATAAATCATCTAATTTACTTAAATCTGAATCTATAAAATCTTCTCTTGTTTTAATAGCTGCTTTTTCATAATCTGTAATAGTCCTAAAATAAGCAAAAGTATGCTCATTATTAACAGCATCTAAGCCTTCATCCATCTCTTGTTCTGTTGCTGATGTGTGGTACTTTGGATCATTACTCGCTTTTTGAAAAGCAGCTTTGATCTGATTTTCTATTTTTGACCAGCCATCTCTATCATCTTTGTACTTATGCTTATCTTTTAAATAATATGTATGAGGAATAGCATTTTTATCCAGTTTATACCATTCCTTTATAGTGTCTATATTTTGGCCTTTATACCACACTTTAACTGTTTTGGATTGCTCAAACTTATATTTTAAACTATAAAGATATATATGACTTAAACTTTTAATTTTTTTAAGTATTTCTTCAAATTCTTGTGCTTCTATACCATAAGGAAGAGGTACCCATCCATACCTTTGTCCAACTAAAAGCAGGAGATTTGGTTTAGGCTCATGACTACTGCGTTTAATCTCATTTAAACATATATTCATAGTTTGCTGATCATAACCTGCTTCATCCATTACACCCCATCTTAAATCGATAGGTTGAAAACCAAACTTAGCTTTATGACAAATTTCTTTTAACTCAGGAAAGACAAACTTATGGAGTATATCTCGCTCTTGTTCAAAGTCCTTAAAAGTAGAACTTATAAAGAACTTTATAGTTTTATTGTTTTTACTCATTTTATTTTCCTAGAGTGATGGTGATTTATAATTTTTTTCTCTTCTTAGTATTGTCCAGAATGTATTTTCTTGTAGGGCTTCTATACCTAGGCTTTTGTAGATTTTCTTTTTATCATTTTTTTCATCTTCTAAAAGTTCTTTTGCTCTTAAAAAGTGTGCCAAAGAGAGTTTATACTCTTTTATGATTTTAGAGTAGCCATCAAAGTGTTCTTTAGATTTAAAGACTGCTGCAAAAGTAAAAAATACACCTGTTAGTATTTTTAGATTATCTATATTGTCAATAAATTGATAAATATTATTGGCTGCTAGTAGTGAGCCTAGGGCAATAGTAGTTCGTGTTAAATACTTGATTATTTTTTTGTAAATTCTTTCTTTAGGTTCTTTTTCTTTAATATTTTTTTTAAAAAATCTTATTTGACCTTTATCATTATTGCCAATCCAAGACTTCCGAACTAAATATTCTTTGTCTTTATTTAAAATTTTAGAACCATTTAAAGATGAAAATATATTTAAACTTCTTAATGATGTTCTTATCCAGTTGAGTTCATCTTTGTATGATGATGGGTAAGAAAAAGCCACACTTTCATCTATTCCTAAGTCTTTCCAAGTATTTTGTACACGAAGTCCTTCTGACAATGCACGGGTGTCTTCATAGAGAACTTTATATTTTTTAAACTTAGTCGCAAAAATATAAAATAAAACTATAATAAATAAGTAAATAATATTTGTAATAAACTTATCTACACCAAGTTTAGGTATAACAAAAAATGTAAGAGAAGATGTAAAAATAAGAGTAAGCAAAAGTTTTTCATAAAATTTGGTTTTATTTTGAAATTTCCCACTTAAGTATGCAAAAGAACTTCTTGATATAATTTGTTTTATCCTTAATTTGTGCTCTTTTTGTATGTTGTCATCTATATTTAAAAATACTTTTGTTGAGTCTTTCTTATCTTGTTCTATTTTTGGGCTATACTTTTTTAAATCATTAGCTGCTCTTGTACTAATTGAATTAGTTTGAAGCTTATTCTTATTCTTACTATCATTATCCTTCTTATATTCAATTTTCCCATTATAGTTTTCTTCTATAATTTTATTTAAGCAATTTATTTGTGTATGTTCTCTCCTAAAAGAGTTCATCTCTTCTGCTTGATTTTTAGTTATACAAGGTTTTGAATTAAGGTAAACTAAGCAATCTACAAAAGTGTTCCAATGTTTTTTAATACCACTCAACTCCTTATCGTTAGTACCCCATGGAATCTCTTCATTGCCTTGTTCATTATCACTTGGAAATAGTTTCGTAAGTTTATATTTTATTTTCTCTTCTAGTACACACTTTATAAGTTTTGATTGTAAAGAAATAACTGGTAATTTTAAAATTGGTTTATTATCTGTCCATTTCAATAATGATAAAGATTTTATCAAAGTATGGTTTATCCGTGGAGTGATAATTCTATATACTAAGCCTCGCTCAGGAAGAGAAACTCTATCTTTAGCTTTTGTAACATGGTCATAATTACCACTGAGCTTTTTATTGACAATCTCAGCAGTTCCACCACTTTTACCTTCTGAACATGGACTTTGTAAAGCTATTAGTATTTGAGAATGAATTGCAATATATTCACCGACTGTAGTATATTGTTTATATCTTATTTTCTTTTTTTCATCTTCGTCACTCAGTGCTGTATATGCTTCTTTATCAAATGGCATTAATATGATATTTGGAACAAAGTTGTTTTTTTGTCTTTTGACTCTACATAATAAAAAATTAAACTCTTTTATTGATGTTATATTGTTATATCTAAGCTTCACTTTATCATTGGTACCAAAAGTTTTTTTATATGTTGATTCATCAAATGGTATTGGCACACTAACTGTAATCTTTGTTTTAAATTCTTTAAGAGCTATTTTTGCCACTATTCTATCTGCACCATCAGCTAAAGGACTCAGTAAGATGATGGGAGTTTCTTTATATTTATCAGTAATATATTTAAAAATCTCTCTTACTTTCTCCTCTATTGCTTTTATGTCATCTTTAGGAATATCCCTATGCCCTGTTACACCTATTACCAGTGGTATCTTCAAATCATTTACATTTATCATTTATTTCTCTATTAAGAATTTATTTTAAATATGATTATGCTATTATCTTCCTAAATAAATAATAAGTATTATTAAAAAATATGAAAAACACACAGGTAATCATGAAAAACTCAGAACTACTAACCCAATACCTAAGTAAAAATTACATAACAAAAACAGAACTAGATGTAGCACTCAAAATCTCTTCTACTTCTCATCATAATGTAGATGATATTTTGTTGGCATGTGGATTTGTGACTTCACAAGAAGTAGCAAAGGTAAGATCGCAAAGATTAGATACTCAGTATATAGATTTAACTCAGTTTATGCCACATGATGAAGCACTTTGTCTCATTCCAAGAGAAAAAGCTATAGAGTTAAGTATATTGCCACTAATGATACAAAATGAAAAACTTTTTATATCCATAGATGAGAGAGCTGACTATAAGCATAAAAATTATTTAGAGAGTATTTCACAAAGAAGTATTCAGTTTGTAATCTCTTCAAAAAAAGAGATACTCAACCATCTTATGACTCATGAGTATTACACAAAAGATGATGCGATTAGAGATCAGATAAATATCTTAAAATCTAAGTCATATGAAGATACAGATATTATAAATTTAGTTGATTTACTTATAGAGGATGCCATAGAAGACAGTGTAAGTGATATTCACATATCACCTGAAAAAGATGTTGTAAATGTATTTTTTAGAGTTGATGGCGTATTAGTTCATTACCATACTTTGCCAAAAGAGTTTCAAGAGAGAATCATTTCTCGCATAAAGATACTAAGTAAGTTAGACATCTCACAGACTGCTCTTCCACAAGATGGACAAATAGAGTACGAGTATTTACATGTAGGTTTTAGGCTTAGAGTTTCTACTATAGGCACAACATATGGTGAAAATATTGTTATGCGTTTACTTAAAAATAGTGTTTCTGATTTGAGAATAGATACACTTGGTTTAAGTGATAAAAATCAAAAACTTTTAAGTAAGCTTTTTAAACAACCAAATGGACTGATTTTAGTAACTGGACCTACTGGAAGTGGAAAAACAACAACCCTATACTCAGCACTTAAAGAGATTAACTCACTGAGTAAAAATATACTTACAGTTGAAGACCCCGTAGAGTACCAAATACCTTTCATAAAACAGACACAAATAAATACAAAAGCAGGTTACACATTTGACAAGGCTATAAGAGCTTTTATGCGTCAAGATCCAGATGTTATACTTGTTGGTGAGATAAGAGATGAAGAAACAGCAGAGTTAGCTTTAAGAGCTTCTATAACAGGTCACTTAGTTCTCTCTACTCTTCACACAAATGATGCAGTTGGAGCTATAGGAAGACTAACAGACTTAGGTATACCGAACTATCTTGTAGGCTCTGCGACTATCGCTATACTTGCTCAAAGATTGGTAAGAAAACTTTGTAAACATTGTAAAGTTAAAGTACAAGACCAAGAAGCAGAGATAAAAAAATATAATATTCCCCAAAAACTTCTTGAAGATTTTTCAAAAACAGATGTGCATGTAGCCAAAGGTTGTTCAAAATGTTCACAAAGTGGCTACTCTTCACGAGAGATGATTTTAGAGATACTTCAAGTAGATAAACATGTGGAAGATATGATAGCAAATCATAAATCTTCATTAGAAATTTTAAAATATTCAAAATCCAAAGGTATGAAAAGCATGTTAGATGATGGATATATAAAAGTTTTTGAAGGAAAAACTAGCTTTGAAGAGATTGAGCGTATGGTCTTAGATAGAGAGTTTTTGGAGTAAAAATAGTAATAAAACTTTCCTTGATCTCTTATAGTTCCTGACAATTATAGGCTGGAATGATAATCTATGCTTATGAAAACTGCTAGAGAAGTATCATTTAGAGATGAATTATTCCGTTTAAACAGTTCGGTTTAAGGGGGGGGGACTTACAAATGTTTTGTATGTTATTTATTCTATATATGACATAACATACAAAGTATTGCTGAGTGTTATTGTAACTTCTCAGCCACAAGT
>Ga0256836_1000948_pt1 | contig 13904 bp, 15 predicted proteins | sample 4561380metaG_FD_185974 | JGI IMG/M metagenome (GOLD analysis project Ga0256836, IMG submission 185974) | Hydrothermal vent microbial communities from Guaymas Basin, Mexico - 4561-380 | ecosystem: Environmental > Aquatic > Marine > Hydrothermal vents | place: Mexico: Guaymas Basin | collected...
TGGTGCTTGTGGCATCGAAGTAAAAGCACCTTTTAACCGTATCACTTATAACAAAGCTATGGAACTTTATGGTTCAGATAAGCCAGATATGAGATATGGTCTTGAAATGGTTGATGTTATCGATATTTTTGAAAGATGTGATAATGAGATTTTTACAAATATCGCTAAACAACCTCATAAAAACCGTATAAAAGCCTTAAGAGTTCCAGGTGCTGACCTAGTTTTCTCAAAAAGAGAAATGAAAGGTTTTGAAACATTTGTAAGAAAATTTGGAGCACATGGTCTTGGTTATTTTCAAATGAAAGAAGATGGTCTAAAAGGTCCACTTATCAAGTTCTTTAGTGAAGAGGATATTGCACTTCTTATAGAAAGAACTGAACTTGAAGTTGGTGATGTTGTTTTCTTTGGTGCAGGAGATAAAAAAACTGTATGGGATTATATGGGAAGATTTAGAAACTTTATAGCTGAACATGAAAAAATGAATCTTGTTGACCCTGATAAGTATGAGTTTGTATGGGTTGTTGATTTCCCAATGTTTGAAGTTGAAGATGGTCGTGTTAAAGCACTTCACCACCCGTTTACAATGCCAAAAGATACTGATAAAGAAGATGTTGAAGAGATAGAATCTATCGCTTACGATATAGTTCTAAATGGTACTGAACTAGGTGGTGGGTCTATCCGTATCCATAAAGAGGAAGTTCAAGAAGAAGTGTTTAAACTTCTTGGCATCGAAGAGGAAGAAGCACATGAAAAATTTGGTTTCTTACTAGATGCACTTAAATTTGGCGCACCTCCACATGGTGGTTTTGCTTTAGGATTTGACAGACTTATGATGCTTATCTCTAAAACAGCAAGTATCCGTGATGTTATTGCTTTCCCTAAAACTCAAAAAGCATCTTGTGTACTTACAAAAGCACCAAGTCCTGTTGATAACACTCAACTTAGAGATTTACACATCCGTCTAAGAGAAAGTACAAAATAGTTATGAAAAAATTATTTCTTATTATCGGAGCTCCTGGCTCTGGTAAGACTACTGATGCTGAACTTATAGCAAAAAAAAATGATGATATAACTCATTATTCAGCTGGTGATATGTTTCGTGCAGAGGTTGCTTCTGGTAGCAAGAGAGGTAAAATTTTAGATAGTTATATGTCTAAAGGTAACATAGTTCCTATAGATATGGCTATAGAAACTATAGTAGATGCTATAAAAAATTCCCCTACAGATATTACTATAATAGATGGTTACCCTAGAAGTATAGAGCAGATGAATAAACTTGATGAATACTTAGCACATGAAAATTCACTTGAATTAGTAAGTGTTATAGAAGTTAAAGTAAGCGAACAAACAGCTAGAGATAGAGTTCTTGGTCGTTCTCGTGGAGAAGATGACAATACAGAAGTATTTAACAACCGTATGAAAGTTTATACTGAACCATTAAAAGATATTCAAGATTTTTATAACTCTAAAGGTATTTTAAAAGTTATTTCAGGCGAACGAACCATTGAAGAGATAGTTAATGAGATGGAAAGTTTCATAAAGTCTATGATATAATAAGAAAAAAGGTAATAAAATGTGTTTATTTTGTAAAATAGTAAATAAAGAGATACCATCAAATGTGATTTTAGAAAATGAAGATTTTTTAGCATTTCACGATATAAATCCAAAAGCTCCTGTGCATATCTTAGCTATACCAAAGGTTCATGTTGATAGTTTCAATGAACTTTCAGGCGAACTTATGGGTAAGATGACATCTTTTATACAAGATGTAGCAAAAGAGTGTAAGATAGACAAAAGTGGCTACAGAGTTATCACAAACATTGGTGAAAATGGTGGTCAAGAAGTTCAACACTTACATTTTCATATACTTGGTGGTGCAAAATTAAGATGGGAACATATTAGTGATGCAGATACACAAGGACACTTTTAAGCTTCTATAGCTTAAAAGTAATTTTTAACTACATAAATGTCTTTTCAAAATCTTATCTTACTACAAAATCTTTATCGTATAAAATCACTTGGATTTAACTATTCGGACTCTTTTTATATTAATGAAGATGATCTCATTAAAACACCTATAAATATAGATGAATTGAAGAAAAACATATTATCTTGTCATCTATGTGATTTGAGTAAATCAAGAACTCAAAGTATGGTAGGTTTTGGTAATGAGAATGCTGATATTATGATAATAGACTATACAGTTTCTAAAAATGAAGATATTGAAAACAAATTTTATACAGGTAAAAGTGGTGAAATATTAAAAAAAATATGTAAAAATGTTTTAAAAGAATCGATAGAAAATATTTATTTTACACATTTAGTTAAATGCAAACCTCTTAATTCAAATACACCATCACCATCTGAGTGTAACTCTTGTAAACCTTATTTATTAGCTCAAATAGAATTTATAAAACCTAAAATCATCATAACTTTAGGTCAAGAATCTTACAAAAATTTAACAGGTGATATAACCAATTTTGAAGATATTCGAGGTCATATAAGTAATTTTAAAAATTACAAAATACTACCTATTTATCATCCAAATTACTTACTTAGAAATCCAGAATCAAAAAAAACAACATTTAATGATTTAAATACTATAAAGAGATATATATGAAAAACATACTTTTACTACTTTTATTTTTACCTGCGATTAGCTTTTCAAAAAGCTTTTTAATATCTAATATACCCATACCAAAAGTATATGTCCAAAACTTAGACCCTTATCCATGTGATGAAAAATGCTTAGAAGATTATTTAAATAATAACAAGATTTTTTCTTTCTTATCTTATGCAAATAAAAAACTTTCTAACACAAAACTAGATGATGTTAGAATGATGCATATTTCTATATTGAATCTTGGTTCAAATATCTTTAGTTCAAAATTAAAAATAGCATTATTGTTACCATATAATAAGATTGGTAAATATGCTGCTTCAACAACAAATGCATCATTGGCATATCTAATGACTAGAAATCATTCTTTTAAATTAAAAAGTTATAAAATACAAAATGAAAATATACAAGAGATAGAAGATGCAATAAAACAAATTAAAAACGATGGATTTTCATATATCATAGCACCAGTAACTCAAATAGGTGCTGAAAATATATCTATTATCAATCCATCCCTTAATATATATTTTCCAACAATAAATAAGAAAGATATTAATACAACATCACAAACTTTATATTTTGGTGGGATAGATTACAAAGCACAAAGTGATAAGTTATTGGAAAAAGCAGTATCTCCATTAGTAATATTTTATGACAAATCCGTTATTGGTAAGAAATTAGCAAGCTATGAAGAAGATAAATTTAAATATACTGATATAAATAATACAGATTCTAATGATACAGAACCAGCAACTATATTAGACGATGTTAAACAAGTCATTAAATTTTCTATACCAAGAAGAACAACTAATCTTGAAAAATATCTAAAAGATAATACCGATATTAATGGTTCATCATGCTTTATAAATACCCCTATAGTAAAAACTGGTATGATAATGTCACAGCTAACTCTTTATGATACAAATACAACAGAGATAACAAATGTATTGTCAACTCAAATAAATTATGACCCACTTCTTTTATCTATGACCCAATATATAGATCGTAAAAATATGATTATAGCAAACTCTATAACTAAACAAAACAACATATTGATAGAATCAAATGCTCTTTTAAATAATGATATTGTTTATGACTGGATAAATTATACAACAACTGTTGGAATTGATTATTTTTATAGCATAATAACATCACAAACTAGAGAGTATGATATAGATATAAAAGATAATCAAATGCAATATGAGATAGAACTACTTAAACCATCTTATTCTAAATTTGTCCCTTTAGATTAAGATAGTTATTTATGCTATCTTACTTAACATCATTCATAAATGATAAAAAATCTTCACTATTCCAATAACCTGGAAATTTATAGATAATCTCTTCATTTGGTTTTACAAAAAAATGTGATGGCACTCTATTTACTTGAAATTTATCAGGAAAATCATCAAAGTCTTTATCAAGATGCATAAGTATGTATTTTGATTTCAATCTATCTATAACTTTTTTATCTTTTAAAGTTGTAGCTTCAAATTTTCTACACCATCTACAGTTAGATGATGTCATAAGTATATAAACATTTTTATGCTCTTTTTTTGCTTGTTGCATTGTTTTTTCATAGTCTGTTGAAAAATCAGAGCCAAATATATATGATGCTAAAAGTAATATTGTTAAAAGTATTTTCATATTATTCCCAAATCTCTATTAAATTTTTAAATACCTTATAAAGTGATTCTACTTCATAAGCTGTAGTTCTTTCATTTATGGCATGAATGGTATCATTTTTTACACCAAATTCTATAACATCTATACCAAATTGTGCTACAAATCTTGCATCACTTGTACCACCTGCTGTTGAGTGTTTTGGTTTTATAGCTGTTATATTTTCTATCGCTTTATCTATATTTTTCACAACTTTTGTATCGGTATTTGTGCAAAATGGGTATGAGCCTTGAGTAAGTTTCAACTCATAATCTAGTCCATCAAGATGTTTTGCTACAAACTCTGTTATCTCTTTTTGTGTAGTTAAAGTTGTATTTCTAACATTGAACATCATTTTGAGTTCGTTTGGTGTTACATTTGTAACCTCCATACCACTTCTTATATCTGTTATAACAAACTTTGATGGACTAAAAAATTCATCTCCATTATCAAGATTTACACCTGCCATATTTAGAAGTCTTGGAGCTATGTTATGTATAGGATTTATCGCTTTTTCAGGGTATGCTGCGTGACCTTGTTTACCTTTTAAAGTGATATAACCATTTATAGAACCTCGTCTTCCTACTTTGATGGCATCTCCAAAATTCTCTTCACAAGTTGGTTCTGCTACCACTATAGCATCTGGGAGTTGGTTAGTCTCTTTTAGATACTCTAAAACTTTTATAGTTCCATAGTATGCATCACCCTCTTCATCTGATGTAAGTAAAAGTGATAATGTTCCATTAAAATTTTCTGTATTTTTTACAGCTTGAACAAATGATGCTACACCACTTTTCATATCTTGTGTCCCACGACCATAAAGGTAACCATCTTTTTCAACTAATTTATAAGGGTTAGTATCCCAGTTATCTCCAGCAGGAACAACATCTACATGACCAGCAAAACAAAGATGATCACCATCACCAAATTTTTTATATATAAAAAGGTTTTTCACATCTTCTACATCAATTCTAACTGCTGTAAAATCATTCAAATAAGACTCTATAAAATCTAAAAGACCACCATCATTAGGTGTTTCACTTTTACTCTCAACCATTTTTTTAAAAAGTTCTAGTATCTCCATCTATTTAATACCTGGATTTTCATAAAAAACATAAGGTGTAGAGTAGTTACTTATCTCAAAGTAAAGTTTTTTCTCGCCCTCATCTACTTTATAGTTAAAGTTTGTATCCATATATCCATATCCATAACGATATGATCTAGGGGTATTTCCATCTGTTGATGTCGCAGTTGTTAGTTTATCTATTTTTATAAACCTTTGAACTAACTTTTCACCCATATAAATATCTAAAACTCCATTTGTCCCTGTCCAGTTTTGTAAACTACGACCTATTTTATTTTGTGTTTCTTGTGTGCAAGCTGTTAAAAAAAGTGCAACACTAATACTCGTTAGCCAAAAATATTTTTTCATAATATACTCCAAATAATAAAATTTTTAAATTATACACTTTTTTAATTAATTTTTTAGATATAATTGAATAATTTAAAATTATGTAACAGGGTTGTATGTGAAGATAGATGATATAAAAGATTATAAAGAAATTTTAAATATTGTAAATAAAAATAAAAGTTCTATAGAGCGAAATTATAATCTTAAATCAGATCAAATATTGGTTGAAAAATCTCTTATAGATAAAATTTTATTAATTTTAAAAAAACCATATTATAAAGATTTTGATAAAGTTCAAATCATAAAAACTATTGTAAAAGATATACTAAACCTTAAAGATAATGACCTTATTATGGTAAAAAAAGGTTCAATATTTGTAAAACTTTTTGATGAAAGTAAAAAAAGAAAGATTTCTAAAAAAGAGATAAATACAGTAGCTAGTAGATATAATGGTATCCCTGAAGAAGATTTAGAATTATTTTATGATGAATACTTCGATCAAGAAGATATAGACTATTTGTTTGACTCTGTTGCTGATAATTTTGTAAAAAAATATTTTTTAAAAGGTCGTATAAATAATACTGATTATGAAAAAAATGTTTTTGGATATATTCAAAAACTTATTTTAATCGAACTTCAAAATGATTTTGATGGTGATGAAGATTTTTATATAGGTTTTTCTGGTTATATCTTTAGAAAACATTTTAAACTAGCATTTGAATATATTTCTGACTATATACTAAAAGAGGCAGCACTAGCAAATAAATACATTTTAGACTTTTTAGATTACTATTCAAATAATATTATTGTTTTTGAAGGTAGAAAATACCAAGTACCAAATTTAGAAGCTGAAAATGGTCTTAGATGGCATGTTCTTTCTATGGTAGCTAGAATCAAACCATATATAATGGCACAAGAGTATATTAGTGAAGCAAAATCTGTCATTGAAAAGATTGATAAAAAGATAGAATCTTTATATATCGATGGTCTTTCACCTATTCAATATAATGATAAAAATATAGAACTTGCAAAAGAGATTAGAGAAGAGATGAAAGAGTGTACTGAAGATATGGAAAAGATACATGACCTACTCCATACTTTAGATAAAAAAAATAATGTTGATACTAAGAAAAAAGAGTTAGAAAGAGAATTATCTGAATTAAGAGATGAAAAAATTGAACTTAAAGATGAATTGTCTAGTGTTAGAAAAGAGATTGTTGAAAAAACTACTATAAAAAAATACGAAAAACTTCTACAAGAGAAAAAAACTTTTCAACACAACATAATAGTTAGATCAAAAGTTCTTAAACAAAGTAGAGAGTCTTATATGGCGATTAGAAACTCTCTAACTAAAGCTTTAATGTCAAAAAAGCAAATTCTAAAAAAAGAAGTTTAATCTAAAACTCTTTTTTTAGCCACATACTTCAACCAAAAAAAGCCAAATAATCCTGAAAAAAGTGAAGCAGAAAGTATCCCTATTTTAGCTTGAAATATCATCTCTTCATTACCTAAAAATGCCAAATCGGCTACAAATATTGACATAGTAAAACCTATACCACCTAAAAAACCTATACCAAAAACTTGGCTCATTGTACTTCCCTCAGGTAACTTAGCTATCCCTAATTTTATAGCTAAATAAGCAACACCAGCAATGCCAATAACTTTTCCAATGATAAGACCAAAAATAATTCCTAAAGATATAGGTGTAGTTATAGTGCTTCCTATAGATGAAAAATCGACAGATATACCTGCATTTGCAAGTGCAAAAAGTGGTATAACTACAAGTGCAACAGGAAGATGTAAATCATGTTCTAATCTTGCAGATGGTGTACCTACTGCATCTATCTTATCTTTTATATTTGTAAGTATTGCTTTTTGTTTTTCATGCATCATATGGTCTGTTGCTACTGGATAGTTGTCATACTCATCTAGTAAGTTTTTAGTATGTTGTGTAAAATCAACTGGTGGTATTTTTGGTTTTGATGGTATGGCCATAGCAGCAATTACTCCTGCTATGGTAGCATGAACGCCAGATTCTAACATAAAAAACCACATAAAAAGACCAACTATAAAGTAAGGAAGTATCATATGGATACCGACTCTGTTAAACACAACCATCACTAAAAACATAACTCCAGCTAAACCAAGTGGTAAATACTGAATCTGTTCTGTGTAAAACATAGCGATAACAACAACAGCCCCAAGGTCATCTACAATGGCTAGGGCTACAAGAAATGTTACAAGTGCAGGTGAAACACGATTACCTAAAAGTACCAATGCACTAATGGCAAAAGCAATATCAGTAGCCATAGGGATACCCCATCCAACAGCACCATCTTCACCATAATTTATGGCAGTATAGATTAAAGCAGGTAAAACCATACCACCTATAGCTGAGAGTATTGGTAAAATAGCTACTTTTATGTTTGAGAGTTCACCTACTAAAATCTCCCTCTTTATCTCTAAACCTATGATAAAAAAGAAAATGGCCATAAGCCCATCATTTATCCAATGGTGGATGCTATGAGACAATGCCCAAGACCCAACAGCAAAATCTATCTTCATGTGAAAGAAGTGGCTATAAGCTTCTGCTAAAGGTGTATTTGCAAGTACAAGTGCTACTACTGTCATAAGCATTAGTACCATACCTGTTGTAGTTTGAGCATGTAAAAAGTGTTCAAATGGTGTTACTATACGGTTAAAAGTTTTTTCCCATGGTGCATATAGTTTCATTTTTATTGTTCCTTTATTTTCCTCTAATATAGTAAAATTTTACTTAATATATGTAAATAAATACTCTTAATTTATATCTTGAGTTTTTAATACCCAAGTATAGTATATACTTCCGACTACAAATCCTAACCCTAAAAAGACTGTTATCACTTCTAAAGAAAAACCTTGTTGTGCTAAAAAACCTATACTAAATGATGTTAATGCAGCTGAACTTAAAAAAAGCATATCGTTATAAGCGATAATCCTTCCATAGTATTTTTCATCTATATTTTTATGAAGTAATGTATATGTATAAGACCATAAAGTTGTTGTAAAAAGTCCAACTATTACACTTGCTACTAACGATAGATAAAAATCATGCATTACATAAGCCCATAACCATATAGCTAAGGCTTGAAATATAAAAATATAAATTAAAAATTTATTGTTTAACCATCTATTTATAAGTATTGGTCCTAGCACTAGCCCTATAGCACGAGAAGCATGAAGAAGCCCAAGTGCTAAGGATGTAGCTATGATAGATGCATAGTATTTATCTACCATCAATGCGACAAGTACATCAAATGCTGTTAAACCTACAAAAGCATGAATTAACATCAGATGGAAAGCTTTTGGTGAATTTTTTATATACCTAAAAGTATCACCCATCATTTGAAGTAAATTCTCATTTGTTTTTATAATTGTTATTTTTATATCTACCTTATAAAGTAAAGTAAAACTTATAACAAACATACAAGCATCTAAAACAAAAGCAACTTTTACACCAAGTAAATAAACTACAAAACCACTAATAGCCATACCAAAAGTGTATGATAATGACCATATAATAGAGTGCAATTCATTAGCATTTTGTAAGTTTTTAGAACTAACTATCTTTGGTAAAATCGACATCTCTGTAGTAAAGTAAAAACTAGCTGCTGCCATTTTTAAAAATATAAGAGTATATAATAGATACAAATCAGATACTTGATTTACAAATACTAAAAATAAAGTTGCAAATATCTCAATAACTATGAGAAAAAGCATCAGTTTTTTAGGATTTATACTATCTATAATAGAGCCTGAAAAAGGTGCTTGAAATACACCAGCTAAAAAATGCAAAGATGCAACAAATGCTATAACCTGTGGTTCTACATCCATCTGTATAAGCAGAGTATATATAGCTACATTGCTAAACCATGCTCCAAAGTACGAGATTAATTGTATAAGAGATAATTTTTTTAAAATTGGTTCTGATTTTAGTAAGATTAAGTATTGATTCATAGATGTAAGAGTAACATAAATTTCATTTTTATTAAAATAATTTTATATTTACCGATATTATTGGTATGTAAAATTATTATAATTAAGGAGTACATTATGGATGGCTTAACAAATGTTGTAAACCAACAACAAGCACAAACAACTTCTATAAGTTCACAAGAACAAGAAAGTGAAAAAGTTCAAGAAACTCAACCAACAAAAAGGGATTTAATAAAAGAGTCTCAAGAAGAATCTAAAAATCCAAAAATCAACTCTAAAGAAGATGTTGAAAACTTGGTAAAAGAACTAAATGATGCCATGTCACCAATGGATACAAATTTAAAATTTGGTGTTGATAAAAATGATGTATATTTTGTATCTGTTATTGACCAAAAAACAAATGACATTATAAGAAGATTTCCAGCAGAAAAAGCTATGGACTTTTTACCAAAGATGCAAGAAGTTAGTGGTATGTTGTTTGACTCAAAAATTTAAATCATAACCCTAACCATATTTTAAACTCTTTTATAATAAAATCTCAACAATTATTTCAAAATGAGGTTTTTATATGAAAAAAGAAGTTAAAAAAGTAGTTCTAGCTTATTCTGGTGGTCTTGATACTAGTATTATTTTAAAATGGTTACAAGAAGAATACAAAGCTGAAGTTATTACATTTACTGCTGATTTAGGTCAAGGTGAAGAGGTTGAACCTGCTCGTCAAAAAGCACTTGACAATGGTATAAAACCTGAAAATATTTTTATTCTTGATATTCAAGAAGAGTTTGTAAGAGATTATGTTTTTCCTATGTTTAGAGCAAATGCTATTTATGAGGGTGAATATCTTTTGGGTACTTCTATTGCAAGACCTCTTATCGCAAAAAAACAGATTGAAATTGCTCAAAAAATGGGTGCAGATGCAGTTAGTCATGGTGCTACAGGAAAAGGTAATGACCAAGTAAGATTTGAACTTGGTTATCTTGGGCTAAACCCAGACATAACTGTTATCGCTCCATGGAGAGAGTGGGATTTAAACTCTCGTGAAAAACTTTTAGCTTATGCTAGAGAACATGGAATCAACATAGATCAAAAGCATGTTGATGAAGATGGTAATCCTACTGTTAGCCCTTATTCTATGGATGCTAACTTACTTCATATATCGTATGAGGGACTTCACTTAGAAAACCCTATGAATGAACCTGAAGAGGGTATGTGGTTATGGTCAAACTCACCTGAAAATGCTCCTGATGAAAAAGAATACATAACAATAGGTTATAAAAATGGTGACCCTATTTCATTAAATGGAAAAGAACTTTCACCTGCTACAATGTTAAGAACTCTAAATGAGTATGGTAACAAACATGGAATTGGACGAATTGATATAGTTGAAAACCGTTTTGTTGGTATGAAAGCTCGTGGATGTTATGAAACTCCAGGTGGAACTATAATGTTAAAAGCTCACCGTGCTATAGAATCAATCTGTTTAGACCGTGAAGAAGCACATATGAAAGATGGTATGATTGCTAAGTATGCTGAACTTATCTATAACGGTTTTTGGTTCTCACCTGAGAGAGAGATGATGCAAGCAGGGATAGATGCTACACAAAAATTCGTTCAAGGAACAGTAAAACTAAAACTTTACAAAGGTAATGTTGAAGTTGTTGGTCGTGAATCAGATATGTCACTTTACTCTGAAGAACACTCAACATTTGAAGAAGATGAAGTATATAACCAAAAAGATGCAGAGGGCTTTATAAGACTAAATGCACTTAGAAGAATAATCGCAGGTAAAAAAAGAGGAACTAAGTAATGAGTATGATAAAGATAGATATGAACTCTCCAGAGTTTATAGCAACAATGGAAAAAACTGTAAAGTTTACTGATAAAGTTTGTGAATCTCGTGGTTGGGTTTATAACCCTCAAGTAGAAGTTAATGAGGGTGTGCAAATGGGTCTTGCTAGAAACAAGATGATGTACAACAAAAGATTTTGTCCATGTTTTATGGTTGAAGAGGTAGATGGAAAACCAAAAAGTGTAGATGATAGAATCTGCCCATGTAAACCAGCGATAGAAAAAGAGTTACCAGAAGTTGGTGCTTGTCATTGTGGTATCTTTTGTACTCCTGAGTATGCAGAAGCTAAAAAAATCGAACTTGGTATGGAAGAGGTTGTTCATACTCATTCTCGTGGTCTTACAAAAGAGGAATGTGAAGTTCTTGTAAAACAAAATGAACTAGATAGTGATGAACTAGAATCACTACTTGAAGCTAGAGAACTTGGCATGGTTCAATTTACTCTTGTAGATGTTCGTGAACATATGGAATGGGAAATGGGACATATCAAAGGTGCTGATAAACTTGTTCCTACAAGTAGCTTCTTTGCATCATTAGAAGAAGCAAAACTTAGTAAAAGTGATAAAATCGTAGTATATTGTCATGTTGGTAGTCGTTCTGCTCATGTTGCTATGATACTAAGAGATCAAGGCTTTGAAAATATAGGAAACTTAACTCATGGTATTGTTTCTTATGGTGGCGAAATTCAACGATAAATTTAAAGGGAAAAAATGAAAGTATTATTAATAAAAGATGTTAAAAGTTTAGGTAAAGTTGGTGAGATTAAAGAGGTTAAACCTGGTTATGGTCAAAATTTCTTAGTTAAAAAAGGTTTTGCTAAACCAGCTACTGAAGAGGTTTTAGCACAACATAAAGCTGATGAAGAAAAAAAAGCAGCAGACTTAGCAGATGAGATAGAAAAACTTCAAGAGATAGCTACAAAACTAGATAAAGCTGAAGTTGTTATCACTAAAAAACTTGGTCAAAATGGTCATCTTTTTGGTGCTGTTACAAAAGATGAGATAGCTCTTGCACTTAAAGAACAACATAACATCGATATAGATAAAAAACATATCAATGAAAAATCAGCTATAAAAACTATAGGTGAACACGATTTAGACTTTAAACTAGGTCACGGTCTTCATGCTACACTTCATGTAGATGTTCAAGGGGAATAGTAACTTATGTTTGATGCTACTACGATACTTGCCTATAAAGGTAAAAATAAAGCAGTTATAGGTGGAGATGGACAAGTTACTTTTGGTAACTCTGTTCTTAAAGGTAATGCTACAAAAATCCGTACACTTCACAATGGTAAGATTTTAGCTGGTTTTGCAGGAAGTACAGCAGATGCTTTTAACCTTTTTGATATGTTTGAAGAGTTTTTAGAAAACAAAAAAGGTGATATTTTAAAGTCAGTTGTAGAGTTTTCTAAAGCTTGGAGAAAAGACAAAGTTCTTCGCCGTCTTGAAGCTATGATGATAGTTTTAAACAATGACCATATATTTATACTTACTGGTAATGGTGATGTTGTAGAACCTGAAGATGGAGAGATAGCATCTATCGGTAGTGGTGGAAACTTTGCCATCTCAGCAGCTCGTGCATTAAAAAAACACTCTCAACTTGATGAAGAAGAATTAGTAAAAGAATCTCTTATGGTTGCTGGTGATTTATGTATATATACAAACAAAAATATTAAGACATTAACATTAGAGGATAAGTAATTGAATTTAACTCCAAAAGAGATTGTTGAGTATCTTGACAGATATGTAATAGCTCAAAATGATGCCAAAAAAACTATAGCCTTAGCACTTCGTACAAGATACAGAAGAATGCAACTAAATCAAGAGATGCAAGATGAGATAATGCCTAAAAATATCTTGATGATAGGCTCAACTGGTGTTGGTAAAACAGAGATTTCAAGAAGACTTGCAAAAATGATGAAAGTTCCATTTATAAAAGTGGAAGCTTCAAAATACACAGAAGTTGGTTTTGTTGGTCGTGATGTTGAGTCTATGATAAGAGATTTAGTAGTAAACTCTATCAGCATAGTAAAAGCAGAAAAAGAGGAAGAGAACAAAGAAAAGATAGAAAACTATGTTTTAAACAGAATAGTTGAAAAACTTTTACCACCACTTCCAAAAGGTGCTAGTGAATCTAAACAAGACGATTATCAAAGACTTCTAGAAGCTATGGAAAAGCGAGTAGAAGCTGGTGAGATGGATGATAAAATCATAGAGATTGATATTGATTCTAAAATCCATGTAGAGTTTGATGATAGTAACTTACCACCTGAGATGATAAAAGTTCAAGAGAGTTTTTCTAAAGTTTTTTCTCAAATCAACAAAGAAGACAACAAAAAAGAGGTAACTGTAAAAGTTGCAAGAGAGATGCTAAAAGTTGAAGCA
>Ga0256836_1000949_pt1 | contig 13901 bp, 13 predicted proteins | sample 4561380metaG_FD_185974 | JGI IMG/M metagenome (GOLD analysis project Ga0256836, IMG submission 185974) | Hydrothermal vent microbial communities from Guaymas Basin, Mexico - 4561-380 | ecosystem: Environmental > Aquatic > Marine > Hydrothermal vents | place: Mexico: Guaymas Basin | collected...
CGGTTCCCAGTTGCTCCTCCTGATAGACGGTCTTAACGTCGGGGTATTCACCCTTCAAAAACTCCTCTACAAGCTCCTTTTTGTGTCCTACAACGACTATAACATCCTCTGCACCGGCCTCCTTGGCCGCCTTAATTACGTACCAGAGCATGGGCTTACCGAGGACTTTGTGAAGGACCTTCGGGAGCTCCGACTTAAACCTCGTCCCCTTACCTGCTGCAAGAATAACCGCCTTAAACCCCAAATTTCCCTCCCTCTAAAGTTTTTTAAACACGGCAAAGGGGTCTTTTAAGTACTCCCTCAGAATATCGGCGTGGTCAAAAACGAGCCTCTCAAAGGGAATCTCACCGTAGCCAAAGACCTTAGCGACTTTTGCGTCGTCCTTCCCCTTAGGCTCTCCCCTTGCAACGCACTCAAACACTACAGAAACCGTGTGAAAGCGGGGGTCCCTGTCGGGCCTTGAAAAGACCTTAAACTGCCTCAGGGCAATAACCTCAAGGCTCGTCTCCTCCCTCATCTCCCTTATAACCGCCTCCTCAACGCTCTCCCCCACCTCAACAAAACCGCCGGGAATCGCAAGGCCTACAGGAGGGTACTTCCTCTCTATGAGGACTATTCCGAGCCACTTCCCCTTTTCGTCCTGAAGGTTGACTATGCCGTCAACCGCCAAAAAGGGAGTCTCAGGTCTAAAGGCCACTACTCACCTCCGAAATTTCCCGTTAAGACCTTCTCAAAGAGGCTCTCTCTCCTCTTCTTCTCGTACTCCTTCCTCAGGTCAAAACCTTTTCCCTTGGCGTCAACCAAAACGGCACTTACACTGCCGATTGCAACTTCGGCAACTGCCTTTATCGGAAGGTGTCTCTCGTCTGCCGTAAACCAGAAAACTACCTTCCCCCTCCTCTCAAAGGCCCCTTCGGGAGAGAGGTTGTTTGAGGGAATTACCTTGTAAGCATCTATCCTCCCGAAGAGAGTATCAACCTTTTCCTTCTTAACAACCTTGAAGCTTACGCTCTGAAACCTTCCCCCTGCAAAGAGGGGGAAGACGGTCTCCTTACCGACCTCAAAAATACCGTAGCGCCTGAAGTAGTAAACGGCACTTACTATGTCCTCAAAGGGAATCGCAGGAATCTTTATGTACCTTACCTTTACCTTCTTCTTCTTGGGGTTAATCTTCTCGTACTTTACAACCCTCTTTTTAAGGTCGTAGGTGTAGACCCTGATTCTGTGGTAGTCTCCCTCACATTGGTAAAGGTAGGTTTTCTCGGGGCTCTTTAACTCCTCGTTCCAGATTGAGTAGCCCTCGTCTGAAATTTTCCTAAACCAGGAGGCAACCCCGGCAGTTGAGACCTTTCCCCAGAACTTTAACCTCTTGTCGTCAACCCTCACAACTTTTGAGACGCTGTCTGCAACGTGAAAGATTGCCCAGTAGAGCCTGAACTTGAGCTTTTCTCCGTCAAAGTCGTAGTCGGAGGGCTTTTTGCTCACCCTGTAAACGGGCTTAAACCCGGCAAGGGAGTCAGTAGATAAACATAGCATCACCAAAACTGTAAAAACGATAACCCTCTTTAACAGCTTCCCTGTAAGCATTTAGCACCTTCTCCTTTCCGGCAAATGCGCAGACGAGCATTAAAAGGGTTGAGCGGGGCAGGTGGAAGTTTGTTATGAGAGCGTCTATAACCTTAAACCTGTAGCCGGGGTAGATAAATAGGTTGGTGCTTCCTTCCCCGCTCTTTACAAAGCCCTCTTCGTCTGCGGCACTCTCAAGAGTCCTGACGACGGTGGTTCCTACTGCAATTACCCTCCGCCCCTCCTCCTTGGCCCTGTTAACTTCGGCGGCCGTTTCGGGCGGAATGGTGTAGGTCTCGTAGTCCATCCGGTGCTCTTCCACCCTCTCAACCTTAACAGGCTTAAAGGTTCCGGGGCCTACGTGGAGGGTAACGGTCTTTATTATAACTCCCATTTCTTTTAGCTCTTTAAGGAGCTCGGGGGTAAAGTGCAATCCTGCAGTAGGGGCGGCAACTGAGCCCTCTTTTTTTGCAAAAACTGTCTGGTACTTCTCCCTGTCTTCGGGCCTCTCCTCCCTCTCTATGTAGGGAGGAAGGGGTACGCGGCCTATCCGGGAGAGGATTTCCATAAACTCCTTCCCTTCAGGGTAGCGGAACTTTAAGAGCCTCCTTCCCTCACCGAGGTACTTCAGAACCTCTGCCGAGAGCTCCGGAGAGAAGATAACCCTCCTGCCGGGCTTCAACTTCTTTGCAGGCCTTCCCATCACCTCCCAAGTGCCAGGCTCAACCTGCCTTACCAGGAGAACCTCAACTTTCGCACCGGTGGGGAGCTCCCCGTAGAGCCTTGCCGGAATAACTTTTGTATCGTTTAAAACGAGAAGGTCTCCCTCCTTTAAGTATTCCTTTATGTCCCTGAAAATTCTGTGCTCAATCTCTCCAGTCTTCCTGTTTAACACCATCAACCTTGAGCTGTCTCTGGGCTCGGCCGGGAACTTGGCAATTAGCTCCTTGGGAAGGGTGTAGTCAAAATCGCTTACCTTCATCTTCGCCCCAATTAAGTAGTTGGTGATAAATTTAACCTGCAAAACGGAGAGTGGGAGAAAGAGTGATGGTAAGCCTTGAGAGGGCTAAAGAGCTTGAGAAAGAGGGTTTTAACCTGATTCCCCTTTCAAAAACCTTCTTTGCAGATACCGAGACCCCCCTTTCGGCCTTTATAAAACTAAAAGGGTTAGGAGCCAACATGCTTCTTGAGAGCGTTGAGGGAGGGGAGAAGTGGGGAAGGTTCTCAGTAATCGGGATAGGAAGGCTCGTAAGCGTAAAGTCAAAAGAGAGGTTCGTTGAAATTAACAGGCTCGGAAGGATAGAGGTAAAGAGCTTTGAGAGGGACCCCCTTGAAGTCCTTAGGGAGGTTTTTAGGGAATTTAAACCCTACAGACCCAAGGAGCTCCCCAAGGTTTGGGGAGGTTTCTTCGGCTACCTTGCCTACGACGCAGTTAAGTTCTTTGAGCCGAGGGTCAGCGTAAACCCGAACAAGGAGGATTCCTACCTCTACGACATGTTCTTCTCCCTCCCCGAGGCCCTCGTCGTCTTTGATAACGTTAAGAACACGATTACGGTTATTACCTTCGTCTTATCAGGTAAGGGTGAGCTTGAAAACGAGTACAGAAGGGGAAGGGAGAAGCTCCAAAGAATAGAGAAGGCCTTAAAGGAGGGAAGGGTTCAGGTTGAGACGCCCCCGGTTAAGAGCTCCTCGGAGTGGAGGGTAAACTTCTCAGACCGGGAGTTTATGAGGGCCGTTGAAAGGGCAAAGGAGTACATAAGGGCAGGGGACATAATTCAGGTAGTCCTCTCAAGGCGCTTTGAAAAACCCTTCTACGCCGAGCCCCTGACCCTCTACAGGGCAATAAGACACGTAAACCCCTCACCCTACATGTACTACCTTGACTACGAGGACTTCCAGATAGTGGGAGCCTCACCCGAAGTTCTGGTCAGGGTTGAAAACGGCAGAATTGAGACAAGGCCCATAGCCGGAACGAGGAGGAGGGGAAGAACTCCCGAAGAGGACCTCGCCCTTGAGAGGGAGCTCTTAGCTGACGAAAAGGAGAGGGCGGAACACATAATGCTCGTTGACCTTGCAAGGAACGACGTGGGGCGGGTTGCAAAAATAGGAACGGTAAAGGTCAACGAGCTGATGGTGATAGAGCGCTACTCCCACGTAATGCACATAGTTTCAAACGTAATAGGGGAGCTCCGCGAGGACAGGGACGCCTTTGACGTCTTAAGGGCGTGCTTCCCTGCAGGGACGGTCTCGGGAGCTCCCAAAGTAAGGGCAATGGAGATAATTGACGAGATGGAGCCCTCGGAGAGGGGAGTCTACGCCGGAGCCGTAGGCTACTTCTCCTTTGACGGTAATATGGATACGGCCATAGCAATAAGGACGGCCGTTGTAAGAAGGGACAAGGTATACGTTCAGGCAGGCGCGGGAATAGTTGCCGACTCAATCCCCGAGTTTGAGGCCAAGGAGACCCTAAACAAGGCCAGAGCTCTCTTTAAAGCCGTTGAGCTGGCAGAGGAGGGGCTGAGTTGAAGCTCTTTGACTTAGAGGCAGAGTACTCGGTTCTGGGGAGTATGCTCGTTCAGCCATCCTTCGTATTTAGGGGGGTGGAGCTCTTAAAACCTGAAGAGTTCTTTAAACAGGAGCACAGGGTTCTCTTTCGTTTCATAAGGGACCTCGTAGCCGAGGGCTATACGGAAGCCCAGCTAAACGAAATCTCATTCCTTGACGAGCTTGAAAAGAAAAACCTCCTTGACAAAGTGGGCGGAGAGGAGCACGTCTCCCTCCTGATTGAGTACGCCCTTGAAAACTACGAAAAGTTTGAGTCGGCCTGCAAAATCGTAAAGGATAAGGCCCTCCTGAGGCGAATAGTTGAAATAGGAAAGTTTATAAACGAAAAGGTTGAAGAGACCCCCGACCCAGACCTCCTCCTTGACAGTCTTGAGAAGCAAATTTTCTCCCTCTCCGAAGAGAGAATTACAAACACCCTCGTCCACGTAGGAGAGGTAATACCGGAGCTCATCAAGAAAATAGAGGAGACCGCAAAGAGGGAAGAGGCGATAACCGGCCTTCCGACAGGCTTTTACGAAATAGACAGAATGACCTCGGGCCTTCAGCCTTCAGACCTGATAATCCTTGCGGCAAGGCCCTCAATGGGTAAAACGGCCTTCTCCCTCTCAATAGCCTACAACGTAGGTTTAAAAGAGGGCAAAACCGTAGCCTTCTTCTCCCTTGAGATGTCAAAAGAGCAGCTCATAACAAGGCTGATTGCCCAAGACTCGGGAATTCCTCTCCACAAGATAAGGGACGGCTACCTTAGGCCCGACGAGCTAAAAAGGGTAGTTGAGGCCGGAAGCAGAATAGAGCAGGCCTCAATCTACATAGACGATACTCCCGGAATATCAATCCTTGAAATGAGGGCAAAGGCAAGGAGGTTAAAGTCGGAAAAAGGCCTTGACCTGATAATAGTTGACTACCTCCAGCTCATGAGGGGAATAAAGAGAACAGAGAGCCGCCAGCAGGAGGTTTCGGAAATCTCCCGCTCCCTTAAAGCCCTTGCAAAGGAGCTAAACGTTCCCGTAATAGCCCTATCACAGCTCTCAAGGCAGGTTGAGCACAGGGCAGACAAGCGCCCCCAGCTTTCAGACCTCAGGGAAAGCGGTAGTATTGAGCAAGATGCAGATATAGTTATGTTCATCCACAGACCCGAGGTTTACAAGAAGAACCCTGAGCCCGAAGAGGAGGGAATAGCAGAAATCATAATTGCAAAGCAGAGGAACGGACCAACCGGAACCGTAAAATTGGCCTTTATTAAGGAGCTTACGCGGTTTGAAAACACAGAAGAGGCCGGCCAGACGGAAGTTAAGGAGGATAGGGAGAAGGCAAGAGTACCCGCAGGGGAGGAAGTCCCCTCACAACCGGTAGAGGAGGAAGAAGAGAGCTTTACCTTTGAAGAAGAGGACTACAACTTTGACTTTTAGTACTCCCTCTCTACTATGAAGCGGGCAATCTTCTCTAACGGCTCCCTCTTTTGGGCGGGAAAAATTTTTAAAAACTCAACGGCCTTTTTAACTTCCTCTTCGGCCTTTTTCTTTGCTCCTTCAATCCCAAAGAACTTAACAAATGTAGTTTTTCCCCTCTCAAGGTCTGAGCCGACGTTTTTTCCCAGCTTCTCCTGACTTCCGACTACGTCTAAAACGTCGTCTATTATCTGGAAGGCAAGGCCTATTGAGTCGCCGTAGCCCCTCAAGGCCTCAATCTCCTCACCGCTTCCTCCTCCGGTTATACCGCCCGCAACTACAGAAGCGGTTATTAACCTTCCGGTTTTGTGGCGGTGGATAAAGAGGAGCTCCTCAAGCGAAACGTCATCCCTACCCTCTGCGTCAAGGTCACACTGCTGACCGAGAACCATTCCTAACATCCCGGAGGCCGAGGCAATCTCGGAGATAACCCTTACCTTCCTCTCACAGTCAAAATCCCAGTCCGCCAAAACTTCAAATGCCCTGTTTAAGAGGGCATCTCCCGCAAGGACGGCAGTCGCCTGACCGAACTTTACCCAGGTGGTAGGATGGCCCCTCCTGAGGGTGTCGTTATCCATCTCCGGCAGGTCGTCGTGGACGAGGGAGTAGGTGTGAATCATCTCAATCGCACAGGCCGGAGTTATCGCCTCTTTAAAGCTTCCTCCGACAATCTCACAGCCCGCCAAACACAGAATCGGCCTGAGCCTTTTCCCCCCAACGGTTAAAGAGTACTTAACAGCCTCGTAGAGCTTCTTACCGTACGGCGGCTCCGGAGGGAGGTACCTGAGAATCTCACGGTCTATGAGCTCTTTTCTCTCCTTCAAGTATGTCTGGAGCTCCACTCCAAACTCCTCCTACTTGTTTTTTTCAAGAGAGGGCTCTAACAGAAGAAACTCCTCCTTCAGAAGATACCTGATAGAGATATCTTCGTCCAACTCCTCCCAGTGGACTCCCGTTCCGTTAGCGGTAAGGTAGTAGTTTTCCCTCTCACTGGGAGAGGCCTCTTTTAAGCGGGGAAACCACTCTAAGGGAGCTCCAATCTCCCTACCGTCTGCAAGCTTAAAGTAAACTCTATTGTCGGTAAACCTGATACCTTTAACGGCTATGTTCCCTACCTTTCGTACCACCTTCTATACTCCCTTAATTCCTATAAACTATTTCAAGTATAACTTTGAGCTCCCTCTGTGAAAAGCCGTAATTTTCAGCAACGGAAACTTCAGGCTCTAACCACACTTTGGCCTCAGCTCATCCCTTAACAACGTGAACGTAAGGGGGCTCAATACTTTCATTTGATTAGAAGAAGAAGCGGAACCCCCTTCTCTCTACAAAGAGTCGGACTCACAACACCACCCTAAAAAAATTTCTTCTCCTCACCCTTTAGGAGCCTCTTTACGTTTGAGTAGTGCTTAGCCACTATGAGGAGAGCTCCCAGCGAAACCACTATAAACGAGAAGGGTGAAGGCTTCTCAAAGAGCCTGTAGAGGAGAGGATAAAAGAGGGCGGCCGTTATTGAGGAGAGGGAGACGTAGCGGGTGGTTAAGAAAACAGCGAGGAAGATTAGAAAGGCCGCAAGTGTTGTTTTGGGAGAGATTACGAGGAAAGCTCCTAAGGCAGTTGCAACTCCCTTCCCTCCCTTAAAGCCGAGCCAGGGAGAGAAACAGTGGCCGGCTATAGCCGAAATGCCGGCGAGAACCTGACATTCAACGGGCAGGTTTAAGGACTTTGCAATCAAAACGGCAGCCGCCCCCTTAAGGGCATCAAGGAAGAGGACGACAGCTCCGTACTTCTTACCCAAAACCCTTGAGACGTTTGTTGCCCCTATGTTGCCGCTGCCGTACTTTCTTACGTCAACCCCTTTTAACTTACCGACAACGTAGCCGAAGGGGATTGAACCGAATAGGAATGAGAGGAAAAAAACTATAAAAAGCGCCAAGGGCTCCATTTTATTTCTCCTTTAGCTCTTTAAAGAAGTTGTAAAAGTAGAGAACTCCCGTATACAGAGCCACGAAGGCAGAGATTACAAGGAGGAGCTCCCCCCACGGCTCAACCCCGAGAAGTATAAGGGTAATGGAAACCATTATGAGAGCCGTCTTTAGCTTACCTCCGGCAGAGGCGGGTATAACAAGTCCCCTGCTTGCGGCAATTGCCCTCATTCCCGTAATCGCCTCCTCCCTTCCTACGATGACAATAACAGAAAAAGGGTCACAGAGCTTTACGTAAGCCAGGGAGATAAGGGTTGAGGATGTTAAAAGCTTATCGGCAATCGGGTCAAGGAGAATCCCGAGACTCGTTATCTGACCGTACTTTCTGGCTATAAAGCCGTCAAGGAAATCGGTAAAGGCAGAAAGGAGAAAGAGAAAGAGGGCTACCCTGTAGTAGCCCCCAATAATAAGAACCACTATAAAGGGCAGAAGAAGAATTCTCAAAAGGGTTAAAAAGTTGGGGAGAGTCTTCACCCTACCCATTAGACCTTCATGGGCATTATTACGTTCTTAAGCTGAGGCTCTTCTTGAGAAGTTATTAAAACCGGTGATGTAGGCTCCTCCATGTGGACGCTTACGCTCTCCCCGTCAAAGGAGCCGATAGACTCAATCATGTGGACTATGTTAAACCCGATTCTGAAGGGCTCACCGGAGTAGTCAACGGGGATTACGACCTCTGCCTCTTCGCTGGTTTCCCCTTCAAGGCTCTTTGCAGTTAACCTTAAAGAGTTCTCAGAGAGGTCAAAGATGACAGCTCTTACTTCTTCCTTATCAAAAATTACTGAGACCTCCTTAAGTGCCGAGAGGAACTCATCCCTGTCTGCCGTGAAGACCTTGCTGTTCCCTTCGGGAATTACCTTTGTGTAGTCGGGGTACTCTCCCTCAATTAGGGAACTCCACATTACCGTATCCCCGCTCCTGAAGTAAATCTTGTTGTGTCTCTCCACGAGCTCAACCTCATCACCCTCTCTGAGGAGCCTCTTAAGCTCACTGAGGGATTTTTTCGGAATTATGGCACTCCACCCCTCAGACTCAACAAAAACCTCGTAGAGGGCCAATCTGTGGCCGTCAGTGGCAACTGCGTGGAGGCGGTCGCCGAAGGAGCGAAGAAGAACGCCGGTTAAGATGTACTTTGCCTCATCTCTCCCTGCTGCGTAAGAGACCTTTTTAAGTGCCTTATCAATCTCGTCTGAAGGAAGTCTTACCGAGAAGCTTCCGGGAACCTCCACTTCGGGGAACTCCTCGGGAGGCAGTGAAGCCAAGGAGAACCTTGAATTTGCCGACTTGACTATTACCCTTCCGTCCTCTCTTTCAAGGGTTATCTCCTCTCCGGTTAGAGAGGAAAAGAGCTTTGCTGCCTTGTTGGCGTTGACTGTTACTTTCCCCTCTTCTTCCACAGTACAATCCACAACTGTGGATACTCCGATTTCAAGGTTGGTCGCCGTCAGCCTGAGGAGGTTATCCTCTGCTTCAAGTAGTATGTTTGCAAGGATTGGAATCGCGCCCCTCTTGTCAGCGGCCGAGGCGGCAATTTTCACTGCATCGCGAATTTTTTCCTTTCCAATCCTTATTTTCATTCTTTATTCCTCCTTATTCTTTTTTTCTCTATATATAGAGTAATTACAGTATATATAGAATAATAGTAATAATAAGGGTGCACAATTTTTGTGCACTTGAGAGAAAAATTCTTCTCCGCCAAGGGTTTTCTCCACAAAAGTTATCCACATACTGTGGATAACTCCGGCCTTTTAGTGTGGATAAGTGTGTGGATAACTTTTTTATGTGGATAACTCACTTCTCTAACCTCCGAAGTTATCCACAAAGTTATCCACAATTTCAGTTATCCACAGAGTTATCCACATAGTTATCCACATCACTGTGGATAACTTCGGTTGAGCGCTCAACGGCCTCTCTAATTTTAAGCTCCAGCTTTTCTATCAGGGAAGAGAGGCTCTCGTCCTTCTCCGTGAGCTCTTCTATCTTCCTTACGGCGTGGATAACGGTCGTGTGGTCGTCCCTGTTAAAGGAGGCGGCTATCTGGGTGTATGGGTATCCTCCCACTTTCTTTGCAAGGAACATTGCCACCTGCCTTGCAAAGGCCACTCTTTTCTTCCTGACGGGGCTGTCAAGGAGCTCCACGTCAACCCCCAACTCACTGCCTACGGTCTCCTTTATGATTTTCATAGAGATTTCCCTTATTCTCCTTTTCCTCTTCTCCTCCGGTTGCTCTCCGGAGAAGAGCTCCCTTACTAACTTCTCGGTTATAGGCCTTCCCTCTAAGGTGGCCTTTGCCTTCAGCTTTATTAACGCCCCTTCAAGCTGTCTGATGTTTGACTTTATAATGGTTGCCAGTAGTTTTATTACCTTGTCGCTTACCTCTATTCCCTCAACTTCGGCCTTCCTCTTTAAAATCGCAACCCTCGTCTCAAAGTCGGGAGGCTGAATGTCGGCTATTAGACCCCACTCAAACCGGCTCCTCAGTCTCTCTGTCAGCGTAGGAATGTCTTTTGGGGGTCTGTCGCTCGTTAAAACTACCTGTTTGCCGGCATCGTAAAGGGCGTTAAACGTGTGGAAGAACTCTATCTGGGTTCTCTCCTTGCCTCCTATAAACTGAATGTCGTCAATCAGAAGGACGTCAATGTTCCTGTACTTCTCTCTGAACGAGGAGATTTTGTCTCCCTTTAGTGCCTCAATCAGCTGGTTCATGAAGGTCTCTGTTGTTGTGTAAACAACTTTCTTGCCCGGCTCTTTTGACTTTATGTAGTTTCCTATTGCCTGCATCAGGTGGGTTTTGCCCAGCCCCACTCCCCCGTAGATGAAGAGGGGGTTGTAGGCCTTCCCGGGATTTTCTGCAACTGCCCGCGCTGCGGCGTGGGCAAACTGGTTGCTGGCCCCTACTATGAAGTTCTCAAAAGTGTACTTGGGGTTGAGGTTTGACTGGAGCTCCTCCTCTTCCCTCTCCTTCTCCTTAAAGAGCTCCAGCTCAAGCTGTTTCGGTTTCTCAACCTCCTCCCTTGCTACCAGTTCAACTTTCAGCTCTTTTCCGAAGGCCTCCTTAACGGCCTCCTTCAGGGTGGAAAGGTGGAGCTTTAAAATCAAATCCTTTACTGTCTTATCCTTCACCTGAAGGGTAATGCTCTCTTCGTCGGCAGAGAGGAGCTCAAGGGTGCCGAAAACGACCTTATAGGTGGTCGGCTTTAACCTCTTTTTGAGGTTCTTTATGAAGGAGCTCCACCGTTTATCCACTACCTTAAAACCTCCCCGTAGAGCTTAAAGTAGGAGTTTACCATTGACTCAACGCTGAACCTCTCTCTTACGAGCCTGTAAGCGTTTTCGGTTAACCTCTCCCTGAGTCCCCTCTCTTTTAACAGCCTTAGAATCGCTCCTGCAAGGGCTTCGGGATTTGAGGGTGGTACCAGCAGGCCGGTCTCTCCCTCCTTTACGGCCTCAACGGTTCCCCCTACCTTCGTTGCAACTACCGGTACTTTTAAGGCCATCGCTATTAAGATGGAACTCCCGAGCCCCTCGTTCCTTGAGGGAAGGACAAAAAGGTCAAGGGCTTTTGTGTAGTTCGGAACCTCTTTAACGAAGCCGTAGAGGAGAAACTTCCCCTTCAGCCCTTTTTCCTCTATGAGTTTTTGGAGCTCCCCCCTCAGCTTCCCTTCGCCGAAGACGACAAACTTTGCCTTAGGGAGCTCCCTCAAAACTGTAGCGGCTGCCTCTATCAAGTTGGGAATATCCTTCTGGTGCGTTAGGGCGGCAAGAGTTCCTATGAGGGGCTCTCCTGCGAGCTCCCTCCTTATCTCCTCTACCCTCTTCCCGTCTACTCCTCCCTCAACCTCTTCAAGGTCAACGGCCGAGGGGATAACTGTAGGCTCAATGTAGGGAAAGCGCTCCCTTAAAACATCCCTTACGGCCCGAGATATTGCAACCACCCTGTCCGTTTTCCTGTACTTGAGTTCCGTTAAAAAGTTCCTCTTGGGGACGTAGTCAACCCTTCTCGTGTAGACTACCGGTCTTTTGTGAAACCCCTTTGAAAGGGCAGAAACAGTGTGGGCTTTTGCCGAGTGGGCGTGAATCAGGTTAAACTCCTTTCCGATAACTGCCAGCCTGAAGATGTCTGAAGTCTGATTTCCTTTGAGGGGAACGGTTTTAAAGCCCTCCTCTCTGCACCTCCTCTCAAGCTCCGAACCGCCCCTGCAGGCTACCGCACACTCAACCCCTTTCTCCCTTAAGCCCCTAATCAGGTAGAGGAGCTGTTGCTCCCCTCCTCTCCAGCCCTTTTCGGTGTCAACGTGTAGAATTTTCATCGCTCACCCTTAAATTTGACCATAGGAAATTTTGTGGAGGGAGTATGAGGTTTTCAAGGCTCTTTGCCCCTACAAAGAAGGAGAGCCCTGCAGATGCGGAGATTCCGAGCCACAAGCTCTTAACAAGAGCCGGTTTTATAAGGAAGGTCGCCTCGGGGCTTTACGACATTCTTCCACTCGGAGCAAAAGTTATCCTCAAGATAGAGAAGATTGTAAGGGAGGAGATGAACGCCGCCGGAGCTCAGGAGGTAATCCTCCCGATTATGCACCCTTCGGAGCTGTGGCAGGAGAGCGGGAGGTGGGAAGTTTACGGCAAGGAGATGATTAAGTTTAAAGACCGCCACGAGAGGGATTACGCCCTCGGCCCTACAGCCGAAGAAGTTATTACTGATTTGGTTAGGAAAGAGGTTAAATCCTACAAGGAGCTCCCCCTCAACCTCTACCAAATCGGAAGGAAGTTCAGGGACGAAATCCGCCCCCGCTTCGGCCTTATGAGGGCGAGGGAGTTCATAATGAAGGACGCCTACTCTTTCCACACCGACGATGAGGACGCCGAGAGGGAGTACTGGAACATGTACGAGACCTACTCCCGGATTTTTAAGAGGATGGGGCTTGAGTTTAAGGCCGTCCTTGCCGATACGGGAGAGATAGGCGGGAACTTCTCTCACGAGTTCCTCGTAATTGCCGACACCGGCGAGAGTAAGCTGGTTTACTGTGAGAAGTGCGGCTACGCGGCGAGCACCGAGAAGGCCGCCCAGAGGAAGCCGGAGGTTCCCAAAGGTAGAGAAACTGAGTTTAAAGAAGTTGAGAGAGTTCACACTCCCGGAATAAAGAGAATAGAGGAAGTTTCAGAGTTTCTGGGAATTCCTCAGGAGAAAATCTTAAAGCTCCTGGTTTACCTCGTTGACGGAAAGCCCGTTGCCGTTGCCGTGAGGGGAGACAGGGAAATTGAGGAGACGAAACTGAGAAACGCTTTCGGGGCAAAGGATGTCCGCCTTGCAACCGACGAGGAGATAGAGGAGTTTACGGGCCAGCCCAAAGGTTTCCTCTCTCCGATAGGTTTCAAAATACCCGTTTACGCCGACTACTCCGTAATTCCCATGGTTAACTTCGTTGCAGGTGCCGGAGAGGTTGACTACCACCTTAAAAACGTTAACTGGGGAAGGGACTTTGAAGTAGAGGAGTTTATTGACGTTAGTGAAGTGGGAGAGGGTGAGCCCTGCCCCGAGTGCGGAGCTCCCTTAAAGTTTAAAAGGGGAATAGAGGTAGGCCACATCTTCAAGCTCGGAACCAAGTACAGTGAGGCAATGGGGGCAACCTTCGTTGACGAAGACGGAACGGAAAAGCCTATGGTTATGGGGTGCTACGGAATAGGAATAACGAGGGTTATGGCCGCAGCAGTTGAGCAGAACCACGACGAGGAAGGGATAATCTGGCCCTTTGAGATAGCTCCCTTTGAGGTGATAGTTATCCCCACAAACGTTAAGAGGGATGAAATAAGGGAGCTTGCCGAGGAAGTTTACGAAAACCTTAAAAAGAAAGGCTTTGACGCCCTAATTGACGACAGGAACGTCCGTCCCGGCTTTAAGTTTAAAGATGCCGACCTTATAGGAATTCCCTTCCAGGTTATAGTAGGTAAAAAAGCGGGCGAGGGAGTTGTTGAGCTGAAGGTAAGGAAGGGCGGTGAGAGGTTTGAGGTTGAGTCCGGTAAGGTCGGAGAGAAGATTAGGGAGCTCCTTCAGGGAGGCATTTAATGATTAAAGAGGGGCTTAAAGTTGAGCTTTCCCACCTTCGCCCCTGGTCTTTTACCAAAGTTCAGAAGGCGAAAAAGTGCCAGTACGAGTTCTTCTTCAGGTACGTTGAAAAGCTTGAGCCCCTTGAAAGGGCCGATTTCTTCGTTCTTGGTAGCGGAGTTCACTTCGTCCTTGAAAATGCCCTGAATACCGCCTTTGAGGGAAAAGAGCCCCTCAGCAAAAAGCTCCTCTTTCGGTTTGCAGAGCAGTTTAAAGAGAGCGAGCCTTTGGCAGACC
>Ga0256836_1000951_pt1 | contig 13887 bp, 21 predicted proteins | sample 4561380metaG_FD_185974 | JGI IMG/M metagenome (GOLD analysis project Ga0256836, IMG submission 185974) | Hydrothermal vent microbial communities from Guaymas Basin, Mexico - 4561-380 | ecosystem: Environmental > Aquatic > Marine > Hydrothermal vents | place: Mexico: Guaymas Basin | collected...
ACCCGTTTTCGGTGTTAGATTTGGAGAAGATAGAGAGTTTAAGCCCTAGACATGGAAAGGTGGCCGTAGAGCTGATTAGAGAGATTATGAAGGAGAAAAGCCAGGTGGTTAGTGTTCCTAGGGATGCTGAGATTTACTTAGACACCTTACACGCTTCAAAGGGCCGTGAGGCCGACGTAGTGTTTTTGATTAATGATTTGCCTCGGAAATGGTCTAGTATTCTGAAAACGAGGGAAGAGCTAGACGCTGAAAGAAGGGTTTGGTATGTTGGCCTAACCAGGGCCAGAAAGAAGGTTTACCTACTAAATGGAAAGTATCCATTTCCAATTATTGACTAGCAAAAATGACAAGAGGTGGCTCATATGATACAAAACTCGGCTATATCAGCTGTAAAACAGGCAATTGGTAAGATAGATATGCATGATGAGAACACGCTTATTATAAGTATTGACAAATCAAAAAACGGGGATTGCATTTTAGGGCTAGTAGCATCGAATGGGAAACAATTTAAATTCCTAGTTACGAGGTCTCCTCTTAAGAGTTTAAGGCATTATGATGATGTAACAAAAGAGGGTGATGTTGTTTATAAACTGAGATATCTTTGCAATTTCTATAAAAGATTTAGACAAATAGAAAGAAATAATCGTTCCTTTATATACTGGGGGATATACGACTTTACAGAAAAAATGAAAGCGGATATCAGAGATAACTTGCTTAGAGAGGATAAGACTACTATATTAATTGTTGATGATGAATATGTTGGAGAAATAAGAGAGGCAATATCAGATTGGACAAGAGCAATGTTTTATCAACTAAGCCCCAGATATTATAGCAATGAATTTACTCATTTTGAAATACACGCGTGGAGTAAGAAAAAAATAACTGATATTTTAATAATACAAGAGGGATTTCTTCACTCAAATCTAAAATGTCATGGTAAAATTTACGAAGATTTATACAAATTTGCAACAATAACAGATAATCTAGCTAACTATTATAGACGATGGAGACTGGACAATCAAGAACCATGTAAACATTATAAACAACTACTATGAAATATATCAACAGAATGGCGGTTTCCCACTCATGGGGGCATCCGGTTCATCTATCCCCGGCGCCCTCCGGGATACCGCCCTTCAATAGCAATTTCTCGTTATCCTTTATAAAGTTTATGTGGGCTCATTAAACAGACAATTAAAAAACCGACTTTGGGCCGACTATTCACTATCAGCCTCTAAAACAGGAACATACTTCTTTTTTCTTCCCTTTCCAATAGTCGTTATAAGTCGAGCTTCCTGTAGGCGTTTTAGAATGCGATAAAGCTTATCTTTTGAAATGCCGAGTGTTTGAGCGAGTTTAGTGGGCGAGGTTTGGCCTTTTCTGATAAGGTCGTAAACCCGTGCCTCTAAGTCTAACTCATCTAACTCAGCTTTATTTAATGAGTCGGCTTCCGACTTTAGTTTTAAAGCCTCAATCTCTAATTTTATGTCTTCAATATCCTTGAGAACCTCCCTAATCCATAGTCGGTTTTCTTTAGTTGAATCGCTCACATAGTCGAGAACCTTAAGTCTCTCCTCCAGGAGTTCTACTTTTCGGCCTACTTCTTCAAGGGTTCTTAGTCTTTCCTTGAGGTCCCTAACTTCATCCTCCAAGTTCTCTACCCTCTTGGCATAATCTCCGAGGAGCCACGAACGAAGGCCCAATTGGTCCACCTATCTAACCCTTATGCCTTATTCTATAATAGGTTTTTTGGAAACTCGGAAAGTGATTTTCTCCCCAAAAGTCCCTTACCAATAAACGTGGTTCTACACCACCCATTTATATTATTTAACCAAACTCTTAAATGGTCGGTGGGTTATCCCCCAACAACCAACCATACTAAAAAGGCCAATTCACAGCCGTTAGGCAATTAAAAATCCACAAAAATACTTTTTTCATTGATTAAAACCGTTATATCGCCCTAATAATTTAAAAACCCTTTATAAACGGAGATTTACCGAAAAATATTTAAGGAAAATGTTAAATATTTAACTGATGACTTAAACATTGGTGAACCAATGATGAAGCCCGAAACTGAAAAAGCCATCTCAGAATTCCTAAACTTCATTGAACTTGTCAGCGGGAAGCTCAGAACCGAGAAAAAACGCAGGGTTGCTTATTCACTCCTAAAAGCCTTCTCAGAACACAACGGACGAATAAAGGCCTATGAAATGGGAAGCAAAGACGGAATAATCTTCAAAATCGCCGAAGAGAACGGCATTTCCTACGTTCACGCCTACGAAGTCCTAAAAGAACTCATAGACCTTGGCATAATCGCCAAAACAATAACAGGCTACGAACTAAGCCCACTTTTTAGAAAAAGGCTTTATCGACTCTATAAAGCCTTAGGGGAACTATAAGGAAGCTTTTTTTCCCTACTTATATCATTTTCAACATCACTTTCGATATCGAATTCAATATCACTTCTGCTAGCCCCTTTCGCCGAAATTTTCGCTTTAAATTGAAAAAAGGTTAAAAGCAGGGGGGAGAAGGCTAACTGAAGAACTACCTGGGAGGGGGTGTGAGATTTGAAACACACGATTAGCAAAGCCCGGTATGAATCCCTGATGAAGAAGCTCGAAAAGACGGCCATCATCGTAGATGGCCAGAGAAAAATCGTAATTTATCAGAGGAGGGGTGAAAATGCAAACATTTCGAAAAATTAGACCACAGAACAGGAGAAAACCAAACTACTACCTCATGAACCCGTGGATTTCGCTGAAGGAACAACCTAACCTCGTTTTCCACCTCATAGACGAAAGAGCCCAGGAAATCCACCCCCCGGTTGTTTGGTGGAACGGACGCCTTTACTACCAGCTTAATCCGGGCGTTTTAAGGCCAATTAAAGAACAGGAGGCGTTAGAATGGTGGAAGAGAAGGTTAATAGGATAATCGAGGAAGAAGACGGCGTTTTAGTCGTTGAGCACGTATATTCAATAGAATGGACTATTTCAACGCCAAGCGGAGAGGGCTTTCACGTGAAAATAGCCCACGAAGACCCAGAAAAAGCAAAAGCAATGGCATTGGAGCTTTTTGAGAAGTCCAAAACATTTCTGGGAGGTGAGGCTCATGGGCCGTATTCAGTTTAGAAACCTCTGGGGCGAGAGGGTTATCATCGAGAGAAAGAACAGAGACACTGTAGTCGGCACTCTAAGCGGAGAGGACGGCATGTTCATCTACATTGAGAACGGACAGTTGATAAGAGAGAATCAGACGATAGAAGTTCCCACAGCCGTCATTTCGAAAAAATCAATCTCCATGCTCCGGGTGAAGAAAAATGAGTGATGAAGTTATCCGCTCTATTCAATCTCTCCTCGAAGGACTCGTGAACGAAGCAAACGTTCACCGGCGCCTCGTCCTTGAGGGCGCCATCCTCGACCTCTTCGAGGTTGCACTAATAAAACACGAACTAAAGTTGCCAGTAGTGATAGGAACCGCAGGAAAACGGCAGAGACTCACAAAGAAGGAAGACGTTGAAAAAATCATCACATGGCTTAAAAAAGTCGTTAGTAGCTCCGCGAGAGAACTTGACAACCCAATGCCCAATGATGGGCTAATCCGGTATCGGAAAACGGCTTTTAGAAATACTCTCCTCGTCCAGGGGATTCTAATACAACTTTTGGAGCAAGGCATTTTCGGCGAACAAAGCATGTTCAAACTCTCGGTTAGGCTCCCAGGCCAAGAGCCGGAAAAGGCCGAGAAAGACGCGGGGCATAATTAATTTAAGAAAACAGATGGGGGATTAGGAGGGTTCTTCAGTGGTGAGAGGTGGACAAACACTCTTTAGGGCGAAAGGCAAAGAACTTTGGAGAGAACTACTCACCCGGGACTACGAAAAAGGCGGACTCTCATTTCTCATCCTAGGACCAAAGGGACAGGGAAAAAGCACTTTACTGGCCACAATAGCCCTAACGTCTCTTCAACTCGGTGATATAGTAGTTTGGAGAGGACGAGAAAGAGACTTTTGGCCGAGGCTCCCCAGGGAGCTTACTAAAGTCTTTGTTCACGAAAACGACGAACTAAAGATTTTCAGACTCAGCCCAGGGAAAGCAAGTGGTGAAGACATAACCGGGTCCATTGAAGTTTCAAAGTTCAAAAGCATCGAGGACCTCTACAATTCTTTAGAACCGGGGAAAATCAACGTCATTTACGAACCGACATATCATCAACCGAGTGAAAAACTCAAGGAAATGGCCGATACAACCGCCGAGTGGCTCAACGGGCGCTTTTGGTGGTTCGATTTCTTCATTTACCTCTCCAGGAGAATTGACGCCAGATTCATGACCGTTTGCATTGACGAGATTGATGACCTCTTCCCCTCCGGGTCCTCTGGCCTACTCTGGAGGGCCCTCGAAAGCATACAACATAGCCTTGCCGAATTTCGAGAAAAACTCATTTGGCTTTTCGGCACGACTCACGACGCCGGCCATGTGGACCCCCGCACCCTCAAAAAATTCGACGGGTTCATTTACCTTAGAGGAGCGATAGCGCCAAAGAGGTCCACGATGCCCGACAAGAATGCACCGGCAAAATTGAGCCTCGGCCAAGGAATCATAGAAATTCGGGGAAGAGGCTATGGAGGATTTGAATTCGAGAAAATACCTCACGATGGTTACCTCTACGCCATCCAAAAAAGATGGATTGGACCCGAAGTCCACATCACGAAAAAGAGCATCAAAGACGAGATAACAAAAATCGCAGAGGAAGAAGGAGTAGAGAAAGCAATGGCAAAACTCCAACAGCTCCGATTGGAAGGAAGAATCAGCGAACGCTACTACTACATTCTAAAGAGTTCCCTAGCTCGTTTAGAGCTTTCTTAGAGCTCTCCAATTTCGTTTTTATTACAACTCTTCTAAAAGGGCCTTTGGGTAAAGCCACACTGAAAATCAAAAACCCATTATGAGTGGTTTCTCAAGGTAGTGGTAACTAAAACCGAGCCATTTAAACCCTGAATCGACCCCGACATGGTTACATAATATCGTGGTAACCGCCAATCTGAGGATATTCAAGGGGGTATCCCCACTAAACCGGGCCCAAAGACCCACATTTCTCACGCTGAAACACCCTAAAAGTTGGTTATGGGTTTACTGGGTTTAATGGGCTTAATGGGTTTACTGGGTTTAATGGGGATTTTTGCGAACTTTTTTGAATGCACATAAATGACAGGCTAATTTTCCCATTTTGCCCAGTTTGTCCATTATACCCATTAAGCCCAGTATGCCCATTAATGTTCATTACACCAGTAGATAGTAAAAGAAAGAAAAGCCAAGGCCGGAGGGTTGATTAACCATCTCCGGCTAATAAGGTGAAAATGGGAGGTCTATCGCGAGATCTCCAACTCGGCTTCTCAAGTGGTACTTGACAAAATACCAAAAAGGGGCCTTATTGGTACAAATAATGCTATTTTTGACCGCAGTTTGCGGGTATAAATATACTAGTATTTATGTCCTATTGTCATTTTGATAATATTTTTGTTTATCACTCCTAAATTGCTTTATTTTGAATCCGGCGATTGTCTAAGTGATTACGTAGCTGGGGGCAAGGTATATATAATCTTTAATTTGTGTTATAAATAGGTGTTCCCCCATGCCACGCCCATCCCCCTTTAAGGGCAAGGAGACTAGGACAACTTCCATGAGGCTTCCGGTGGACCTCCTGGATGTCATGGAGGACCTTATTGACTTGGGGATTTACAAGAGCAAGAACCAAATTGTGGCGGAGGCCCTAGAGAACCTCTATTATGAGCTAGCAATGGCTATAGAGCTTAGGTATCTCGCTCAGAAAAGGGCACTTGAGAGTGGTAAAGACCCCGAGAATCTCACTTATGCAGATGTCCTTAAGGCTATGGGGGAAATTCTCCAGGAGCGAGCGGAAGATTTTGTGAAAAGAGAGCCTTTCATGGAAGCTGTTGGGAAGGTCCTAGCTAAAGACCCCGAAAAGGCTCATGAAGTCGCTAAAAAGATGATGGAGGCTTTGAAGAAATGAGTCGTGATAATAAGGGGCCGTCCCCCAACGGCCCCCTCATGCCACGCCCATCCCCCTCTAAGAAGAATCTTAGGAGGTTGGTCATATGGGTATGGAGAATAAGAACATAAAAAGTTTACCATCTACTGATACGGGTGCGGTTTCAGGTGGTAGCGGTCAGGGGTTGATTAATCCCTACCGGGAGATTCTGAAGGTTCTAGACAAAATTGAGGCCGAGAATCCTAGAGTGGAAAGGGTCTCTCTTCAGGACCTCAAGGAAGCCGGCTTAGGCCCGATGGAGAGAGTCATAGTTAGGACGTTGATAACTAGTTTTGACGTTGATAGGGAATACCTCATAGAGAATTTTACCGAGGACGAGATTAAAGAGAAGGCCGATGAGGTTAAGATTAGTATCCAGGCCTTGAGGCGTAGGATTGAAGATGAAAACCTTAAATGGGAGATGGAGCATTCTAACAACCTCTATCACCGCTATAAGCTCCTTAAGGAGAGGAAAGAGGAGTTTGAGCTTTTGAGGTCTAGGGTTAAGTGGGCGGACTTCTCCGAGAGTCGGAAGATTTTGGTGCTAGCTCACTACATCATGGAGGCCCTTAAGCACGATACTAACATGGTTGCACTGGCTAACTTCTCAAAGCCCGACCACTTCTATTACCTAGAGAAGGGTAGGAGACTTCGCTTTAATGATGTAGCGTTTGAGGGTTTCATTAGAGAGTTGGGCATAGACCCAGAGGAGCCGATTAGGGGAGAGGAGTTAGCCGTTATCTTGGTTAAACGTTTTGGCTACACCGAGGAGAGTCTCAAGGGGTTTTATGAAGAGATAGTTAGAGACCTCATTAAACCTTCCAAAATGAGGCTCCCCCCGTGTATCGAGGCCATAGCGTTTAGGCCATTGTTCTATGACGTAAAGAGAGGCCGTATAATCGACGAGGCCCTTAGGGTCCTGGCGTCGTGGTTCAAATACTACGCTAAGGGTTACAGCACGGGCAGAATTCAGATAGGGAAGGATAAGAGGATACTGCTTTTTGAGTTCATGGTTACTAAACTGTACGGGGATGTTATTGACGTAACAACCCAGACTGAGATAATACAGCGGTTTAAGAAGTTCTACGAGGAAGTTAAGCCGTTTAAGTGTCTTATGGTCCAGGAGGTAGAAAGGGCCACGAGCTTTAAGATTTGTAACCTTAAATGCCCGTTTATCGCTCCGACCAACAGAGTTGAGGAAGTCTTGGCTAGTGTTGAGGAGGTAAACCTTTACGGGGCCGATTACCTAGAGATAAAGCTTGAGGGTATCGAGCCGTTTTTTGAGCAATACTCTCCTAGCCTTTCCCCTAGGTCGAAGTTGGTTCAAAAATTCGCCGGCTTCCTCCAGAGCCTCTATAAGGAGAGGATAGAACCCGAGAAGGCTTTAGAGATATTAGATGCCCTCTTAGATAGAGCCAGGATTGTTCAAAACTACGTTAGCGAGCTAGTGAGCGTTAAGAGCGGATTTAGGGAAATCATGGAGGCTCTCGTGGAGGATGGGGTTTTGCCGTGGGAATTGAGGGCAAAAGACAAGCCATTTTTGGATAAAGCCGAAAAGGTGTTGTTTGTTTCGTCGAGGCTAATAGCATCTATGTTGCCGGGGATTGAGGGATTAGAGGGTTACACTACTAGCAAGCTGATTCGGGCGTTAAAGAAGCTCCCTAATTCTCCGATAGTGGGAAGGAGAGAGGGGCTACCTGTCAGAAAAAGCACGTATCTGGACCCCAACGAAAAGAATCCCTGGACAACTGGGGACTTTTGGATGATTCGGGTTAAGTGGCTGGAGGAGCAGGGAATAAAGGTAGAGGTCAAGACTCCGACCCTGGAGGAGCCGAGGACTAAGGAGCAAAAGAAACCCGAGGAGCTTAAGGACCTTGGTGTAAACTTAACTTCCCTGGAGAAGCTGATTTTAGAGGCAACTAGGGAGCCAAAGGACCTAACCGACCTAATAGACCTTGGGAAGAAGGTTAAGAAGTCCGAGGAGGAGGTAACGGAGGTAGTGGCTAGGCTTATGCAACTAGGACTTTTGGAGATGGTGGAAGGGGCCAAGTTGCGGAGGACCATGGAGGTGGGGCCAAATGAGTGAGGCCCTGCCGGTTACTTCTTTTGAGTTCTTCCTGCCAAGAGAGAGGATTATTAAGATTTATGGCCCTCCAGGAACGGGGAAAACCACCACATTGGTTAGGATTATTGAGCACCTTATCGGCTTCCAGGACCATGCGGAGTTTTTAGAGAATTATGGCCTTAGCCTTCCTTTTGGCCAATACGAGTCGGGAGAAATTATTTTTATGACGTTCCAAACCTCGGCGTTAAAGGAGTTTGAGGTGAGAACAGGGATTAAAGTCAAGGACCGCAAGAATAAGCCGGGCCGGTACTATGCTACGGTCCACGCGGTTGCGTTTAGGCTTCTTATTGATAGTGGGGCGATTGATGGCGTTATAACTCAGAATTTCGGAAGCTTAAGCCCGGAGGATTGGTTTAGGCTTTTCTGCCGGCAGAATGGCCTAAGATTCGAGAGTTCGGAAATGGGTTATTCCAATGTCTTTAATGACGGTAATCGGCTTTGGAACGCCTTGACTTGGGCCTATAACGTTTATTATCCAACTAAAGGACCTAAGGCCCGTCATGAAGCTTTGAAGAGGTTGGCCCCTAAGCTTTGGAAGTATCCCCCGCTTTGGGAGGAGTACAAGGCGGAAAAGGGTATCTTGGACTACAATGACATGCTAGTTAAGGCCTATGAGGGCCTTAAGAGCGGTGAGATTGACCCTAGAAACCTTCCCGGCCATAAGTACAGCCCTAAGGTGCTTATTGTGGATGAATTCCAGGATTTGAGCCCGCTTCAATTTGAAATTTTTAGGCTCTTGGCCAATTACATGGACTTGGTGATTATCGCCGGCGATGATGACCAGACGATTTTTAGCTACCAGGGAGCGGACCCGAGGCTTATGAACTACGTTCCGGGTCGGGAGATTGTCCTTAAGCGGTCGTATAGGCTTCCGATTGTGGTTCAGGCCAAGGCCATGACGGTGATTAGCAAAACTCGTCATAGGAAGGAGAAAACGGTAGCTCCGAGGACTGATTTGGGCGATTTTAAGTATAAGCTCTTTTGGTTTCCGGATTTTCTAAATGACTTGGTGAGGGAGGCCCAAGAGGGCCATAGTATCTTTATCTTGGTTAGAACTAACCGCCAGGTCCTTAAGCTAGGAAAGGAGTTGATTTTAGCCGGTGTCCATTTTAGGCATCTGAAAGTAGATTACCGTAGTATTTGGGAAGCCGGTTCCAAAGAGTGGGGTACGTTCCGGGATTTGGTCCAGGCTCTACTTAAGGCTAGGAGAGGAGAAGAGTTAGAGATAGCCGATTTAGTTACTATTCTCTACTATTCCGAGCTTATAGACTGGCATTTAGGCGAAAAGCTTCCTGAGAAGGAGCGTTATAAGAAAATCGCCGAGCAGATGGAGAAGACAATAGAGGCCATAGAAAAGGGCCTTATGCCTTTTGACATTCTGAAAGTTAAGGATGACCCGTTTTCGGTGTTAGATTTGGAGAAGATAGAGAGTTTAAGCCCTAGACATGGAAAGGTGGCCGTAGAGCTGATTAGAGAGATTATGAAGGAGAAAAGCCAGGTGGTTAGTGTTCCTAGGGATGCCGAGATTTACTTAGACACTCTACACGCTTCTAAGGGCCGGGAGGCTGACGTAGTGTTTTTAATCAACGATTTACCCCGGAAGTGGTCTAGTATTCTGAAAACCAGGGAGGAGCTGGACGCTGAGCGTAGGGTTTGGTATGTTGGCTTAACCAGGGCCCGGAAGAAGGTTTACCTACTAAACGGAAAACACCCCTTCCCGGTGCTTTGAGGTGAAATTATGAAGATTAGAAAATATTTGGTGGCTTTAGCGTCTTGGAAACGGAGTAATAACTTAATCGAAGACACAGGAGACCCGTTTTATTTAGTATTTGCATTAGGGCCAAGGGGAGGTTTAAGGTATATCATGGCCGTTCCGATTGAGAAAATTGATAATCTCGGAGATAAAGCCATTGGCGAGGACTATAGAATAAATCCAAAGTATGAAGGCTTTGTTTACGGAGTATTTTTGACCCCTGGAATCATACGGAGAGAAGTTAAGTTCCGCTATGTGGCTAGGGAAGATTTGTTAGAAAAACTTATTCCGAGCGGAACGAAAGCGGAACAAAGGAATTATTAGGTTTCTGCGGGAATATACTTCCGATTTCTCTTTTTCCCAACGTTCCGTATCAGACCCTCTTTTTCCAGCTCTTTTAGAATACGATAAAGCTTTCCTACCCCAAAGGGGACTAATTGTTTTAGTTCTGAAGGTGAATGAGCCCCCTTCCTTATGAGAGCCAAAACCAATTGTTTCTCGTCCTCTTCAGAAAATCTCATCTCTAAAGATTGTTCCGGAGCGGAACCAAGTTTAATAGCCTCAAGTTCTAATTTAACCTCTTCTAATTCCTTCATTAGACTCCTAAGCCATATTCTATTGTCTTTTTCCTGTTCGATTAGATTATCAAAAGCCCTAAGCCTCTCCTCCATGACCTCAACCTTTCGGCGTAGGTCCTCTACGGACCTAAGCCTTTCTTTGAGGTCCTCAACCTCAGCCTTGAGATTCGAAAGTTCTTTCGTTTGAGTCTCCAGGACCTCAAGGTATGGCTTAAGCAACCATGAGCGAATGCCCATAAACTCACACCTTGGGAAGCTCAACGGAGGCCCTAATAACCATTTTCTTTAGAGGGGTGTACTCCCCACCATGACGAGAAGCCGTTAAAACTACCAAAAAAGAAGCCCGTTAAAGCCTTAATTTCCCAATCCAACGGATATATAGGCCTCTTTTAGGGTGATTTATCTTCCGTGCATGATAGCACTAAGAAACCTATTTAACCACTTGGGTTTATTCTCGGTTGGTGAGAAGATGAGCGAGGCTATTAATCCTAACGTGCTCCTCCAGAAAATAGACCACATAGAGAGGGAGTTAGAGGACCTCAAAGTCATGCTCCTTAAGATGGTCGCTGAGGACCTACCCGAAGAGGAGATAGATGAGGAGACCCTAAAAGCCTTTGAAAAAGACCTAAAAGACATGATAGAGGGAAAAGTTGAAGTCCTCAGCGCCGACGAGGCCATTAAACTCCTCTCTGAGGAGATTAAGGACTAACGCTTTTTGTATGCCCTACTTCTTGGTTCTAACCTAACCACATACACGATTTTATTATCCCAATCCACAGCGTAGAGAATCCGATAATCTCCAAGTCTAAGCCTATACGAGTCGAGGCCTAAGATTTTACGGTCAGTGAGAGGCTTAACGTCATACCCAGTTGGTAGCGGAGTCTTCTTAGCGTCCTGGAGGAAAGCCATGAACCGCTTAAGGTGAGCAGGCTTAAGGACCCTAGGAGCAACCTTGATGACTTTAGGATGAACCTTAACATCAAACATTAGGCAACCCCCAAAGAAAGAAAGACCCCGACCAATTAAAGTTAGCTCCGAGGGTACGGTACCCCCCTCAAACATATATGTTTTAGACGACCAACTACTCAAAGTAACAACCTCAAAAGCAACGGTAGTCCTTTTGCCTAGGATTGCCGACCTTAGAAATTGGGCACACACCATAGACGGCACTTAAGGGAAGAGGCAAACATTTAACGGGAAATTAAACCGAGTGCACAGAAACGGACATTTTGGGAGTCAAGAAGAAGAGGAGTTAGGAGTATAGATAGGGAAGGCCCGGAGAGGCTGAACCACCCTGACCCACCTTGACCCACCCCATTTTCAGCTGACCCACCTTGACCCATACCGACCCACTCGATTACTTCGAGGACCTACTAAATCCTCCGAGAACTCGCCAAGACTTACCAAGTCCTAACGGCTCTACTCCACTCTCCCACTATCCGGGGGGATACCGCTATATTCCTTTGTTAATTAGTGTGTTCCAAGAGAAACCAAAGACTAATGGTGGGTGTCCGTATGGGCCGAGAACCCCAGGAAAGAGATGAGGAGGAAAAAGAATTCATCGAGGGAATGCTAAGGCTACTCGAACCACTCTTAGCGGAAGACTGGAACACTGAGGCCGATGAGTGGTGGGACCAAGTGAAAGGTAGAAGATACAAACAATAAATCCAATGTGAATTCCATTCTAAAATCCAAAAAACACAATCATAACTATCCATAAAAGAATTCCCCCAAGCCTATCTAACCAATCGCCATTCTCCCAAGCTTCAATCCCTTGGTCAAAGAAACCCTCATCATCTTCTATTATTAAATATAAAACAAGAAAAATTATCAACAAAATGAAGGGTAAAGCAGATATTAACCGCGAGATTACACCAGTATCACTCCTAAAAAGACGTGTATAATACAAATAAAACGCAGGGGGATATACAACCCCAGCTAATTTGTTGGCAATAATACCCCATCCTCCAAATGCTCTTAATAAGTCTCTAATGTTATTTACAGCCCTAGTACACATAGTAAACTCCTCCAATACTCTTTAAGTTATCTAAGTATCTAACGAGTTATGGCTTCAAAAATTTTTTCCTAATTATCCAATACTCGAAACTTGGAAAGTGGTTTTCTCATAGAACAAGCCCGCCAATAATCGTGGTTCTACACCACCGCTTTTTATTACTTAACAAAACTGTTAAGTAGTTTCTAAACCTAAACCCCACCATCTACACCTAACGAAACCTAACCACAGGTGTTAGGTGAGGAGAAACACCACTCAACACCCTCTAAAAACTTGGAGGAGGTAATAGAATGGAGAAAACGGGAAACAAAAGCCCAAAAGGGAATACTCCCTTAGCTCTACTTAACGAAAATGTTAAATACTTAACAAATCTATTAAGGAGGTGAGGGTTACAATGAGCCAGGACCCCATAGCCCAACTAATGGAATTCTTTGAGGCCATACACGGGAAACTAAGCACCAAGAAAAAGCGAGAAGTGGCTAAGAGGCTATTAGAGGCCTTCAAAGACAACAACGGGAAAATTAAGGCGTGGAAGATGGGCAACGAGATAATACCAAAAATAACACAGGAAACGGGAGTTTCCCAAGTTTACGCCTATAAAGTCCTCGGAGAACTCATAGAACTTGGATTAGTCGCTAAGACCCTACAAGGCTACGAACTAAGCCCCATATTCAGAAAGAGGCTTTACCGCCTCTATAAAACCCTCGGAGAGCTATGAGGTGGTAGGAATGGGAGTTAGTGTTAGCCTCCTAAAAGATGTATTGGAGGAATATAAAGAACCGTTAAAGATCCTGGACGTAAAGAAGGCCAGGGACGGAAGGACTACCTACATCTACATAATCACCAACCGAAGGGTAACCGCCAAGGAAGGCTTAGACATAGCCCTACCCTATCTTCTCGAAGGGATAGCCAACGCCTACAACGTCCACCACGTAACCGTTACCTACTCCGGGGACCTTTACCTAATCACCGACGATAAGCACGAAGACGACTTCGGAATACTCTACTTTGACGTGGTCATAGACGAAGAGCTACCAAGAATGAAAGGCATAACCGAAGAGCTCCAACGCTATACCCTATTCTCCCTCGTGGACAACACCAGGAGAGAGGCCTACATAATCCCCAAGGTCCTCTTGGAGGGGGAGGACGAATGAGCGAGGAAGATAGAGAAATCCTCCTAACCGCTGAAGAAGTCTTAAAGCTCCCCGAAGAGGTCAAAAAAGCCATAATAAAACGTATCCCCGAGAGATGGCACATAATCAGGGAAGCCACCCTTAGGCTCATAACCACCGGCAAAAGCCCCACCAACGCCGAGTTAGAAGCCTACGCCAGGCAAGTATGGAGAAAACCTTACACCCCTTGGTTCCTCCTCAAA
>Ga0256836_1000952_pt1 | contig 13869 bp, 20 predicted proteins | sample 4561380metaG_FD_185974 | JGI IMG/M metagenome (GOLD analysis project Ga0256836, IMG submission 185974) | Hydrothermal vent microbial communities from Guaymas Basin, Mexico - 4561-380 | ecosystem: Environmental > Aquatic > Marine > Hydrothermal vents | place: Mexico: Guaymas Basin | collected...
TGTTTAATTTCAATTTTTGGTTTTTCGTTTTCCATTATGGTAATAATTTCTGAAAGTTTAATTATTGTATTTTCTGTTAAATACATTTTGACTCCTTTTTAATTTTTAAGATAAAAATGATTTATATGTCGGTCTGTAATACATATCTTGATTTTTAATTGATTGTTGATAATCAGCAGAATGAACTTCATGTGATTTGACTAATCTTGGTTGTTGCATGAAATTATTTTTCGTGTTGTTAATAGTTTTTGTAGTCGAATCAATATAATTTTCACTGTATTTATCAAGTCCATTAGTAGTAGTTTTACCATCACTTGACATTAAATTATTATTATTCAAAAATTGATATTCTGGTTTTACTTCTATTTCTTTTCTATTAAAAAATGCATCTCCATTCCAAATTTTACTACCAGCTGCTGACATTAATCTTGCAACATTATCATGCAAATTAGCAAAATTTTTATTATAAATAGATAAATCTGGATTATTATATGCATCTCTTTTTGATCTTATATTTTTAAGCATTCCAGCTAATTTATTTCTCATTTCGCTAACTAAAGTATTTGAATTTGCTTGTCTTTTATCCAATAATGGATCATTAGGATGCACTGCTTCTTGTATATGATTAATATAAGCTTCTTCGATTATTTTTGATAACATTTTGACTCCTTTTTGATTTTTATGCTAAAGCAGGTTTAATAACTGGAACAGTAGTTTTTTGATTAATTTTATAAGGTAAAAATCCAGTTTGAAAATAATAATTTGGATTTTCCTTTAAACTATTCAACATATTTGTTGCATAATTATAATTTTTAAGTGGTTGTTCAAAAGCGCCTCTATTTTTTATATAATTTAATGTTGAGTACTTCATTTGTCTATATCTTTTAAATAATTCTGCGAGTTGTTTTCTGTTATTTTGAATTTCTTGAGCTTTCCCTGATAATTTATTTAAAAAACCTTTTGTAAGATTTTTATCAAGAAATGGATCGCCGGCATGAACCATTTCTTCTATCATAAAAAGAGCTTTTTTAGATAGTATCAATTTTAGCTCTTTTTAAAAATAATCTGATTTTTTAGAGCCGGCGCAATCAGGCAATTTATCCCAATTAGGACATTTTTTAACAAGTTCTCTAATTTTTGCAATGTAATATCTTTCAAGAGCTCCACCTGGTTTAATATCTTTATGAGTTTTAAGAGCTTTTCCTTTAATAATAACCGGAGGGATATTTTTTCTACCGCATCTTGTTAATTTAAAATGTTTTCTTACACTAGCTTTAAAAATATCTGTAACAACTCCCCAAGGAATACATTGACATTTTTTACCGACAGCCGCAGCAAGTTCAGCTCTTCTCCATATCACTGATAAAAGTCTTTTTGAAATACAATATTTTTTACTCCAAGCTTTTACTATTCTTGCTTTAGAATCAAAAAGATCAGAACCAAGTTCTTTTTTTAATTGCTTATCACTTGGTAAAGAATCTGATTCAAATAAAAGAGTCTCAGAAAGCTCTTGAAGCTTTTTTAGAACTTTTTGTGTTAAATACATTTTTATGCTCCTTAATTTTTAACTTAATTTAAAAAGTAAATATAATGATCTGGTGGTAATCTATCTAATTTTTCTAGAACTCTTTCTTTTAATTGTTGACCTTCTTGAAGAAGTTCTTGTGCCGGCATATCAATTTGCCCAACAGGAGTATTAAAAGATTGAAATTTAGTACGGATTCTTCCAATATATATCATAATTTCTGCAAGAGCTAAATCTCTTAAATATGGATATAAATCCGGATCAACTGTGGTTGGATCTTCATGAATGCATGCAAGTTTCGCTATGAAATCATCATAAACCCAAATACTATTATTTGATTTAATTAATTCGATTTTATTTGGTGGAATAAAAGTCCAAGTATCGTCAGCAAGAACTAACGTTTTACTTTGAAGCATATAATTGGTTCCAAGAAGATTTGTAATATCTCCAGAATACAGAGCAACACTAATATTTTGATTATAATCAAGTAAATTTGGTTTAGTTATAATTTCATCAATTTTAATTATTTTATATGGAAAATTTTTTATTTCATAAATTTTAGTAGGTTCATATTGAATACAATTTTCTTCTTCGGTTAAAAGATAATATCTATATAATGGTATATATCTGGAAAATTCAGGTAAAACATGATTTTTAATAATTTTAATTAAATCATCATCACTAAATTCAATTGATAATACACTAGCTCCAAGATTTAATTTAATAAACTCAATTAAATTATCCCAGTTTTGCCATGTACTAACTTTATTTATTTCTATAGCCATATTAAGCCTTTAATTTTTTATTTCTTTTATTTTTATGATTTTTATAATCAAAATACGCGTTAGTAATTTTTATATTTAATGGTGTTGAAGCAATAGGAGCAATTGGAGAACCTCCAGTTACCGACATAGATTCTCGAAGAACTTCTCTGTATATTCCTTCTTTTTTAAGTTTTAATTTTTCTTTTATCGCTGTATCAGGCGTAATTTCTTGATCATTTTGTAAAGCTTTTTTTAATGCATCTTTATGTAAAATTTCTTCTGTACCAGGTTTATAAACATATTTATTGCCGGCGATAGCTTCTTTATGTTTTTCTTCCGCAATTTCTTTATTTGGATCTTTTTTATATTTATTAAAAGTTTGAATAACTTCATTTGGACCTTTTATTTGGCTATTTTGATATAATTTATCTTGTACTTGAGTTGATAATTTGTGCATGATTGCTCCTTCTTCTTTCTTTAATTCTTTCTTCATTACAGTATTTAACAGGAATTATTAATTCAAATATTGTGCCATCTTTATCTGAGTAGATTAATTTTTCATCACCTTTATAATAATTTAATAATTGTTTGCATAAATAAAGTCCGAATCCTCTTGGTTCTTCCGAATTAATTTTAGTGCTAAAATTAAGTTTGTAAATGAATGGTTGTTTATCTTTCGGTATCCCGGTTCCATTATCTATAATATAAAATGAAATAAAATTACGATTATTTTTTTTGAAATACTCATTTAATTCAAAAGAAATATAATTTGATTGTGCTTCAAGCGAATTACTAACATGATTTAAGATAATATTAATTAAAACATCCGGACCAAGTCCATTTAAGTAACAATATTTCAATCTTGGATCTATTTTATAATTGAATTTATATTTTTGAATCATTAAATAAATTTTCACAGCATGTTCTATAACATCATAAATAGCAATTTCTTTTGTATTATATTTAAATGATTTTAAATCTTTTGTAATTTTTAAAGTATTAAACATATTTTTTAATGTTAAATCAGAAAGTTTTTTAAGTTCTTTCGCATAATCATTTAAATTTTTATTATAAAAATTATAGTATTCTTTTACAAATTTATCACAATTCTCTCCACAATGATTACATTTATCTACTAATTTTTTATCTCCATAAAATATTAATTTTAAATCTTGAATAATTTTTTCTTTATCATTTGAATTTAAAATATTTCCAATTGTGTTCAAAATATCATTGTATTCATAAACAATGCTTTTTAAAGACATAATTGGAGTTTTGAGTTCGTGATGTAAATTCTCAGCAATATTTATAATCATTTTATTACTTAATGAATCTTTTTTATTTTTAAAATTAATTTCGAAAAGAGTTTCATTAATTTTCATAAGTTTATTAAAAGATTTTTTAAAAATAAAATAAAAAAGTATAAATAAAGATAAAATAATTAAATTTATCGTTAAAAATAAAATAACATAATGTTGTATCTCGAATAAAAAATCTTGCGATTTATAATATACTTTTAAATGTTTTTTATCAAAAATAATATTATTAATTCTTAAAGTATCTTTTTTATTTAATTTTAAATTATTATATAAATATTTTTTATTAATTATTTTATTTATTTTGATATCATTAATAATTTTTTCTGTTACTTGAATATCTTTTGAAATAAAAAAATAAAAAATAATATTAAGAATTATAAAAAGTGTTATAGCAAAAATAAAGATTGTTTTATATAATTTAAAAATTTGAAATTCTTTTTGCTCATGTCCGACTGGCTTATCATGTAACATTGTTAAACCTTTCTTTAAATTTTTTAAATCCTTTATATAGAACTTCGATTCTTTTATTATCATCGATATCTTTATCAGTAATTAAAATATTATCTGGAAATTCTTTTAATAAATTATCAATTTTTTGATATTCAGTTGAATGAACATTTAAATCGCATCCAGTATAAAAAATAATTATTGAATAAGGATTTTTATTTAGTATTTCTTTTGCAACATCAATTCCATCTAAAAATAAAAAATTATTATCTTTATCTAAAGCAACACCTCCAAAAATTATATCTAAAATTGCTATTGTAAGATTAATTTTTTCATGATTTTTAAGATCATTAATTAAATAATATGGAGCAAATTCTGATTCATAAATACATATATTAAAAATATCATAAGATAAATTTAATTCTAAAATTTTATTTTTAAGCTCTTCGTTTATATCATAAAAATTAAAATTTTTTTTGAGAATAACATCTATATCATGCTTTATTATTCTAATTGATCCAGGATGATCATCAGAATATATTAAATTAGGTTGTGATCTAAGATCACAACCTTTATGGAAATCTTTCATATTAGGAACATTTTTTTGATTTTCAAATGAAGTTTCAATTTTATTAGTATTATGAATTTCTTTTAATTTTTTTTTAAAAATTGAATCTTTTATATTTTCTACTTTTTCTTTGATGTATTCTGTATTTTCAATAGTTTTATTTAATTCTTTAATCATTTTTTATCCTTTCTGTGGTGTAAAATAATTAATTACATGTTGTAGTAAACTTTTTACAAATTCATATACTTCTATATCTATTTTTTTTAAAATTACTAAAATGAATACTATAACTATTAAAGAAAATATATATGTTAAAAAATTTCCTCTTAAAATATTTTTTATTATATCTTTAATATTATTTATTTTTTGCGGAAATTTATTAATTTTAACAATTTTTGTTTTTTTAGATTTCGTATCAATTTTATTAATTTTATTTTCAAGTGCTTCTATTTTTGATTCAATTAAATTATTATTTTTCTTCTGATTTTCTTGTAATTCAATAAGATTTTTATTATAATCATTAGTGAATTCTAATAATTTGGAAATTAATTCTTCAATTAAATCTAATGTTTTAAGATCAATTTCAGACGCAAGTAATTTAAGATTTTTAAATTCGTTTAAGATTTCAAAAATTTTTTGTTTGAATTCTTTTTGTTGTGTATCAACTTGTGAAGATAAAAAAATTAAAATTTTAAATAATTTTTGAAATTCTTTTGCTAAATTATTCTGAATGAAAAATTCATTATTTAAAATTTCTTCTTGTAATTGAAATATTTTCTCGTAAATTTCTTTATTGGTATTTTGTGTGTTTGTAATAAACATAATTAAAATTTCTTCAAGATTTTTAAGATTTATTTTTAATTCTTCAATTTTATTCTTTACTAATTCTTTATCATTTTTAAATTTTTCATGAATTTTTATTAATTCATAATTATCATAATTATCATATATATATGAAACTAAATTTGAATTTTCAGTTTCCATTTTAGACTCCTTTCGTTAAACAAAATAACAATTAATTTAATTTTTTGTTTGAGCTATTTTAGAAATTAAATGAAATAATATTCGAAAAAGGAGTTTTAATGTTTTTGAATATAAAAGCGTTAAATGAAATACAAAATTTATCTTATTTATCTGAAAGTATTTTTGATTTTAAATTATATTTTTCTGATAAATATAAAAAAGATTTAAGATCTGCTTTAAAATATATTGATCAAGAAAATAAAAAACTTGAAAATAAAGTTAGACAATTATATAAAAAAAATTATTCCAAAAGTTATAAAATACTTAAAAAATATTATCCTGATATCGATTTTCTAAATATAACAGAAAATTCAGATCAAATAAAAAAAGTTTTTGAAAAAATTTGCGATATAGAAAAAGATTGTACCGAAAATGAAAAAAAAGATTTTTTTAATTATATTAAATACATTAAAAACGATCCTTTAACTTTGGTATTTGAAGATATCGAAACAATACATGGAAATATTACTATTATACTAATAAATATTCCTGAATATACAGTTTTTGATCGTTTAATAAATAACAAAGATTTTTATTTTAGTATTTTTGATCATAATACTTATGTTGAATTCAAAAGAAAAGTATTTTTATATCACGAACTTCTTGAAGCTAAAGCATTCTGCGAAAAAGATTTCAATTTAGGAAATTTTTTTATTAGATCAAATCAAAATTATTATAAAGTAGGAAATCATTATAGTATCTGGGTATTAATACATGAAGCAATTTTATTAAATAAATTAAAACATATAAAAGCTTTAAATGAATTAAGGAAATTTAGAGAAGAGAGAGAATGGAAAATTATTAATGCTTTACTTGGAATTAATTTAGCTAAACTTGATAGATTAACTCCAGAAATCGAAAAAGAATTAAATAAAAAAATTCAAAAACTTTCAAAAACTTCTAAAATTGGAGATGAAAGTGGATTATTTCTTAATGATTATGATTTAATCGGTATTAATTTAAATGAATATTTAAAAAATATTAAAATAATTGATAATCTTAATAAAGTCAATATTAAAGGAATAAAAATAAAATTATTAATATAATTATCATAATATTATTATAAGGAGATATATATGTTATTAAATGAAAAAAGACAAGACGAATTTTTTGTATTTGATATAGATTATGATGGTAGTAGTTTTAATATTACACCTGTTAAAGCAAAGTTACCAAATGATGAAGTTCTTTATTTAATTGGTCCGGAACTTGAATATATTTATAATTTAGATATAAAATATTTTAGTTTTACTATTTTTGAAGAAGACTTTGATAATCTTTCTGATTCTGAATTTGAATATTTATGGAATAAATTTTTTATTCCTTGGATCGAAATGTTAAGTGAAAGATACTTAGATATTGATATTGATAAATTTAAATTCCAATTAAATAGATCAGAAAGAAAATTTTTAGTTAAAAAAATTATTCATTTTGTAATGATGTTTTTACCATATATAGTTTTGAAAAAAATATTATTAAAATATAATATTGAAACAAAAGCTGAAGCTTTAGATTTACTTGAATATTTCAAAGAAAATCCTGGCGAATTGAGAAAATTAATAAATAATATTATAAATGAAACAGTAAATAATTTTAATAATATTTTAGATACTATTAAAGAATTATCAAAATATGCTAAAAAGAATCAATTAGAAGATAGTTATGAATTACTCGATTCTCAAATTAAAAAGCAAAATTATTATATAGAAATTTTTCAAGAAATACTTGATAATACAGAGATAGATAAAATTATCGAATTATTTAAAAAATATATAGAAAATGATTTTGAAAATTTAATTTAAATTGGAGCAATTTCTGCTCCAATTTTTTTGTCGTTAAAAATAGAAAACATATGAAATAAGATATACTACTCAGCAAATAAAAGGAGATAAAATGGCGTATCAAGCCTGGTTTGAAAAATACCGTCCAAGAACGATAGATGATCTTATTTTTCCCAAAGTTTTAAATGGTGAAGAAAAAGATCCTGAGTATATAAAATCAATTTTTAAAAAATTTTATAATGAAGAATTCATAGCAGGTAATGTATTAAGTTACGGCCCAGGTGGATTTGGTAAAACTTCATTAAATAAAATTATGCAAGGTAAAATAGTAAAAGATCCAAGAGATATTTTTATTTTAGATAGAAAAGTTGAAAGTGTAGATAAACTTAAATCTTGGCTTTTACAAAAACCTTTTAAATCTAATCAAAAATTAGTAATAATTGAAGAATTTGATAGATTAAGTGATCAAGCTCAAGTTGTTTTAAAAGATGGACTTCTTGAAAAATATCAAGATAAAGTTTCATTTCTTGCTACTACAAACAATCCAGAAAAATTAGATTCTGCATTAGTTACCAGATTTAATTTAAGATTATATTTTAAAGATTTAGATGAAAATCAAACTTTTGAAAGAATGAAAAAAATTCTTGAAAATGAAAATATTGAATACAATGAAGAAGATCTTAAAAAATTTATAAAAATTTATATTAAAAGAGGTTTAAGAGAATTAATTTCAAATCTTGAAGTTAATTCTATAACTGGAAAATTTATTTTTGATCCAAAAAAAGCTCTAAATTTAACTGGTAATGAAGATTATGTTATTAAAACAATAATTTATTTAATTTATTATTTAAATCAAAAAAATAGAGATGAAATCGATAAAATTCTTAATGATGCGAGTTATGATAAACATTTTTATCAATATTATGCTTATATTAAAAAAATAATAAAAGAAGATCTTTTATTAAATTATGATTATATTTATAAAAATTTAATTGAAAATGATAAAATTGATTTTGGATCTAAAGATATATTAATTAACGATTATCAAAAAATTGATATTGTAAAAATGAAAAACTTTTGGTTTTTAGGAACATTTAGTAAAATAATGGATTTAATACATAAAAGAAAAAATTTAAAAGAGAGCTAAAAAAGAGTACTCTAAAAAAGCTCTTTTTTAAAAAATTAAAAGGAGAAAAAATATGAAAGTCAATAATGAGCAAAAATCAAATATTAAAGCAGATAATCATTCACTGTTTAAAAATGAAGAAAAAATAATCAAAAATAAATATAGATTTTTTATAGGTATGTTTAATAATCAAACTCCAGATTTTCATAACATTTTAAATGAATTATACAATGCAGATGATAAAAGTATTCTTGAATTAAGAATTATGAGTCCAGGAGGGCTAGTTGTCGAATGTCAGCAAATTGTAAATCTTTTAGAAAATAAATTCAAAGAAAATTCGATAGCATATATCGAAAGTCATGCTAGTTCAGCGGGAGCATTTACTTTTATTAGAGCAAATAAAAGAGTAATATATTGGAATTCAAGAATTATGTTTCATAATTATAGTGGAGGTTATGTTGGTAAGTATAAAGATATGAAAGATCGTTTTGAATTCGATGAAAAACATATTTTAAATTTTCTTGGATACGCAAAAAGATTTTTTACTAAAAAGGAATGGAAAGAATTAATAAATGGTAAAGATTTTTGGTTTGATGCAAAAGAAATGTTAAAAAGAGGAATAGCTACACATATTATTTTAAATGGTAAAGAATACGATAGAAAAAAAGGTCTAAAAAAGCTCAAGAAGTTTTTAAAGAAAAATAAAGAAATATCTTTAGATGATTATTTGAAATCAATTGAAGAAAAGGAGAATTAATGATTTTCAAAACTAAATATGTTTGGAATATTGATAAACAATTTGATTTCTGTTATGGACATCGAGTTCATAATCAAAAATTAGATGTTGAATATAGTTTGGATTCATGTTTGGTGTGTAGACATTTACATGGACATCAAGGTAAAATTAAAATACATTTGGAATGTAATGTTACGCCAGAAAAAGTAGCAAAAGGAATGGTAACTGATTTTAAAAATTTAAATTTCTTTAAAAAATGGCTTGATGATACATTAGATCATAAATTTATTTTTGATATTAATGATCCACTGTTATTTGTAGATGAATTATCATTTATAGCAAAACATACTGAAGAGTATAAATTTGAAGAAGTTTGGACTCCTCATTATTTAAAAAATCCAAAAGAATTAGATAAATTGCATCCAGAAGTGTATTATACTATTAATTTTGATTTATTAAATAGAATTCTTGATGATGAAATAAAAAATAATAATTTAAATCAAGAACAAGCGCAAGCTATTTTTGAAAAATACGAAGGTATAGTTATAGTAGATTTTATTCCTACTAGTGAAAATCTAAGTACTTGGCTTTTAAAAATTCTACAAGTTAAAATGGAAAAATTAATGAATAAAGAAGATTTTAAAATTCATTCTGTAGAATTTTGGGAAACTCCAAAAAGCCATTGCCAAGTATTTGTAAATTAATGAAAGGAGCTCTAATGGAATTTAAAGTTACAGAAAAAGAAGTTAAAGAATTTGTAAAACAAAGATTTCCTGGAACTGATAAAGAATTTAGAGAAGCTTGGAATAAGTATAAAGAATTAAAACCATTTAAAATTAATGAAAATATTTGGGAAACTGAAAACAAAGAAATTTATAATGAAAATATTCATAAAATTTTAAGACTCGTTTCTCAATTTTATCTTACTAAAACATTTGAAGCAATGAAAATCGATATGAATGATCCAAATGTTTGGGAAGATATTGAAAACGGTAATATTGGTACTCCTGGAAGAATTATAAAAATGTGGACAGGAGTGGATACACATGATGATAGAGAATTAATGAGCGGAAGATTTCATGTTCCTGTAAGAATGGCGAGATTTCCAAATGAAATTTCAGATTCAAAAATTTCAAATCCAATTATAAAAGAAGTAGATTTAACAGCCGTGTGCAGCCATCACGCATCGCCATTCAGTACTAAGTTTTCAAATGAAGCTAAAGTACTGATTGCTTATATTCCTGATAAATTTGTATTAGGAATTTCAAAACTTCAAAGAGTTGTGAGATTTGTAGCTCAAAGAGGATGGTTACAAGAAGACCTTACTAAAGCTATTTTTGAAGAAATTAAAAAAGTAGCAGAAACGGATAGTATATATGTTGGATTAAGAAATATAAAACATAGTTGCGAATTTTTAAGAGGGGCCCTTTCAGATGGAAATGGTTTTTCTACAGAATACTACGGAGGTCTTTTTAAAGAAAGAAAAGATTTACTCGAAAATGTAAGAGATCATTTTAAAAGATAATAATCAAAAAAGATAATAAAAAGGATTAAAAAATGAAAAAATTATTTTTATCATTAATTTTTATCAGTTCTCTTTTTGCTAACTCAGCTTCTGTCTTACTTCCATTTTCGGAAGCGAGAGTTGGAGAAATTGATCGTATTATTATTAGTCTCGTAAATACAAATGACTATATTATTGGACCAGTAACCGATAAAAAATTAGAAGATATTAAAAATGCTACAAAACATTTAGTTTGTAGTAAAAAAAATTCTTATAATTATATCGAAGAAGGTAATTATGTTTTAGTTATTTATAACTATGCAGATAAAGCTATAGTTGTAAAAATAGATTCATGTAAATAAATTAAATTTAAAGGAGATAATTATGACACAAATACAAACAGATCCAAAAAAAGTTAATGAAGTAAAAATTGCAGGAGTTATTTCAGAACAACAAGTAACTCCAACATTTAAAAAACAAGTACTCAAAATTAGAGCAAAAGATACAAAAGATCAACAATGGAAAGATGCAGAAATTGAAGTTTATATTAAACCTGAATTATATCAACGAACTGGTGCAGCAATTGGTGATACGGTATTAATCGAAGGGTGGCTTGCTTTCAATTTTTGGAATGATAGAAGTTTTCCGAGAATAGTTGTTACAAAATTAGAAGTACTAGAAAAAGCTCAAACACAACAAACTCAACAATCAAATCAATCTGTAATTATAGAAAATAATTTTCCAGATATAAATGATATAGAACAAGTACCTCAAGCTTCTCAAGCTCAACAACAAATTCAACAATCTGTAAATGAGACTGTCGTTCCGGATATTCCAGATATTCCAATGCCTCCTATGTAATTTTTTATAAGGATTTAAAATGAAATTATTTATTGGAGCTCATTTAGATGACATAGAGATAGGTTGTGGAGCCTATCTTTCTTGTCTCAAAAAAAGAGACGAGTTAGATTTTATCAACAAAAAAATTTTAATATTAAGTGAAGGTAGATTTAATAATCCAATAGATGTTAGTAATAAAAGAAAAGAAGCTTTTGAAATAAACATGGAAAAGCTTGGAATAAAAGAAAATGAATATAGAATTTTAAGTCAAAGAATTGATACAGAATTTTATGATCATCAATCTGAAATAAAACATTATTTAAATGAATTATTAAAAGAAGCTCAAGAAGATGAAATAATTGAAGTTTATTTTCATAGTGCTGATAATCATCAAGATCATCAAATTGTAAATAAATTAGTAAAAGAAATTTTTAGACCATTTTTAGTTAATAGATTAATTGAATTTGAAATTCCAAGTTCAAATCTTTTTAATCAGCCAGGAGATAATTTTAATTTTTATTTGCCATTTAGTAATGAAATTGCAGAAATGAAACAAGAGTTAATTGATTCTTATAAAGATATTTCTTTATTTACTACAGAAGATGCAAGAGATATTAATTATACTCTTACTTTTAATAAACTTCAAGGAAAAAAATTAAATAAAGATTACATTGAAAGATATAATATAATTTATACAGATAATTTTTAAACCTGGGATTATATAGTCCCAGGGTTTTTTTGTCGTTAGAAAAAGCATAGAAATTATAATAATTAAAAAATCACTAAGGAGGAAATATGGAAAAAATTTCAAAAGAAACATTTAAATTCAGAGTTTTAGCAGGGTTTGTAATGTCCTTTGCATGGACTGTATCAAATCCAATTTTTAAAACATATTATGGGTTGCTAGATGCAGCAATTTTTGGTGTAGTTGGCGTATGGGTAGCTTTAGTTGGTTTAAGTCAAGGATGGCTTAGAAAAAAATTTACAGTTAAACAGATGTTAACAATGCTTGTTGTGTTTGATATATTTTTTGTAGTCGCAACAAGCTTATTGGTAAATATGAATATTAAATGGTTATTGTTATTCGAATTGCTTGCAGATGGGCCATATTTTGCGTTATTAAACGCTCATTCGGCTAAACTTAAAAGTCTATATCTCGGGAAATTCAAACCTGAGACAATAGAAAAAATTTCTAACAAATTGACTCAAAAATCAATATGGGTTAATTTATTCGGATTAGCAAGTGGTGCAGTTTTAGGTTGGTTAACGCAAGATATTATGGTCGCTGTGTTGATGAGAAATATATTGATAATAATTGGTATAATTTTCGAGCTGAAGGCTATCAAAGCCTGACGCTTTTTTTTTTATTTTTTTTTAATAACTCAGCTTTAAAACTTAGTAAATAATTCATTGAAAATTAAAATAATGAATAAAATTATCAAAAAGGAGGAACCATGTTTTGCATTCATATTTATGATGAATCGGGTACTGAAGTCGACACAGTCGATTTCTACGGCGACACCTACGAAGAGGCCGTAAAAATCGCGGAATCATTGATCTGTTGCCATGAAGGCTGGACCTACTGGATTACATGATCCAGTAGGTCCTGGCCGTTGTTTTTTTATTTTTTTAAAGTTTTCTAAAGCCGAGATCAATTTTTTTTAGAAATTTAATTACACGACGCAATCAAATTAACATCTACAAAGTCGTTATCAAGTATTGTTAAAGCAGTTCATTTTTCCTTATTTTTTAATAACTTAGCTTTAAAACTCGACATCAATATATCGAAAATTAAAATAACGAAAAAAAAACACTAAGGAGAGGAAAGTATGATTGTAATAATTTATTATAAAGAATGCGGTTGTGATGTTGATGGATTTGAATTTATAAATGATTGTGTGAAGGGTGTTGATCTTGCTAAAGATGCTAAAGAAGGTGAAGAAGCAGCAAGAAAGCTATTAGATGAAGGTTGGAGTAAAGTCGAATTATGGGATGGTAATAAGTTGTTAAAAACATTTTGGCCATAGTTGTTTTTTTATTTTCAAAGTTCGTTATCAAGATTACTTTAAAGCAAAGATTACTATAGATATTGATAGTTAGTTTTTGATAATTCACAATAAATGCTTAGCTTTAGAACTGTAAATAATTTATTTGAAATTAAAATAGTGAAAAAAATAAAAAAAGGAGGAAGCATGAAAATTGAATATAGAACTGTGGAAAAAGAAAATTATGTGGT
>Ga0256836_1000954_pt1 | contig 13808 bp, 10 predicted proteins | sample 4561380metaG_FD_185974 | JGI IMG/M metagenome (GOLD analysis project Ga0256836, IMG submission 185974) | Hydrothermal vent microbial communities from Guaymas Basin, Mexico - 4561-380 | ecosystem: Environmental > Aquatic > Marine > Hydrothermal vents | place: Mexico: Guaymas Basin | collected...
ACCTCGAAGGCTTTTCTGAGCAAAGCCTTGTGGCCGAGGTGTAGCCTGTCGAAGGTCCCGCCGACGACGACTTTTCTGAACTTTCTCATGGTTTCCATTAGGCTTGGGAACCAATAAGCTTTTTTATTCCGTGCTTTGAGTGAATTTGGGGTGAGGGAATGAAACGGCTGCTCGCAGTTCTGCTCGCGGTGTTGGTTGCCCTCCCGCTCGTCGTTCATCCCGTGCTGGCTGTTGACGAGCCCCAGAGGGTTTTTGACATTGACATGATGATTCAGGTCTCACAGATTCAGATTAACGGTTCCCTGACGTGGGCCGGTTCTTTCAACGTGTACGCGAGACTCATTGACCCGAACTACAGGGCCTACATTGAGTCCCTCGCCAAGAAGAACAGGACCAGGGCAGAGGAGCAGTTTCAGAAGCTCGTCTACGACCTCGTCTACGACAACCTCAAAAGGAATTTCAACGAGAGGCTCTCCGGAAGCAACCTGAGTGCCATAGTTTACATCCCCCCTGGAGGGCCCGTAAGGCTCGGAAAGAACTGGTCCGCTATCGTTACATTCACGCTCGTTCCCTTCTTTGTATCCGAGGGTAACCGCCTTATCTGTCCCTTCTACGGCCCCCTCGATTTCGTGTTCTCGGGGAAGGTGTACTCCTACAGCTGGAACAAGCTGACGCTCGTCCTGCCGAAGGATTACAACGTTTCCTCCCTCGTTCCAAAGCCGGACCAGTTCGAGGAAAACGTGGCGGTGTGGTACAACGGCAGTTTTATCCCGTACATAGAGGTCTTCAACCCGGTTTACCTCTTCGGGATTTTCATAAACTCCACGAAAAAGACCCTCTCCATAGCGTTTGACCCCGACGACGGCTACGTTCAGTTCAACGCAACTTTCGTCGGCATGAAGCCCTCCCCTTCGATTACTAACATGTTACTCTCGACCTTCAGGGGCAGTATGAATATCATAAGCATCTCCGCCCAGGAGCTCCCGAACGGCGTTAGGGTCATCGGGGTTGCCCGGCCGAGCGTGGCCCACAAGGAAACGAGGACCAAGAGGGTGTGGGTTGTCCTTATTAAACTCCCCGGGAAGTTCGATAAAATAGAGGTCAGGGGCGGAACCTACAAACTCGCCCCAGATGGAACGCTCGTGCTGACCTTTAAGGAGCGCAAGACGGACTACGTCCGATATGCCATCCCCCTCGTTCTGGCCGTTGGGGTGGTAGGGCTCCTCTGGTTCAGGCACAGGAAGAAATCAAAACCCTCGGAAGGGGAAACCCCCGACATAGGCGAGCTCTCCGAGAGGGTCGAGCTCGTTGAGCTTGAGGAGGAAGGAGAGGATGAAGGGGAGAAGCCTTGACTTCTTTTTCTATCCCAAAAGCGTTGCCGTCTTCGGTTCCTTCAAGAGAGGCTCGATAGCCTACGAAATCCTCAGGAACATCGTCGAGGGCGGTTTCGAGGGAAAAATAATCCCGGTCAATCCCAAGGGAGGAACCGTCAAGGTCGCCGGAAGGACCTTCAGAATCCACGAGAAGCTTGGGGAGCCAGTGGACACCGCCATAATAGCCATCCCAGCCAAGCTCGTTCCGTCTCTCATAGATGAAATCGGTCCGCTCATCAAAGGAGCAGTTGTTATCTCTGCGGGCTTCTCCGAGGTTGGGAACGAGGAGCTTGAGAGTGAGCTCCTTGAGAAAGCCAAGAAGCACGATGTTCGCGTTATAGGCCCCAACTGCGCGGGAATCTTCGGCGTCCACGGGAAGTTCTTCGGCTCCTTCGAGGTTAGAGTTAAACCCGGTGGACTGGCCTTAATCAGTCAGAGCGGTGCCTTTGGAGGCGCGGCTCTGGCGATGGGCAACGACGAGGGGATAGGCTTCTCGGCCTTCGTTTCCTATGGAAACGCCTCTGACCTGAACGAGAGCGACTTCCTTGAGTACTTCGCGGACGACGAGAACACCAAGGCGATAGCGCTCTACATCGAGGGAGTTAAGGACGGCAGGCGTTTCCTCAAAGCTCTTCGCTACGCAAGCGAGAGGAAGCCCGTGATAGTTCTCAAGGCTGGGAAGAGCGAGAGCGGGGCCAAGGCCGCGGCTTCCCACACCGGCTCGCTCGCGGGTTCCTACGAAATCTACCGCGCCGCCTTCAAGCAGGCGGGGGCGATTGAAGTCGAGGAGATGGAGGAGCTCTTCGACGCAGCCAAAGCCTTTGAGATGTATCCTAAAGCTGGAAAGAGGGTTGCGGTAATCACGAACTCCGGAGGACCGGGCGTTTTGGCCACCGACAAGCTGGAACGGCTCGGTCTTGAAATAGCCCGGCTGAGCGATGAGACCGTCGAAAAGCTCCGCTCCTTCCTTCCGCCCCAGTGCTCCACCAGAAACCCGGTTGACCTCATCGCCGATGCCGACTACGAGCGCTATAAGAGGACGATTGATGTTGTATGCAATGACGAGAACGTTGATGCCCTCTTGGTAATCTGCGTCCCTCCGATTTTCATCCCGAGTGAAGAGATAGCAAAAGCCGTAATTGAAGCGAAGTGTGACAAGCCCATTATAGTGAACTTCATGGCGGGGGACCTGGTTAGGGGGGGCGTAAAACTCCTTGAAAAAGGGGGAATCAAAAACTTCTCCACACCTGAACGTGCGGCGAGGGCATTGGCGTGGCTCAGCTTACGTTGGTAGTGGGCAATCTCTGCTTTTTGACGGTCGTGTGTCCCCTCGTGATTTTCTTCTTCGTTATTGAGAGCTTGATACTGTCCACCAGCATCTTAACGACGCTGTGAGGTTTAATCTTGGAGTTCTTTATGTCGTGCTTCACCTTTATTGGGATTTCTTTAATTGGAATTCCCAGCTCGTTGGCCGCTACAAGGAGTGATACATCAAAGGCGTATCCATCAACGGCTACACCGAAGTAGTTTAAAAGTTGGACGAGGACGTCCCTTCTAAATCCCTTTATCCCCGCCTGCGTGTCCCTTAAGTTTATCCCGAGGAGGGAGGAGTTAAGCACCCTGTAGGCAATGCTCAAAAGCTTGCGTATTTTGGAATACTCCAGGGAGGACCCTAAGGCGTATTTTGAACCTATCACAACGTCGTGTCCATTCAGGAGCTCCCTAATAGTTCTCCTTATCGCCGTTGGGTGTATTTCAAGGTCCGCATCGTAGAATATCACAAAATCTCCCCTTGAGTGGTTGACCCCGTATCTTATCGCGTACCCCTTTCCCCTGTTTCTGCTGTAACCAAGTGCCTTGACGTTTTTGAATTTGCGGGAGAGTTTCACCATTTTCTCATAGGTGGAATCCTCGGAACCGTCGTTTACCAGTATTACCTCGTAGTTCATCCTAACAGGCATACTATCGAGTACCCCGACAACCTCTCGAACCGCCTTCTCTATCACCCCCTCCTCGTTATATGCGGGAAGAATAATGGAAATTTCCATCGTCCCACCTCAATTTGTATATACTTTAGTGAATATATAAGGCTGTTGGTTTTATTTTTATAGAATCGTGAATTCTGTTGGGAATTTTACAATGAATATGAAATCTTGAACGCCCGGGCGTTAATCGTATATTTAACAAAATCTCGATGGAAAATTATGCAAGGATTAGAGAAATTACAAACCCAATCGTAACAGACACAAAAAGTGATGTAACAATACTTTGTATTGACGCATGATTTAGGGTGATTAAGACAACCTCAAGCACGCCGGTGCTTAGCAGTACCCAGGGTGTTTTCCTGTTCTCCACGGCCAGGCCGTAGTTTATCACGGTTTTCATCAGGGCCAAGACCAGCATTGCAACGCTGTACGTCATTAGATATTCTTCAATCTGAAGGTATTTGCCCCCGTAGAGTATACCGATTATAAACCCGGGGTTTAGCGCGTACGCCAGTATGAGGGTTCCAGACAGTAAGCTCGAAATCACCATCACTCCATAGAGGGCCCTTCTGTTCAACGTCCTTCTCTCCCTGCTCTCAACGAATTTTGGAAACATTACAACGTTGACGGCCTCGGATGCGAAGAGAACCATCCTGCCCATCAGTGAAAGGGCGGAGTACTCACCGGCGAGTTCCGGGGAAAGGTAGTGTTTGGCGAGGAATACATCCAGGTTAACGAGGAGCGTGTACAGGAAGAGGACCGTTGTTGTGAAGATGCCGTAGTTTAGCATCTCGGTTATCTTTAGCGTCTCATTCCTGCGAACCCCGAAGAACTCCCGGAGAAGGAGCACTCCGAGGATGATGGAAGTCACCATCGACAGCAGGATTCCAAGTATTCCCCCGAGAACTCCGAGCCCTATACTCACGAGGATTCCACCGAAGAGGAGCTTGAAGAACTGGGGAACGCTGAGCATGAGGCCCAGGCCTTTGAACCTTTCAAGACCCCTTAACACGCCCTGGTAAACCGATGCGGACATTCCCAAGGGTATGGAGAGGAAGAGTGTTGCAACGAGCGGGAGGGGAATGCCGAGGAAGTTCGAGAGGGCAATCAGGAGTGGGGTTGCGACTATCAGAAGAAAAACCCCAAACAGGGTCATTTTCAAGCTTCCGCTGTACACGATGCTTCCTATCTTTTCAATTTTCCCGTTAATCCGGTAAGTTACGACGAATTTTGAAACGGTGGTCTCTATGGCCATGAAAACCACGGAGATAACCAGAAACAGTGAGAGAAGGCTGAAGAGTTCTCCGTATTCTTCCGGTGTTAGTGCCCTTGCCATGTAGATGTGGTACAGATAGTTGAGTGCACTCGATGCCATCATTGAGATTCCGACGATTCCAATCTCCTGGAGTTTAATCTTCATACCTTATGACCACCTCGAGCTCTCCTTTCTTCTTTATCTCAAAGGCATTGATTCCCCTGTATGGTACCGCCCTCGCTCTCTCAACCAGCTGTCCGCTCTGGTATACCCGCAGTTTCCAGTGGGGGTCGTATGGTTTTTTCAGTAGAAGTGTAGCGGGGCGGTCGGTTTTTATCCTCAGAACGTAGGCCCCCTTTGAAAAGTCAGAATCGATGATTTTTCCGTTGATAACCTCCACGTTCCTCCCTATTATTCTCCTGTACACGATATCGGAAACAAGAATAGCCGTTCCGAGCGCTATGAAGTAGTATGAGATGCGGGCGAAGTCGTCGGAGAGGTGCCTGTAACCTGCGAAGTACAGTGTTAGCGATGACAGCAGGTAAGCTCCCGAGGTTATGAAGGCGTTAGATACTGATAATCTGAGGAGGATGAACAGCAGGAGGTAGACCAGAACGGGTATCATCTTGTGCCTTATCCCTGCAATCCTCGTGAACTGAAGGTCTTTAATCCTGACCAGCCCCGACGATGCCACGTTTCTCCCGGTCTCTCCTGTGAATCTTCTATACGCTTCACCGTAAACAATCACAACGGAGAACCTGCCAACGTGTTCCCTGCTGAAGTCGGGAAGGGCGAACGTTAGTTCCCGCCACCCCGTCCAGCTGAGCGTCACGTGTCCTATGTTAACGGGATGTCCAACGGCAATATCGGTGTACCAGAATTCCAGTGTATTGTTGCTTCCATCGCCATAGACAAGGGCCTTAAGCGTTGAGTACTCCGCGAGATTTCTGTGGGGCCTGAATATCCTGGTTACCATAACGTTGTACGAGTTGGGGGATGTGAAGTTGTACCTTATATCGAGTTCTCCGTCCCTGTAAACGTCCACGTTGACCTTATCGTCCTTTGTCCATCCCCCGTACACCAGGTTGAGCTTTCCCTTAAGGTTTTCCAGCAGGAGGGGACTTGAGATGTACAGGGTGTATCTTTTCCCCACCTCCGACGTGTTTTCGTGGAGTACCACTATCCTGAACTCCCCCACGCCCTCCCTCTTGTACACCGGCAGGAGGTAGAACTTCAACCTTTTCCACCCAAACCAGTTGAGGGTCACCTGGCCTATGTTTATATCCCTCCCCGTTACGACGTCCCTGTACCAGAACTGAAGGGTGTTTGTACTGTTGTCTCCGAACACATCGACGAGCACGTAGTCGTAAATGGACCAGTCCTGCGGGGGGTTCAGTTTGAATGTGATTGAGATTCCATCGGAACACTCCTCGCTCTCGAAATAGTACGTTATTCCCAGCGTATCGTTTTTCAGGATGGCCCCTACAACGTGGTCGTAGCCGCTTCTCTCCATGATGCCCAGGTTGTGAACGTCGAAATTCAACCTTGCGTAGTCCTTGGCCTCGGCGTTCTCGGGCACGAAGGGAAAGTAAGGATGGACACTAACGACTGTGTAGGTGGCCAGCATGAGCGATACGAACAGGCTCGCCAGCGGGGGGATAATCTCCCTGTACATCAGCCCTGCCTCCACAGGAGCGCTGCCGTGAAAATGAACGCCGCTATCGAGAGCAGTATCCCTATATTCTGGTAGTACTGGAGCTTGTATTCAACAGTAATCCAGTATTCCCCGCTCTTAGGGATGTAGAATCCGTTTATGACACCGTAGAGGGGCATGCTCCTGTATTCTTTCCCGTCCACCCTTGCGACCCACAGGGGGTCGTAGCCATTCGTGAAAACGAGCACAAACGGCCCTTCCGCTCTGACCCTGACCCTCCATTTCGTTGCGCTCATTCTTTCGTATTTTATGACCCGTGCCCCTGTCTTCTTATCGAACAGTTCGTCGAGAGATTTTCCGTTTGTGTATATTAGGACCGCATCGACGGTGCTTCCTTTCTTGGGTGAAACGAGCCGTATGGAGTGCTTTCCAGGGTTAAGACTTATGGTGCAGGTCTTCCATTCAAGCTTGGGTCCGAACCTTAGGGTGCACCCCTTCCCGTCCACGTAGACTTTAAAAGTCCCGTTTTTTGCCCTTACGGCCACATCGTAAGTTCCCTCGCGGAATATCTCAAAGCTTCTCCACATCTGGAACCCCTTAATGCGCTCCAGTTTAACTCGCCCGAGGGTAATTTCGTGCTCCCCGAGCCCCTTCTCCTTTCGCCCCCAGCTTAAAACTATCCTGAACTGTACAACGTCGTCCCTCCTGTAGTCGGGGAGTGGAAACGTCAATGTTTTCCAGCCCCTCCAGTTGAGTTCGATGCCGCCTATTCTCACATGCTTCCTCGTGCGGTTGTTGTAGTACCACAGTTCGAGGAGGTTTCCGCTTCCGTCGCCAAATACCCTGAGGGTAATCGCGTCGTATGCGCTCCAGTTTTCGTGATTGAGGTTCCAGTTAACAACAACGGGGGTGGCGTTTATGTCCTTGAAGGCGTATTGAACGAGCGTCGAGTTGTCGAGGGTCTGTAGCTTGATTGACGAATACTTCGGCGAGCCCGATGTGTAGGAAACCTCTACCGTGCATGGGTTCTGCGGGCAGATGGGGAGGGGATTCAGCACAGAGGGTGCAAACACCCAGGAATTTGTGGGCTGGGGGAGGTATCTTGGCGGTATGAACTCGTTTGACACGTACGTTACCCGTACGCCGTTCTCAGTCTTAATGCCGTCCCTCAGGTAGAAGTCCCGCTCCGTTTCGTACATGTAGACTACGTCCTTCTTCCTCAGGAGCTCCCTCGCCCTCTCGACCTTCTTCCCGTAGTCCCTGACGAAGATGATTATGTTAACCGCGTTGAACCCCTCTATGTTCTTCAGCTCCACCGTGTGGGTTCCCTTGGTGAGGTAGAACTCACCGAGTTTGACCCATTTGAAAGCGTTTATATCGTCCCTTGTATACAGGGTTTTCTCGTTTCCATCGAGCTCAAAAATCAGCTTGCCTCCCCTCCTGTTGTAGAAGACCCTCATAAACGCGGTGTAGAGCCCATCCTCATCGGCTTTAAAGCTCATCTTCAGCGTGTTGTACTTGGTGGAGTTCGAGAGGTCGTAAAGGGTGATGTTCCTTACAATCCACTCTGAGTCGGTTGATGGATTCCTCCAGGAGCGTATACCGATTCTTATGTACTTCGTTTTCTCGGGTGTGTAAAAGATTGTTGAAATCTCCCTGGATGCAAAAGTACCGTTAAGGGGTTCGTTTACCACATCAAAGCCCAGGAGTCTGTTGTTCCCATCGTAATAATACACCACGGCGTTCAGGTCAACAACGGAGACTCCCGAGACGGACATCTTAATCATATAGTACGACAGATCCTTAACCTCAACGGGCGTTGAGATTGCCTCGGCCCAGACGCTGTCCACACCCGCCTGAACGTGTCCTTCGAGGTAGCTCCCGTTTCCTACCACCCTCAGGAACATGGAGTTGGGTAGAAACTTCAGGTGTGGCCTCTCACCCCTGCCCGGCTTTATTTCATCAAGTTCCGAGCCCTTTGTGGTGAACACCGCTCCGCTCCCGTAGTCAAAGTACCAGTCCCACGTGATGTTGTATATCCATAGGTAGTAGAGGAAATCGTAGGATGTAACGCTCGTTCTGACCCAGCCCTCCTCGGGCTGGTCGTTGACGGTAAACGAGAAAGGTCTCACAGTTATGTCCCAGTTAATAAGGTCGAGAAGGGGGTTTTCCTTTACGATGAAAAAACTGGCCTGCTCCGGCTTTATTCCACCCCTAAAACTGTTGAACACGATGCCCGTTGTGTTGGAGATTGAGAGTATCGTTCCGAGGTCGGTGAGCCTGTCTTCCCCGATGTCCACCCCAAGCTCCGCGGTCGAAAACCTGGGCACCGCGTTGGGGACCTCGTACAGTTTTACGAACTTTCCCCCGTACCTGAGGATGTAACCCGATGAGGAGAGCTCCTTTCCGACTTCTTCGATATACTCGTTGGAGAGTCCCCTGATTCTGTCCCTGCCTATCCACTCGACGTCGTTGTGCAGTGCTATGTACCTTATTCCTATTTTTGAATAAAGCCTTGCGAGGAGGGTGTAATCGTTGAAGTTCTCGAGGGGGCTGAAGCGGAAATCGCGAACCGGTGTGTAGTACAGGAAAAAGTAGTACAGGGGGTACAGAAACGAAGGCGCCGAAGATGAACGGATATCGAATCCTCCAGTTGGAGCTCCCGTCTTGTACGGCGTCGATGCGTTTACCCAGACTGCTTTCCTGGGGCTAAACGTGGGCATCCACAGAACGTTGAAGTCGGTACCCTTTATCATCCCGTTGACATCAACGTAGTCACGCGGCACCTCCGCCGGTTTCCAGTAACCGTTCATGTCCCCGGTTATCATCGGGTACGATGAAACCATTAGAATAACGAGGACGCTCAGGGAAAAGGCTATCTTTTGACGATTTTCCTTAACGCTCGCAGCCGCGTATCCTACGAGTATTGAAACAACGAGAACGAGCGGCATCGTGTTCCATTTTGCATGCCTCAGCAGCCTTCCAATCGTTGGCATTCCCACGAAGGTTACCCCACCTTTCACGCAGAAGAGGAACATCACGGTGAACAAAATCAGAAACGGGGCTATCTCTCTTGCGTTCTGTCTGTACCCCCTGTAAACGATGAGCACGAGGATGATAATCAAAACGAACGCGTAGTAGGTGCTGTGAGAGTAGGTCATGTTGAACGCCAGCGGAGGACCGGTCAGCGTCTGGGTTGAGAACACATCGAGCGCCGGGACCCGGTAAACGCTGCTCTTTGTGAACTGCTCCGCGAACACGTTTGAGACCCTGGACGTGTACACCAGCTGGGGCAGGAACCGTCCAATGGAAAGGACTGAACTCAACGTTCCGGCGAGTATCAGGGGCCTGAGTATTTCGAGAAGGTCCTTCTTGATGTCGAACCCCCTCGTAACCATGTAGGCCCCCACGAGTATACCCGCCCATATCCCGAAGGTAAAGACGTACCTTATGTCGGCTATTATGGAGAGGAGCACGCTGAAATACACCGCGCTCTTGAGGTCCCTTTTCTCTATCGTCTCGAGGAGGAGGTAAAAGAGCAGGGGGGTCATCGCGTAGTCGAGGCGGAGTATCACGTTTCTGGGTTCCGTGGCGAACCACGGGTTGATGGCGTAAACCAAGGCGGCCATTATGGAGGCGTGGATATCCTTGATGAACCTCCTTGACAGCGCGAACATCGAGGCGAAGGCAAGCCCAACTGGGGCGAGGAGAAGAATCGTCTGGAGGATTTTATACGAGCCGAATGAAAACATTATCGCTATCATGTAAACGTACATCTTGGTCGTGTCCACTATGTTGGGGGCCTGGAACGTTTCGGTCCATGAGGGAAACACGACGTGGAAGAACTGGGGGACGGTATAAACTTCAAACTGCTCCGCGAGGTACACGTATCCCTTTGATACGATGAACTTCCATCCCGACAGTGCTGAAAGAAGCAAAGACAGGGCCAGCACTTTTCTTTTCATTCTTGCCCCCACTGAGTATTGAACGTTGTCGTATTTAAAGTTTGTATAATCCCTAAAGTAGAACAGCCTCAATGCCAGCTTTTCTAAGTATCGTGGCCTCCCTCGGGTCATCTGTTACGTATGTTTTCACGTCAAGCCCTTTCAGAATGCGAACCTTGTCATTAATCGTTACCTCCTTCACTTTAAGTGTGCCGTTGTGGAAGGTAATTTTCGTTGCATATATTCCAACCACCTTGAGGTCGTGCAGCTCGACGACGTTCCGTATTATGGGGTGCAAACCTGAGGACACGATTATCAGTTTTTCGCGCCTGAACTCTTCCCTGACCGTGAGCTGGCGTGCAGTCTTTGTCATGGCTTCTTTCAGTTTTTCCGGACCGTACATTCGCAGGGAAAGGCTCAGCACAATCCGTCTCCTGAAGTCTCCCCTGTACCCAACGAGTTTTCCCAGGCCAGGAAGGAGGGGTCCGAGGACCGTCCATTTACCCATTAAGATGTCCTCAAGAACCCTACTGCTGTTCTCCCTGACGAGGGTGCCGTCGAAGTCCACAACTAAAACCATACAACTGCCCCCAGCAGGAGAAGGTAGATTACCAGCGTCAGCAGTTCCTCCACCTTCTTTTCGACGTCTTCGTATCCCATACCCTTTAGCGTTTCTCCAAGAAGGCTCAACGCAACGGGTGTTAGGACCCTGCTCACAGCTTTAACCGCCCCCAGGAGTATGAGGAACAGGGCCGAGTACTTGAGGAGGAGCTCTACATTCTGCTTGAAGAGGTAGATTGCAACTCCCGACAGGACGACGCTCGCGAAGATGCCGGGTTTTGGGTTGAACCTTTTCAGCTCGGCGTACTCGATGTAGCTCTTCAGGTTGTAGAGGGGAAACACCGCAAGGGAGAGCATCAGGAGGTTTCTGAACACCGGCTCGTAAGGGAGCAGGAGCAGAGCAGGCATGGTAATCCTGAAGAGCCTGAGGAGGAGAAAGGTCACCGGTTTCAGCCCTCTGACCTTGGAGTGAACCACCCCGAGGATGAGGGCTACAAGGGCGAGCGAGAGCACAGTTTGCCATCCCAGGAGCACTGCCCCGGTCCCTACAACGAGGGCCGTCCAGAGGGCCGGTTGTGTGAAGTTTTCCCCGTACAGGTGAGCGAAGGACTTCTTCTGCCGTTTTTCGGCCATGTCCCGGGCGTAGTCTATGTAGTCATTTACGATGTACACGATGTTGTAGATGTAGAGGGCCACTATGTAGGCCAGCCCCACAACCCACGAGAACTTTCCCCCGAGTAAAAGGAAGGGCAGGAGAAACTTGAGGTAAACCGTTGGGTTTACCACCGCAGTGTTCGTGTTGTAGAACACCGTGAGGAGGATTTTCTCCTTACCCATTTTTAACCCTCTCCGTGAGGTAGCCGAGCTTCGCCGAGATGAATTCGAGACCCTTGAGTATCAGAACCCCGATGGCCAGATGCGGCTTTGAGTAAAACCCCCTGTTCCCGAGGAACAGCTTCAGCCTGTACATCACGCTCGTTTTGGACCTGTCCATGTGTTTGTAATTCTTCTGGAACTTCCTCAGGGTTTTCCCGTAGTAGTACTTCTTCTTCAGCCACCTCCACAGGGAGAAGTCCTCCTCGATGTGGTGTATGGGCGCGTTTATCCTCGCCTTCACGTCGTAACCGAGCAGTCTAATCTTGTTGGGAAGCGTCGCTTCCTCGTAGAAGACGACGTCCTCGTCGAACCCGCCGACCCTTTCCACGAGCTCCTTCGGAAAGAACCTTGCGGACTCTATATCGCTCCCCGCGTAAAACTGCCGCTCAAAATCCCTTACCTTGACCCAGAAGCTTTTTCCAACGCTCCTCTCGGGGATTATGACACCTCCGACCTTTGGATTGGACTCCGCAACCCTCACGCACTCCTCTACAACTCTGGGGGTCAGCTCCATATCGGAGTCTATGAACAGCACGTATTTTCCCTTGGCGTGTTTTACCCCGATGTTTTTGGCCCTGGCCCTCTCCCCCTCGACCTGAATGAGCTTTGCACCGTGTTTTTTGCATATCTCAGGTGTATTGTCCTTCGAGAAGTTGTCAACGACTATGACCTCTATGTTCTTGTAGGTCTGGTTCTTAATCGAGCTGAGGCACCTGTCCAGGGTTTTTCCCGAGTTGTAAGTGGGGATTATCACGGAGACGAGGGGTTCATCCATACCCCGCAACCTCCACGAGGATTTCCTCAAACCTCCTGGCGCTCTCATCCCACCGGAACCTGCCCGCCCACTCAATCGCGTTTTTGCTCAGTCTGGTTCTCAGAGCCGGGTTGGTGTACAGTTCACCGATTGCCCTCGCCATGGCCTTTGGATTGGGTTCCGACAGAAGTCCGTTGTAGCCGTGCCTTATCGAGTCCACGAGACCGTTGACCGCATAACCTATGGCCGGGGTGCCGAGGGCGTTCGCCTCGATGACGACCCTTCCCCAGCCTTCCCTCAGCGCGGGGACGAGGACAACGTGGGACCTCGCCATGAGTTCGAGTTTTTTATTCTCCTCCACAAAGCCCGTGAACTCCACGAAGTTCGATTCGTATTCCCTCTTCAGCGTCTCGTAAAGTTCTCCCCTGCCAACGACGATTAGCCTTCCCGCGCCGTGCTCCTCTCTGAAGTGCAGGAAGGCTCTGATTGCGTGCTCCGGAAGCTTGGTGGGTGTTAAACGGGCCACGTAAAGGGCGGTGAATTCGTCAAATTTTTTCCGGGGTTTGTAAGGCTTTTTCGTGTCGAGTCCGTTGTACACAATTTTCACGTTTGAAAAGCCGAGGTTCAGCAGGTCTTTTTTTGAAGAGGGGCATACCGTTATCGTTGGAATTCCCCGATAGTGTTTGAGCCAGTAGGGCTCTAAGAGGTGCTTTCCCACGATGTTCACGGGAAAGGGCGTCTTGTAGTCCCAGAACTCCACTGCAAGTTGGTGTATGAAAAACAGAATCGGCTCCTTGACGTATTTTGGGGTCAGGAAGGGTCTTGTGTTGCATTCGTCGATTACAACGTCGAACTCTCCTCTGTGCTCCCTGTAAAACTTCCTCGCCCTGTCGTATACCGTGTCGAACGCCCCTATGATTTTGCCTCCCCTGAAAACCCTGATTCCGTCAATCTCGTCTTCGTAGGGTGCATTTTTGAAGTGGGAGGTGAACATCGTTACCTCATGGCCCTTTAGAACTAACCTTTTTGCTATTTCATGGGTGTATATTTCAGCGCCTCCGGCGAGTGGATTTTTAACATCCTTCCAGTTGAAGATTAAAATCCTCATTTCGATATTGTTTTTGGCTTGAAAAGTATAAATATCTTTTTAATCCCAACGGAAGGCATCATTGCGAACATTTGCACAGAGTATTTCCTTTTCAACACTCCAAACCCAATGTTTCAGGGGCCTCTATAGACAGGCAACTTTTTATAATGTCCCGCGGAACACCCTACGATGATAGCGCTTGGCATTGAGGGAACCGCACACACTCTCGGCATAGGCATTGTGACTGAGAAGGAAGTCCTTGCAAACGTATTCGATACTCTCACCACCGAAAAGGGCGGAATTCACCCGAAGGAGGCCG
>Ga0256836_1000955_pt1 | contig 13799 bp, 13 predicted proteins | sample 4561380metaG_FD_185974 | JGI IMG/M metagenome (GOLD analysis project Ga0256836, IMG submission 185974) | Hydrothermal vent microbial communities from Guaymas Basin, Mexico - 4561-380 | ecosystem: Environmental > Aquatic > Marine > Hydrothermal vents | place: Mexico: Guaymas Basin | collected...
ATCAAAACCTTCATCTACAAAGTTATACTTTTGCCCTAAAATCTCCAGTACCTCTTTTGCTGTCAAACGTGCAATACCAGCTTTTGCATAAGCATTTTCCATATATTCTATAAAACGGATGGTCATACCTCTTGCCTTAGAATACTCCAAAACATCAACTATCTCTTCAGCGTTCATATTTTTCATAGGAACCATATTTACTTTGACTTTCAGGCCGACTTTGAGTGCTTCGTCAACCCCGTCAAGCACATTTTTCAAGACATCTTTTTGTGCGATTTTTTGTGCAATTTCAGGCTTTAGAGTATCTATGCTGACATTAATGCGTTTAAGACCTGCATCTTTTAACCTCTGTGCCACACCTTTAAGTAAAAAAGCATTGGTCGTCATTGCCAAATCAATAGAGGGCTCATAGTCATATATCATCTTAATGAACTTGTCAATATCCTCTCGTAAAAGCGGCTCTCCACCGGTTATGCGTATCTTTTTGACACCCTCATCTACACATACTTTTACAAATTCAAAGAGCTCTTCAAATGTAAGGAGGTTTTCTTTAGGAACCCAAGAAAAAGGTTTTTCCGGCATACAGTATTGACATCTAAAATTACATCTCTCAGTCACTGAAATACGTAGATAATCAACAACTCTATCATAGCTGTCTATTAACATTAATTTTCCTATCTGTTATATTGAATGTATTATATCTTTAGTAGTTGAATTTAGCTTTACTAAAGAGCGTTTTTTTCTCCAACATAAATTTCGGAGGTTGAGCAGATAATATCATGTAGAGCCTTTTTATCTTTTCTGTAAAAAGGTGTTAAAAGACCCAGTAAAATCGTTGCAGAAAATAAAAAAGCAATAAAACGCAGTAGTGCTCTGAAGAAACTTATATTTTTATATGTTTTGTCATCTACTACTTTTATCTCATACGCTTTTTTACCCGGAGTCTGTCCAAACTTTGCAATCAATATAGCATATATAAAGCCATACAGCGTCACACCCAAAAGTGGTCCCCATTGTGAAGATTGAAACTCATCTTTGCCACCAAGTATCACATAAGCAATCAAGTATAAAATCGGTGCATATATCATAAACATATCTGTAATAAGTGCCTTGATCTTATCCGGATAACTTGCATAACGCACTTTTATCGTCTCTTTAGATTTCTGTTCTTGTTTGTGTTGTTTTTTAATATCTCTAAATCTCATAGAGAGGATTATATCGAAGCTTAACTTTAAGGAGGGTAATAAATTGTAAGGGTGTTCTCATACGTTAAGTATGAGAACAAAAGGGAAAAGGACTTAGTGAAGTTCTTTCCAAACCTCTTTTTTCCAAAGAATAGCAAAAATTGCAAAGATAAAGATAAATATCATTACATTTCTTCCTACAGCGTCACGTTCATGACGTTTAGAATCACCAACATCTTCAAGATGTTCAATAACTTTCTCAGCAGCTTCTGCATTTACACCAACACGAGGCATTGCAGTACCTTTTAGATAGTTTTGAGGATTTTCTACAAAAGTTTTAATATAGTGCTCTCCACGTGAACGGATATACATACTTAAATCCGGTGGTAAAGTACCCATATATTTGCTTAGCGCATCTTGATAATCCAAAACTTTTGCATCAAATGCTAAACTGTCTTGTTTTTTCTTAAATGCTGGTTTAGTACCGATTTGAGTCCATTTTTCATAATGCATTGCATGACATCTACCACAAGCTGTTTCAAATGCCATTTTAGGAGTAAGCTCTTCTTGCTTAACTGCAATAGATTGTAGATATGCTACCATATCAGCAATCTCTTGATCTATGTCTCCACCAGCTCCATAAAACTGTGTCATTGGGTGCATTTGACCTTTATTCACATCAAATTTATGTTCAACCATTAAAGCATGTGCAGGGTTTTTAATAAGATCTGCCAAAAATTTAGCATCAAATACAGCACCAACATTACTTAAATCTGGTGGATTTACACCATAAGATTGTGCTGCCGTAACTGCATCCATAGGAGCAGGCATACCTTCAACTTCAATACTATGACAACCAGCACAAGCACCAGCTCCCATTACTAAATCTTTACCACGTGCAACATCACCTGTTTTTGTCAATGCCGGTAGGTCTTTGTAAACAAAACCTTCGCTCTCATAATGCTTATGCATTTGAGAGTGCGCAAATGGTTCAACTAACCAATACGTTAAAAGAGTAAAAACAGTTACAACCGCTAATATAAATAATTCTTTCACTTTTTACTCCTTAAACTTTTTTTTCAAATTTTGTGATAAATGGAAGCGCAATCCATAGACCAATAAATGTTAATGCCGCATAAAGACCTATTGTACTAAACAGTCCTTCAGGTGGAACTTTACCCATCGCAGTTAATATAATCATATCAATCAACATTGCCCAGAACCAATATTTAAACAGACCACGACGTGATGCAGGTACTGCATTTGGACTTCTGTCTAAGAACGGTAATGCAAAGAAAATAACCTGTGCAAATGCAAACGCAATCAGACCAACATCAGTTGAGAACGGACGTAAAATCTCATAAGACCATAAGAAGTACCACTCAGGATAGATATGTGCAGGAGTCTTCAGACCATCAGCAGGATCAAAGTTCACCGGATCCATCGCAAAATCATAATGATAAAATACAAGATAGAAGAAGAAAATCAAGTAAATTCCAACAACCATCATATCTTTAGACATAAAGTCATTTACAAACGCAATAACTTTAGAACCTTTTTTATCTCCAGATTTATATTTTGCAGCTTCTGCTTCAAAATCAAGCTCTTCACCATCTTGGTTGTTTACATGTGGAATACGTAGTGCACCAAAGTGTAAACCAATTAGACCTAAGATCGCTAAAGGAATAAGCAGTACATGAAGCATAAAGAAACGATTTAAGAATGCTTGTGCAGGAACATAATCCCCACGAATCCACTCAACCAAACCATCAGCATGTAAACTACCACCAGCGAATAGGTTAGTAATAACCATACCTGCCCAGTAAGACATTTGACCCCATGGAAGCATATAACCAGAGAATGCCTCAGCTGAGAATGCAACAAAAAGAAGCATACCAGAGAGCCAAATCATCTCACGACCCTTCTTGTACGAACCATAGTAGATACCTGTAAACATGTGAATGTAGATTATTAAGAAAACTACAGATGCCGCAACACCATGTACATGTCTCCACAACCAACCATAACCCACTTCTTGCATAATTGTATAGTTAACGCTGTCAAATGCTAAATCAACATTTGGTTGATAATACATTAATAAGAATATTCCAGAAATTAGTAATATTCCAAAAGTGATAGCTAAAACCATCCCCATTGCCCATAAAAAGTTAATATTTTTCGGAATCCAGTATTCAGTTGCCAAAACACGACGAAGTGTATCAACGGCTAAACGCTGATTTAACCAATCGTGAAGACTTGTTGCTTTTGTAAAATGTGCCATTTTCTTCCTTTCCCCTATGCTCTTAGAGTGATGCCAGACTCAAGCATCTTTTTGTATTCAGGTCCCTCTTCTCCGAGAACTAACTTTTGACCATCAATTTTAAACGGTGGTATATCAAGACCACGTGGTGGTGGAGCTTTAGTTACCTCACCTGTAAAATCATACATTCCTCCGTGACATGCACAAAGAAAAGTTTGCTCACCTGAATCATATCCAGGAATACAACCAAGGTGAGTACACAGACCTAAACATACAAGATAGTATGCATCTCCAATTTTAATGAGTCTCTCCATATCTTTTGGATTTGCTTCTGCTTTTTTCATCATCTCAGCACTTTGTTTTAAAACAAAGATAGGCTTCCCTCTCCATTTTTCAGTTACTAATTCGTTCTCTTTATATCCCGACATATCAAGAGTAGTAAATCCAGCTGCTTTTACACTCGGTAAAGGATCCCAAGATCTCTTCATCGCGTATAAGGAAGCTACTGCACCAACGCCTGCTACAGCACCAAATGCTTTACCCATAAAACCTCTACGGCTACTATTTTTCATATTTCTCACCTGTTGTGAATTTTCAGCTCTTATTATATACCAAATAACTTTTAATTAATTATAAATTTAAGCTTTCTTTTATAAAGCTGGACAATTTGTTACTTTTTGGGTTAATATTTGCATAATTTATATCACCAATGTGAGATAAAACCTCTTTTAACAACTTTTTATCATAATTATAAATAATAGGTACAAGCAATTTTTCAAATAAAGGAATAAACTCTTGCGAATAATCTTCTCTTTGAAAATAGATTGGTTTTGTACCTGATGCCAATGAGTCTAAAACCGCTTGAGGCGAGGCCGTAATAAGAATTTTACTTTGTTGAATCATCGTGTCATATTCATCAAATTCAAAATAGTTGGAAAATTTGTTTTGCAGCATCTCTTCATAATCAAGAAAATAATAAAAACCAAGTTGTAAATGCGGGTTGAGATCTTCTATAAAACTAATGTTTTTTTCCAAATCCTTCTCATAATCATCATCCCCAAAGAAGTAACTAATCTCAACACTTTTTTCAAAATCACCAAAATATTTATCATCAACTATGATACTTTTACAGACTCCTTTACCTTCCAAATAGGGAGAAATAAGAAACTCGTTCTCTGCTTTTGTATCTCCAATATCATCACTAATACGAATAAAAGCAGAAAAATATGCACGCATGTCATCAAGCATTACAGGGTTTGCCTCAGCAGAGTCAAAAATAAGCTTATCGCCATTATGGGCAATTTGTGGAATATTTCTTACTACATCAATACCTACACTCTTTTTTATCCCAAAGTTGCGTGCCTCTTGTGCTATTCTATAATCACTTGTAAGCAGTGTAATATCTTCATCTTGTAAAGCGTTTAAAATTGCAGCAGCACGACGAAATCTGTCTAAACCTATACGGTGTCCAGTATGAACATAATAAAAAGTACGCATTATTTTTTTGCAGCCATTTTAATGTATATGTGCAGTATCTCGATTGCCGCAGGTGTAATCCCGCTTATGTTCATTGCAGCTTGCAAAGTAGGTGGATTAAAGTCTGCCAACTTCTCCTGAACCTCTTTTGAGAGTCCGCTTACTATGGTAAAATCAAAGTCTTGAGGAATTTTCACTTTAAGGTACTTTTTCATACGTACGATCTCTTCACTCTGTTTATCGATATAGCGCGCATATTTCCCTTCTACAAGTATCTCTTCTTGAATATACTCATCAAATTTTGCAAGTTCAGGTATAAGACGTAACATCTTCTCAACCGTAAAGCTTTTTCGAGCTACAAGCTGCTGTGCTGTTGAGACATCTTTAAGAGGTGCTTCATCCATAGACTCTAAAAGAGCATTGAACTCTTTGTTTGGAGTAAATTTCGTCTCTTCTAAAAGTGCTGCACCATACTTAATCTGTTCATCTTTTTGTTTTACTTTTTCATAAAATTCATCCGAGACAAGCCCAAGTTCATGCCCATAGTGTGCCAAACGAGTATCTGCACTCTCTTCACGAAGGAGCAGTCTGTACTCAGCACGGGATGTGAACATTCTGTATGGCTCATTTGTCCCTTTTGTAACCAAATCATCTATCAAAACACCGATGTAAGCTTCATCACGACGCAAAATTAACGGCTCTTTTCCTTTAAGAGAAAGCGCTGCGTTTATCCCTGCCATCATGCCCTGTGCGGCGGCCTCTTCATACCCTGTCGTACCGTTTATCTGTCCTGCAAGATAAAGCCCTGCAATCTTTTTTGTCTCTAAAGAGTGCTTGAGCTCACGCGGATCTACAAAGTCATACTCTATGGCATACCCGTAACGGACTATCTTCGCATTTTCCATTCCCTTGACCGAGTGGATCATATCGCGCTGTACATCAGGCGGAAGAGATGTACTTAGACCATTGATATAGCACTCTGTGTTATCAGCAGTTTGCGGTTCTATAAAAAGATGGTGTCTATCTTTATCAGGAAATTTATCTATTTTATCTTCGATGGATGGACAGTATCTAGGAGATTTTCCTGCTATCTGCCCTGTAAAAAGCGGTGCTCTGTAAAAATTTGACTCTATGATGTTATGTGTCTCTTCATTTGTATAGGCAATGTAACACGGAAGCTGTTTTTTTGTAGCTCGAAACTCTTCTCTGTCTGTTCTGAAACTAAATGGATTTGGCAATGCATCACCACCCTGCTCTTCCATCACAGAAAAATCGATGCTTGAGCTGTCAACACGTGCACATGTTCCTGTTTTGAGGCGTGCCATATTCAAACCGCAATCCTCTTTGAGTGAAGTACTCAACCCAACACTTCTTTGCTCACCAAAACGTCCGCCTATCTGTTGTACCTCGCCAATATGGATAATACCGTTAAGAAATGTACCACTTGTGATGATAACCTTTTTGGCTCTATACTCGTTTAAGAGTGCTGTTTTTACACCTTTTACAACTGAGTTTTCAACAATGAGCGACTCCACCGTATCTTGCGCCAAATCCAGATTTGGTGTATTTAAAATAACATTTCTTGCGATTATTCTGTATCTATCCATATCGATCTGTGCACGGCTTCCACGTACTGCAGGACCTTTTGTCTGGTTAAGAATTCTAAACTGAATTCCCGCCTCATCAGTGATGAGCCCCATCTCTCCGCCAAGTGCATCTATCTCACGTACCAAATGTCCTTTTGCAAGTCCACCTATAGCAGGATTACATGACGTAGCTCCAACATTTTCAGCAAGCATTGAAACCAAAAGAGTCTTGTTTCCCATACGTGCAGAGGCTAAAGAGGCCTCTATGCCGGCATGTCCTCCACCTACTACTATTACATCATAATTCATAAAAAATCCATTATTTAATCTTAATGCGAATTTTATCATATTTGAGTATCATTCCCATTATATAAACGAAATTAATTGGGGTTTTTAAAGATGAGTGCAGATCTGTTTGGGGACTATATTCCCGAAATCTTAGTATATGACGAAAAAGTAGATGGAAGTTATGAGCACAAGATTCGAAATGAACATCTCAGCACAAAAGAGAAACTACTCGCCAAAGTGAGAAAAGCCAAAGCAGCTGCAAAAGGAAATCAAACAACTTTTAGACAGCCTATACGCACGGAGAATGAAGAAAAATGATACAAAAAGCAAATGAAGTATATACTGCAGGTGATTATGCTACTGCGTTTAAACTCTATACAACCTTGGCTGAAGAGGGAAATGCAGATGCACAGACCTCTCTAGGGTATATGTACCAAATGGGACAGGGATGTCAAAAAGATGACGCCAAAGCGCTTGAGCTTTACAAAAAGGGAGCAGAGGCAAAACAGCCCTATGCACTTTTTAATCTGGGAATTTTGTATGAAAACGGCATCGGCGGCGTAGAGCATGACCAGTTTAAAGCACATGATCTGCATTTAGAAGCGGCAACCAGAGGCGTACCGCCTGCCATGTATGAAGTGGCTCTTATGCTGGAGCGTGGTCTTGGCTGTGTGCAAAACTATTCAGAAGCTGCGTTTTGGTACGAAGAGGCTGCCAAACGCGGTCATCTCGAAGCATTTAACAACCTCGGAGCACTCTATAAAGAGGGGCATGGAGTAGAGCGGGATGACGCAAAATGCTTCATCTGTTTTAAACGTGCAGCAGATGGCGGACTTGCGCAGGGGCTTTACAATTTAGGACTTTTGTATGATCAAGGTATCGGCTGCGAAATGGACAATGACAAAGCCCTCGATCTGTGTCGTAAAGCAGCTTATAAAGGGCATGCAAAGGCAAAAGAGATCATCAAAGGTCTCCAAGAAGACGGTAAAATAGTCTTTTAAATGTAAGGAGAGAAGCAGATGTTTACAGGACTCATCAGAGAAGTTGCAAAAGTAAAAAGCTTTGCAGGTTCAAAACTTACTATCAGATCAAAGCACAAAGCCCAACTTGGAGACTCCATCGCCATTAACGGTGCATGTCTTACGGTCATAGAAGTGCATCAGGATGGTTTTTCAGTCGAACTCTCTCCTGAGAGCCAAAAACTTTTGGCTATTGAGAACTACAAAAATGAGGTACATATCGAACCTGCCATGGCGATGGGTGACAAATTTGAAGGGCATATCGTCCAAGGGCATGTTGATGCCATCGGCGAGATAGAGTCCATCAAGAACAATGGTAACTCCTATGATGTTTTTATCAAAGTAGATAAAAAGTTCATCCCCTACATCGTGCCAAAAGGCTCTATCACCATAGATGGTGTAAGCCTTACGGTCAATGATGTAAACGCAGTGACATTTCGCCTCACCATCATTCCACATACAATGAAAGAGACCCTCTTTAAAAACTACAAAAAAGGCTCAAAAGTAAATGTCGAGACAGATATGTTCGCACGCTATATCGCCCATATCCTTAAGCACCAGACAGCGCCAAAAGATTCTCTTTCATGGGATGAAGTCGATGCCATTCAAAGCAGCTTCTAAAAATCACACAAGAACAGGATAACAAATCAAAAAACAGGTTTTAAAAGATATTTTTGGTCATAATGACTTCAGAGAGCTCCAAGAAGAGGGAGTCGATGCCATATTAAACGGCAGAGACCTGCTGATGATATTGCCCACAGGCGGTGGAAAATCACTGGTCTTTCAGCTCCCTACCATGATGATGGATGGCATTACTGTCGTCATCTCTCCTCTTATCGCACTGATGCAGGATCAGGTTGCAGCGCTGCAGGCACAAAACATAGCAGCAGCGATGATATCTTCAGCCCAAACGCAGGAGGAGGTGCAGGAGATCATAGCCCAAGCGTTTAATGGCACGCTCAAATTTCTCTACCTCTCTCCGGAGCGCCTCAACAACGGAACTACCTTGGAGATGCTTAGAGCACTCCGTATCAATTTCTTTGTTATCGATGAAGCACACTGTATCAGCCAGTGGGGTCATGAATTTCGTGATGATTACCGTGCACTTGGCAATCTCAAAGCAAATTTTCCACACACCACTATCGCTGCGTTTACCGCTACCTCAACCGACAATGTCACAACAGATATTTTACGGGAGCTGCGTTTAAACAACCCTCTACTGCTCAAAGGAAGGGTATTTCGTAAAAATATCTTTATATCAACAGAGCGACGGGTAAGCAACGGCTATGCACAACTCAAAAACTTTCTCTTTAGACACAAAGATGAGAGCGGCATCATCTATGTCAGTTCACGTAAAAAAGCAGAAGAGTTGAGTGCCTACCTCAACCAAAACGGCTACAAATCTCTCTCCTACCATGCAGGTCTGCCACAACATGTACGTGAACAGAACTTCAAGATATTTGTCAATGACAAGGTCGATATTATGGTCGCTACCATTGCGTTTGGCATGGGAATCGACAAAAGTGATATCCGTTTTGTAGTGCATATGTCCCTGCCAAAATCTCAGGAAAACTACTATCAGGAGATCGGACGTGCAGGACGTGATGGCGAGAACAGCGAAGTACTACTGCTCTTTAATGCAGGAGATATGGCACAGCACAAACGCTTTTTAGCCGACATTACAAATGAAGAGTACAAAAGTCATCTCAGCACAAAAATCGATAAGATATATAAATATGCTACTAGTGAGATATGTTTCCACCAACAGCTTGCAGAGTATTTCAATGATACATTAGAACCTTGTAAAGAGCGTTGTGACAACTGCCTCAATGCAGATGATGTCCGTAAAGATATTACAAAAGAGGCACAGATGATACTCAGCGCAATCTACAAAACCAATCAGGGCTTTGGAAAGAACTACATCATCGATATTCTTCGTGGTTCAAGTGAGCAAAAACTCCTTGCAAACGCAGCCGATAAACTCTCTGTATACGGCATCGGTCTACACATGAGCAAAAAAGAGTGGTTTGTCATAGTAGAGCGTCTTTTGGAGTTAAAAATTCTCACCCTTGGTGACTTTAGTGTTTTAAAACTTACCCAAGATGCTATTGAGGTTCTTAAATCGCAAAAGCTGGTAGACATCAAATCCTCACGTATGCAGATAAATACAAAAGAGAAGGTCATCAAGCAGGAAAAAGAGTTTGATTATGATGAGGAACTTTTTGAGAGACTGCGCATCAAACGCAGTGAACTTGCAAGTGAACTCGGTGTTCCTGCCTACATCATCTTCTCAGACAAAACACTCAAACACCTCGCGGATGATATGCCGACAAATGAGGAGGAGATGCTTGAGGTCAATGGAATCGGTGCAAAAAAATACAGCCAGTTCGGAGAAGAGTTCCTAGCGGTAATCAACACCTAAAGCAACATCACTTAAAGACTCCACTCCTCTGTTACAGGCGATCTTATGCTCCATGTCCACAACTGCTGCGTTTGCAAGGGGACTTAAAGATGCAAATGTTGCATCACGATACCCCTCCCCTGCGTTTATATAAATATGAAATCCATTCTCATACAAAGCCAAACGTGTCTTAAACGCAATAGAGTATGTTGTAAGCAGACCCTCTTTTTTCATAGCCTTTGCAATGTCGCCAAAATACTCTTTTGTCCACAGTATTGGATTTGAACTTGGAGAAAAAGCATCCTGATAGACGATGTCAAACTTATCTCTAAAATCTTTTACATACTCTCTTGCATCTCCTAAATAGAGCTCTATATAGAGATTTTCATCCTCATAAACACCCTCACGGCTCAAAGCATTTATGATCTCTTGCAGAGCTTCAAACTCTTTTGGATAGGTAAAATTCGCCAAAGAACGCACAAGTGCCTTATCAAGTTCAGGTGAGTAGATTTTTAGCTTAGTATCTGCTCTGTTTTGTCTGTAGTACAAGATAGTCGCAAGTGTATTAAATCCCAAGCCGTAGCATATATCAAGAATATGCACCTCATCCTTTTGCACCAGCTCAAACGCAGGGATAACATGCTTTTTGAGTGACTCATGCAGTGCCCCGTCCTTTGTAGAGTGGTAATGTTCATCATACTCCTTTGAGTAAGCCGTATAAGAGCCGTCATCACTGAGTGTCAAAGCATGCATATCATCATCAAAAATCATTCCAAACCTTTTAAATTAAAAAAAAGAGTATAACAAAATATCTCTATTTATGGAGCTCTCAATAAATAGATGGTAAAATTGTTATAAAAAGTTTACACATATTATGAAAAATCCGACTCTCACAAATTCTATACTCACTTTATTGCTTCTATCTCATTTGACAATGGATCTTCAAGCACAAGAGACAATACAGACAACAGCTGATGCCAGAGTGCGTATAGAGTATGAGGTTATCCCTCTTACCGATCTAAAAGATATGGGTGTTGTAGGAACACATTTTGACTGGTATCCTTCAAAAAGCATTCCCTCTCTCTATGCAGGTCTGGGTTTTCTAAACGCAGTGACAGGAGAGGAAGGAGGTTTTTTTGCTTTTGGTTATACTCTTGGATTTGATTATCCTATCAATAACAGCCTTCATACTGATATTGGCATCTATGTTGGTGGCGGTTCAGGTTCATACATAGATTTTCCCAACGGGGGAATGATCATAAGAACCCATGCTGCTTTGGCTTACAAAATAGACAATATCGATATTACAGCAGGTATCTCCCGTACAGATTTTCCAGGGACAAGAGAGAACCAGGAAAATCAGACAAGTTACCATCCTTATGTCGGAGTAAATATTGCCACAGATATCTGGAGTGAAACGATAGATACAAACAAATCAAAAAGCTCTTTTAAAAAGTTCGACGGTATTTTTGAGGATATCCGCATCAGCCCTACCATGCTCTACTACGATGTTGATAACAAGGTCGTTAAAAAGTCCCGCTATCAAGGTGAAGAAGCCTATCAGGAGAATTTTCCTGCTTTGGGTATAGAGATCGACAAGTTCTTGACAGATGAGATTTTTGTCTCTTTTGAAACGTACGGGGCACTCAGTTCTGCTGCAGGATATGCTGCCATACAAGCAGGTTTGGGATATGACTACAAACTCCTTGACTCTCTTACCTGGGAGAGTAAAATGGTTGTCGGCTCTGCGGGGGATTCTCGCATCGATATGGGAGGAGGAGTTATACTCCAACCCCTCACCGGTCTTCGGGTTGCACTCACTCCAAATGTATCATTTAAAACGCTTGTAGGGCGTACCTATGCACCTACAGGTCTCTTTAGCTCAACTACCTATGAAGCAGGTCTCTCATTTACTACCTCCCACCCTGTTACAAAAAAAGGTACCTATCTTTTTGACTCTGCTGCGTTTAACAATATCAAATGGGTAATGACACCAAGCATCAAATTTTACTCTCCACATGATTCAAGCCATAAAGAGTCACAAAGGGAGTCTCAAAAAGATATCTCTTTGGTAGGGATTACGCTGGCTGTACCACTCAATGATTATGTTAGTCTCTCTGGAAGTACCCACTGGGCAATGACAGGGAATGTCGGCTCCTATGCAGAGGGTCTGTTTGGCATACAGCTCTACTCTGCTGCGTTTACTCCACTCAATATCAAAGCAAAACTCTCTGCAGAAGCGGGTGCAGGCGCGGGTGCAGGCATCAACACCGAATCAGGAGGTTATGTCACACAGCTCACTGCCGGATTTACAGTGCCACTTAGTAAACACAGTGCTCTAAACGCAGCTGTTGGAGAGATGCAGACAAGTGACGGACGTTTTAAAGCGCATACTCTTGTAGTCGGAATAGATATTCATCTCAACTATCTTTATAAAAAATGATCTTCTCTTAACATTATGCTAACGCTCTTTTAAATATAATCTTGCCATGCTAAAAATACTGCTCTTAGAAGATGATGAAGTTTTATCTGAAACCCTGATTGAATTGTTACAACATGAAAATTTTCATATTACGCATGCAACAGACGGAGAAAAAGCACTTGATGCTACATTCACAACAAAGTATGATCTTCTTCTGCTTGATGTAAATGTCGCACTTATAAATGGTTTTGAACTGCTGAAGAGTCTTCGTGAATGTGGTGATATGACACCTGCCATATTTATCACAGCGCTCACTGACATCGCTTCACTTTCGCACGGTTTTAATGTGGGCGCTGATGATTACATCAAAAAACCATTTGACTTCGATGAACTTTTGGTCCGTATTCATGCACTGCTGAGAAAATCTTATCACACCTATATTGATGAACTGCGTGTGGCAGATTTTCGTTTTGTAATAGAAAAAGATGAACTCTACAGAGGTGCAGACTTTATACCGCTCTCTCCTTATGAGCTTAAAATTACTAAACTCTTTTTTCAAAACATAGATAAAACAGTCCAAAAAGAGTTAATCTTTGAGCATCTCAGCGATGGCAGAGAGGTCAGCGAAGGTGCATTACGTGTGCATATCAACAAACTACGCAAAATAGGCCTTCCCATCACTACAATAAAAGGAATAGGATACCGTCTTGCACAAGCATGAAAAAACAGCTTTTTTAAAATTTTTCACTGCCTATTTTGCCAGTGTTGCACCCCTTATTTTAGCCGCAGGTTTTTTTTACTATCTGCAGATGAAAAATCATCTCCTAAAAGCAGAAGAGTTCTCACTTATAGAGTATGCCAGACATATCAAGATGGATGAGAATCTCAGTGAATATGCATCTTCCTATCACCACAAATTTATTAAGAACAACAAACATATAGATATACGAAACTTTACAGTTACCAAAAACGAATTTAGCAAAATGGTCCCGATGAACCGTCATAACGGCTACCTGCAGGTCTTTAAATCACAAAAAGAGTTTAACGAAAAAGTGTGGAATTTAAAGCTGAAAATCATCACTATACAACTTCTTTTACTCCTTGTTTTTGCCTATATCAGCTACAGACTTGCCAAAAATGCGCTCAAGCCCCTACAAGAGAGC
>Ga0256836_1000957_pt1 | contig 13769 bp, 12 predicted proteins | sample 4561380metaG_FD_185974 | JGI IMG/M metagenome (GOLD analysis project Ga0256836, IMG submission 185974) | Hydrothermal vent microbial communities from Guaymas Basin, Mexico - 4561-380 | ecosystem: Environmental > Aquatic > Marine > Hydrothermal vents | place: Mexico: Guaymas Basin | collected...
AATATACTCTTTTTTTAATTTTTTATAATTTTCCAAATTTTGTAAATAATCTTGATAAAATACAACCTCATCAAATTCAACTTTTTTCTTAAAATTCTTATAAAAATTATACAAAGCTTCGATATCATTTCTCATTTTTCTACCTAAAGAATCTAAAAACTCAGGATCAATATCAAGAAGAAAATTAGTGGCAGTATCAATAAATCTCTTAACTTCAAGATAATTAATCTTGGGAAATACGAACTTATTTTGCATTAAAAACTTAAAATGAAATTCCCCAACTTCTTTTATATCTTTAAAATATCTCTCCAAAAACCCCTCAACCATCCTTTCTCCTTTATAAATGCGCAACTCTTTTTTTATCCTTTAAAACATATTTTTTTAAAAACTTACAATAATCGCTATAACAAACGTTTAACTTTTCTTCTATATTATGCGTATTTTCAAATTGAAGTCTTAAATAATCAAATCCATTGTATTTATAAAATAAAACTCCGCTATAAAAAAACTTTTTTTTATTTAAAAATGCTACAATCTCTTCAATTTCACGAGTATGAAGATTTATATCAGCATAAATCATATCATGTTTAACTTTAAGTCTTGAAAAAAAAAGATTAAATCTATTATAAAAGTTACGAACTTTCCCATCTATTATAATTCCTCCAACTTTTAACAAATCGTTTTGCCAAAGTTTAAGTCTTCTTTTTAAAGGTCTAATCGAAACTTTAGACAAAGAAATCCCACTTTTTTTATATCTATCTTCAATTATTTTTTCATACACTTTTGGAGTATAGATAGATCTCTTTTTTTTATCAAAAACCAAATATCCTACAATGGTTCCTGATCTTTTATCAAATTTAATGTCTTTTTGAGCTATCCAAGAAGCTACTTCCCCAAGTTGATAAGCTGTCTCTATCATCCCGTGTTTTAAATTAGCTCTTTGAGAAAAAGGATGAAACATAATCGCTTCTCCATAAATTGCTTTTAAATTAAGAGATTTAGCTTTTTTTATCAAATAATCAAACATTTTATTCATAATCCCCATTCCCTGAAATTTTGGATGAACTACTACGGCTCCAATTTCTCCATTATATTCATCGTTTTTAGTCAATAAAAACTCTCCAACAACTTTTCCTTCAATTTCGGCAACAACGGGATAATATTTATCACTTTCTACCATGTCATCCCAAGTTTTGGGATCGTAAAAACTTTTTTTATAATAAGTATCGAAATAATTTTCTCTAAAAATTTCCACTATGTCTTTACCATCTCCTTTTCTTATATCCCTAATTAAAATATTTTTTGGTTTTTGCTTATAAAAAAGAGGAGAGAATATATTACTCTTCATTATTTAGCCTTTCTAAAATTTTTAAAAACATTTTAGCTCCAATTATCAAAGAATCTTCGTCAATATTAAATTTTGGATGATGTTGAGGATAACAAGTCTTTTTATTTTCATTACAGCAACCAAGTCTAAAAAACGCTCCTTTAACTACTTTTAAATAATTAGCAAAATCTTCTCCTCCCATTACAGGAAGTTTTAAATCAACCGGTTTAACTTGCAAATCTTTTGAAGCCCTCACAACTACATCTACACTTTTTTTATCATTCACAAGCTCTGGATTGCCAAAAAAGTAATGAAATTTATATTTTGCCCCCATTGATTTACATATCCCACTAATTGCATCTTCCATCATTTTTCTTATTTTTTCTCTAACTTTATCATTTAAAGTTCTTACAGTTCCAGATAACTTTACATAATCACAAATTATGTTAGCCGCTTTTCCTCCCTCAATCATGCCAAAAGAAATAACCGCTGGATGAAGAGGATCGATTTTCCTACTTACGATATGATTTATGGAATTTACTACCATCGAAGCTGTTAAAATCGCATCGACTCCTTCATGAGGTCTTGCCCCATGAGCACTTTTGCCAAATATTTCTATCTCAAAACTATCGGCACTTGCCATCATTTCTCCATATTTATATCCAATTTCTCCAGTTTTAAGATACGGATACATATGAAGACCAAAAATCCTACTAACTCCTTCTAATGCACCATCTCTTATTAAATCTTCGCTACCTCCATCCATTACCTCTTCTTTATGTTGGAAAATTCCTCTAACGTTAAAAGGCAATTTTTTCTTATGTTTATTACAAGCAATCAAAAAACCGGTAAGTATCGCACTATGTCCATCATGGCCACAAGCATGCATTATTCCTTCTTTTTTTGATTTATATTCTATTTCATTCTCTTCTTTTATAGGCAAAGCATCCATATCAGCTCTAAAAGCTATTATAGGCAACTTTTTATCTACTGTAATATCAACGATCATCCCAGCATGTTGTTTAAAAGTTTTAATATTATTAATTCCTTCTTTTTTGAGGATACTTTTTATATAATCTCTTGTAGGATATTCTTCTCCCGATAAATCCGGATACATGTGAATATGGCGTCTAATTTGTATTATTTTTTCTTTTAATTTATCAATTTCAGCTATAATTTCTTTCATACAACCCTCCAAGGAATAAGCATGTTTTACGAAAAATTAAAATGGAACAAAAAATATTTAAATATCAATTACAAAAAACCAAGTCCCCTTTTAGATTTTATCCCAAATTCAAATGGCAAAGCACTTGATTTAGGAGGCGGTCTTGGTCAAAATTCAGAAATTTTATTATCCAAAGGTTATAACGTAACTCTAATAGATATTAGTGATATTGCAATTTCAAAAATTAAAAATCCTAAAATTTTTAAAATATGCCTCGATTTGGATAATTATACCATAGAGCCAAATAAATTTGATGTTATTTTAAAACTCAAATATTTTAATTTTAACTTACTTAAACAAATTCCTAAAGCATTAAAAGAAAACGGATATTTTGTATTCGAAACAATAGATAAATATCAAATAGACAAAGATTACTTTTTTGAACTTTTCAAAAATTTTGATATTATCCACTTTAATCAAAAACCATTTCAATTTGTAGGAGTAAAGCGTGGATGTAATTAGCCTATTTAAAAAACTTTTAACATTCAAATCCATTACTCCAAATGATGATGGAGCAATGGAATTTATAAAAAACTATTTAAAAGATTTTGAAGTAATAGAAACTCAAAAAGAAGGCGTTAAAAACCTTTTTATATACAAAAAATTTGGGAATGGAGATCACTTATGCTTTGGAGGCCACATTGATGTAGTACCTCCAGGAGATGGATGGAATAGTAATCCGTTTGAACCAATTGAAAAAGACGGGTTTATATACGCAAGAGGCGCTCAAGATATGAAAAGCGGTTTAGCAGCATTTCTTTGGGCAATAAAAAACGCAAAAAATTTCAAAGGAACTTTATCGGCTCTAATTACAAGCGACGAAGAAGGCGAAGCTATTTGGGGCACAAAATATATGCTTGAGGTATTAAAGCAAAAAAACTTACTTCCAGATTACGCAATAGTAGCCGAACCGACTTGCGAAAAAGTTTTTGGAGATAGCATAAAAATAGGTAGAAGAGGTTCAATTAACGGCGTACTTAAAAAAATAGGCCTTCAAGGACATGCGGCATATCCAGAAAAATCAATAAATCCAATTCATAAAGTAGCTGAGGTTTTGCATAAAATAGCAGGAGCCAATTTAGATAAAGGAGATGAATTTTTTGCCCCAAGCAAATTAGTAATTACCGATATTAGAGCTGGAATGGAAGTAACAAATGTAACTCCGGGCGAACTTAAAATGATGTTTAACGTTAGAAACAATACTCAAACCAATAAAGAAAAAATAAAAAATTTCATCCATCAATATTTTAAAGACATGAACTATACCCTTACCTTAACTCAAAGCGCCGAACCTTTTATTACTAATCCCAATACGAAAGTAGTAAAAAACCTTGATAAAGCTATAAAAGAAATAACAAACATTACCCCAAAACATTCAACTACAGGAGGAACAAGTGATGCAAGATTTTTCGCCAAATATGGAGTAAAAGTAGTAGAATTTGGAGTAAAAAACGATACAATCCACGCTCCAAACGAAAGAACCACAAAAGAAGAAGTAGAAAAACTATCCAAAATTTTCAAAAAAGTAATAGAGGAGTGGGAGTGAAAGTATATGAATTAAAAAAAGGAGATACTTTAATCTATAACGACGAAATTATTGAATTTGAAGAAATAAGAGGAGATAAAGCAGTATTTTATAACGAGCTTGGAATGGAAATAGAATTTCCGGATTATCTTGACATAGACGAAATTGGAGAATTACTTACAAACCATTCTTTTAAAGAATACGACAATACTCCTTCTCTTTTTTAATTTCTTAATTCCACCCGCACGATTTCTCCAACCTTCAAACCATTTCCTATTAGCTCTACTTTGTAACTTGTAATAAATTTAGAATCTGGAGTTTTCCATATTTTATAGATTTTAAAATTACTCTCTTTACCGTTAATATAAACTCTTAAATTTTTAATATTTTCCATTTTATCAATTGGTACGTAAATAGTAAGCTTTTCTTTACTAAGATCATCAACTATGGCAATTAATTTTCCAGGAGAAACATATTCTCCCTTCTTAACTTTAATGCTTTCTACATAACCTTCAATTTTTATATTTTTTTTATCTATCACATCTTTTAACTTATCCTTTTTGGCAATTAAATCGCTAAGCTTTGATTTTAAAGAAATAAGCTGATTTTTGGCATTAATGTAATCGTAAAATTTTAAATTTTTAGCTTCTTGAGATTTAGTTTTTAGACGCATATATTTTTCGTATATTGCTTTTTTTTTCTTTACCACTTCTTCTTGATTTTTTATCTCTTCTTTTGTTAATTTAATTTGAAAATTTAAATTTTTTAAATCAATCAAATCTTGTTTATCGTCTATTTTTACCAATACTCCTTTATAAAAAGTAGCTTCTTTATCCTTTTTTACTTCCAAAATTTTTCCAGCTACACTTGAAGTAACATTATAAGTATCAAAAGGCTTAACTTGCGCTTGATAAGCGCTCAAAAAAGAAAAAATTAATACAAAAATCACCCTTCTCATCAAACAGCCTCCGCTATTTTTTCGTAAATTTCGCTATTTCCTTCAATAAATGCCCTAACTATTGGGTTTTTCGAGTTTTTAAATCCTTCTACATCCGCATATTCTATTATTTCCCCATTATACAAAAACGCAATATAATCAGCACTTTTAAAAGTTTCTTTCAAATCATGAGAAATAACAACGCTTGTAATGTTATGATTACGCGTTAGATTTTTTATCATTCTCGTAATTTTATCACTAATAATTGGATCAAGACCACTCGTTGGTTCATCATATAATACATATTTTGGCTTTAATATTATAGCTCTTGCTGTTGCCGCTCTCTTTTTCATTCCACCACTAAGTTCATGAGGATAAAGATATGCTACCCTATTTGCTTCAAGCCCTACCATTTCAAGAGTTTCAAATACTCGCCTTTTTATCTCCTTTTCTTTTAATTTTGTATGCTCCCTTAAAGGAAAAGCCACATTTTCGTAAATGTTCATACTATCAAAAAGAGCTCCTTCTTGAAAAGTAAACCCAATTTTTTTTCTTATTTCATAAAGGGTTTTTATATCAGCATTATGAATAGGAACACCATCTACCCAAATTTCTCCACTCGTAGGTTTAAAAAGACCTACTATGTGTTTTATAATAGTAGACTTTCCCTGACCAGACATTCCTAAAATATAAGTAATTTTACCATCTACTATATCTAAATTTACATCTTTTAAAACGACTTTATTTCCGAATACTTTTTTAAGATGTCTAATTTTTATCATCTCTTTCCTTAAAAAAATTTTAAACATTTTACCAAAAATTATGTTAAAATATATAAAACTTAAAGTTTTCTTAAGGAGGGGAAATGAAAAATATCTATCCTTTAAGTTTTCTCATAAATCCAATAAGCAATAAACCAATTACTTTCAATCCAAAATACATAAATCAAATCAAAGCTTTAAACTTACTTGATTATTTTACTCCAACTCAATTTAACACTAATCCTTTATTTGCCAAAGTAGATACATTTAATTACAACATTGGAATTTTACAAACAGCAACAAACGCAATAAAAAAAATTTTAACTTACATCGATGCTTATAAAAATTTAAATACCCAAACAAAAGATCTTTTACAAACATTAGCTGATAAAATAAATTCCGTAATTCAAAATACTACATTTAACAATAATCCTGTATTTAATCAAACCATAACTTTAGGAGATAAAAAAATTAACCTAACAATACCTACATTTTCTCCAGATACAAATATAGAAAAATACGAAAAACTCTTATTGGAAAAACAAAAAAACATTTTTGAAATTCTACAACACATAAAAACTTTAACGCCATTTGATACAAATAACGTTAATCCGATTAATTTCGAAAATTTTCACGATTTATTAAACAGTGGCTTATTACAACAAGCTTACAATACAAATTTAATAAATTTAAAAAACATATCTCTCTTACTTTCAGACTAATCTTTATCAAAAATATACGCAAACATAGGAACGTATACAAGCGTTAAAATCGTACCTACCAATAACCCGCCAATTGCAACATCGGCAAGAGGCGAAAGTCTCTCAAGCCCAACGGCTTGCTCAAGAGCAATCGGTATCATTCCGGCAATAGTTCCAAACGCTGTCATAAATACAGGTCTAAATCTAACTTTTACGCTTTCAATAGCTGATTCAAACGGACTTTTTCCTTCTTTTTCAAATTCTTTATAAAAATCAATAAGCAATACTGCATTTTTAATAATAATACCAAAAAGAAGCAAAAGTCCTACCATGCTTGGCATACAAGATGGCTTATGAGCTATAAGCATAGCCCACGAAGCCCCTATCATAGAAAGAGGTAAAACAAAAATCATTATAAGTGCAAGTTTTAAAGATTGATAAACAACCATAAGTGTTAAAATTAAAACAATAACTCCTATTACAATAGCTTTTATAAGCCTTGAAAAAGAATCTTTCATCTCTTTTATATCACCTACATGATAATAATTCACTATCCCATGAGAATGAAGCAAATTATCCGCATCCGCAGTTATTTTGCTAATAGGTCTTGTAGCTCTATAACCCTGAACATCAATTGCATATTGTAAATTGTATCTATCAATTTTATTATAAGTAAAATGAGTAGTTATTTTAGCAAGTTCATCAAGAGGTATACTTCCTTTTTTCGTATCGATAGGCAATAATCTAAGAGCAGCAAGATTTTTTTCAAAGTCATTTTTAAATCTAATTCTTATAAAATCCGGTACCATTGAACTTAAAACAGTATTAATTGTTACAACTTGATCTTTTAACGCAATTTGCATAATAATGTCAAAAGGAGTAATTCCATAACTTAAAGCTTTATTTTCATCAATTTTAATTACTGCTTCTTGATACTCTTTATCCCAACTATTCATAATAGTAGTAAGTCCTCTAACATTATAAAGCACTTTTTTAGCTTCATCCGCAAGTTTAGGCAGATTTTGATAACTATCGCTTCTAAATTGCACATCAAGCGGTGCTTTAATAGTAGAAAGTGCAGTAGCTCCAAAATCAAATACCGCCATTTTTTTTATTCCCACTATTTTAGAAAGTTCTTCTCTTATTTCTTCTTCAAGTTGCCAAATTGTTTTATTTCTATGAAATCTATCAACAGCTATTATAGTCATATTGATGCTATTTCCACTACCTCCTCCACCAAGAGACAATACTCCTTTTTCTGTTCCAATTGAAATTGAACTTTTTTCAAGCCAAGGCTGATTATTTAACCACTCAAAAAAAGGTTTTAATCTTTTCACACTTTCATCTGCGTTAATATTTGAAGCAAACTCGACATGAGCTTTTATGATTCCTGTATCCATAGGAGGCATTACATCTCTTCCAATTGTTGGCATAATATTTTTTACGGAAAATAAAAGTACACCAACAGCACCGGCTATTAAAAGAATTCTTCTTAATACAACAGGTTTTTTATTCGTAAATTTCAAAATTCCTATATATCCAGGTATAAGTTTGGCAAAAGTATTTTGATAAAGCCTCTCAAAAAATTCTTCAATTTTAGTCTTTTTAGTTCCGTTCTTATACAAAAAACTTGCAAGTTTAGGAATAAAAGTAATGGATAAAAACCAAGAAATTAAAAGAGCTACAATTAAAGTTTCCATTAAAGGTCTAAAAATTTTTTGAGGAAATCCTCCCACAAACATTAAAGGAAAAACAATCGCAATAGTTGAAATCGTTCCAGCAAAAACCGGTTTTAAAACTTCTTTTGTTCCATTATAAATTGCATTCTCATCACCCTCTTTAAGATGTCTTTCAATGTTTTCTAAAACAACCACCGCATCATCCGTTAACATTCCAAGAGCAAGAATAATAGCGGTATAAATTACTATATTAAGCCCTTGCCCGGTAAGATATAAAAATGCTATAGTTCCAAAAAATACCATTGGAATTGAAATAGCAGCAGCTATAATGGCTCTAAAATTTCCAAGAAATATTAAAATTACAAAAAGAGTATAAATAATTGCATCTCTTAAAGCCTCAAGCATATTTATATTTGAAGTCTCAACCAATTTTCTTTGAGTATCAGAAACAGTTATATTGATATTAGGATATTCTTTTGCAACTTTTTTCATAATTTCTCTTGCAGTATTACTTGTTAAAAGCAAATCTCCTCCTGGCGCTCTTTGAACCGATATTGCAATGGCTTGTTTATTATTTCCAATGTAAGCGGTATTATTCGTTTTATAGCTCCAAGTAACTTTTGCCACATCTTTTAATTTAACGTTTGGAGCAACAAACATATTCTTTAGTTTCTCAACATTATCTTTTTGACCATAAAAACTTATAGTAAAAAACTTATCATCAGTTTTCATAAAACCTATTGGAGTATCCTTATTAATACTTTTTATTGCATTTATTATCTGCTTAAAAGAAAGATGAAATTTCTGTAAAATTAAAGGATCTATTTTTATCATTATCGCACTCTCATATCCGCCAAAAATTTCCACATTCCCAATATTAGGATTTTTCAAAAGTTCGGGTTTTATATAACTTTCAGCAATTTTTCTTATTTCAGGCAAAGTAATAAAATTATTTTTAGGACTTAAAGCAAAAACATCTACTGGTAAAGTAAAATCTCCTACAAGATAAATTGAAGGCACGACATTTTGTGGAAGTTTATCTCTAATTCTATTTAAAGCATTACTTACATCAACTGCCGCACCTTGTAAAGATTTTTTATAATCAAAAACAACATGAACTATTGAAAAATTAGGAACATTAGTAGAAGTAATTTCATAAATATGACTAAGAGTTGCCATCTCATTTTCTATTGGCTTAGAAACTGTTGCCGCAATTGTCGAAGCACTAGCTCCAGGAACGGAAGTAAATATTACAACTTCTGGTCTGTTTGCATCTGGGAAAAGATTTTTTGGCATTTTGATAAGTCCCAAAATTCCAAAAACAAACATTCCAATAATTATTGCAAAAAGAAAATGAGTTCTTTTATAAAAAAACTCAAACATTTTTTATCCTTTTATTCTTACAGGATAACCTGCTTTTATTCTAAGAAGCACATCAGGAGCCGCTTTTAAAATACTTCCATTTATAGGAGTATCTGTAACAATTCCTTCAACTCCACTTGTAATTACATTAATTTCTACAGGTTTAATCTTTTTAGAAGATTCAACCACAAAAACATAAGTTTTTCCATTAACTTTTAAAATACTGCTATAAGGAATAAGAGTTGCGTTTCCTTCAAAAGTAACAACTTTTACCTTAACTTTTTCTCCAGGTATTAAAGACTTATCATTTACATCTGCTCTATAAGTTTTAAGTCCGTTAAAAGTTGAATTTAAAGGTTTAAGATTAATTATTTTATTTTTGTATTTAATTTTTTTTATCGAATCACTTAAAGCTACAAAAAGATAATTTCCTTCTTTTGGAGTAATAATAAGAGCAGGTTTTCCTGGGAAAATATTATCTCCTATATTAAGCATTTTATTACTTATTTTTCCATCAATTGGAGATTTTATATTCGCATAAGATAGATCATTAAGAATTGTTTTCTTTACACTTTTTAAAGACTTTAATTTTGCCATATCCGCTTTAAGTTTTGCTTTTAATTGAGAAAGTTTATTTTCTTCTGATTGATATTGCTCTATTGAAGCCATTTTTACTTTTAAAAGTTCAGCCGTTCTTTTATGCGTTGCTATTAAATTAGACAAAGCTACTTTATCGGCGTCGATAACTTTTTTTATTGAGTCAATTTCGGCATTTATTTGAACAAGTTTTGCTTTTAAAGTAGTAGCATCGATTTTTAATACAACTTCACCCTTTTTAACTTTAGATCCAAGAGAAGCAATTTTTAAAATTCTTCCTGCAATTTTTGAAGTTACGACTACTTCTTTATCGTTTTTAACCAAAGCAATATAAGGTAAAGTCGTAATAACATATTTTGGTTTTATATTTATTTTTTCAACGACTAAAGGATAAATTTTAGCTGTAGGAAGATTTTTATCTTCTGCTTTTCTTTTTTTAATAAGTTTCATTCCTCCTATCACTAACACAGCCACAATAACAATACCAATTACTGCTCCAACTAACCTTTTCATTTGAAAACCCTTTCAAGATTATTTCCATAAATAAATGCAAGATTTGCAATCATTTTATTTTTCAAAGCAATTAAATATGCCAAATTTGCTTTTGCATAAGCTAAATCATCTTCGTATTTTAAATAATCATCTACGCTCATTCTGTTTAATCTAAACGCAACTTTTGCGCTTTTTAACAATTCTTTTTTAATCTCAACAGATTCTTTTGCCATTAAAATAGCTTTTTTTAAATTTTTTAAATTTCCTAAAAGTTCCTTTTCTTTTGCTTTCAAATCTTTAAGAGTCTTTTCCAATAAAAGAGTGTTTTTTATATAATTTATTTTTGCTTTTTTTAAAGATACATTATTTTGTTTATTAAAAATTTCCCAATCTACATATATTCCAATATTTGCAAAATTTAAAGCAAGTTTTTCTCCATTATCATAAGCTTTTCCAAAGGCTCTATATCCCTGAGCCATAAGAAAAATTTTCGGAATTTTTTTATCTTTTGCAGCTATTATTGAATATTTTGAAGCTTCAACTAATTTTCTAACTTGTTTTAAAGCTAAAAACTCTTTTTTTATCGGCATAAAAGCAATAAAATCTATTTTTTTATTAACATTTATTTGCGTAAGTTTATATATATTTGCCTTTGAAGTGTTTAATTTGTTATTTATGGCTTGAAGTTTTATATCAATACTTAAAATAGCGTCTTTTAATTTCTCTAAATTAAATTCGGGTATCCTTCCAACTTTTACTCCAACTTCAATAGCTTTTAAAGTTGTTTTTATTGATTCTTTCTTTTTTAAAAGAGCGTTTCTTAAATTTATTAAATAATTAAAATTACTAACTTCGCCTATTAAAATAGCTTGGCGCTGTAATAGATTTAACTTTGCTTTATATTTTGTAGACTCCAATAAACATTCCATCTTTTTTTTATTATCATAAATTTCTTTAACAAAAAGAGGCATTGAAAAGTTAAAACCAATTTTTTTTATATTTTTAGAAAACCAATATCCTCCTCCATTTGCACCTATTTTTTTACTTTCGGTAGGAGGCATGGGTCGCAAATTATAAGGGCTTGTATAATGAATAGCATTTGCAAAAAAACTTATTTTAGGAAACAAAGAATAATCTATGCTTTTTTTATTAATTTTCATTTCATTTGTTACAACTTCATCCAATTTTGTATCAGGTATTTTTTTTACCGATTGTAAAAGCGTAGAAATATCCATTGCATTAGCAATTATTCCCATAATAGCTAAAAAAACGAATCTTTTCATTGTTTAACCTTTAAATAAGTTAAAATCATCGTTTTTAAATCTTTTTTTAAATCAAAATTTTTTTCAAAGTCTTTCCCTAAAATTTTTAAAATATTTTGCCTTGCCTTAAAAGTATTTTTATACATCAAAATAGAAGAAACTATGGTAGTTTGAATAAAAAGGGGATTAATATCTGTATCTTCCAAAATTTTTGAAATTACTTTTAACAAAACTGAAACCGCTTTTTTTGTATCTTCGGTCAAATTTTCAAAACCACTGCTAAGTTCAAGTAAAAAAATTTTTGCAAAACCTTCGTCCTTACATTGAAAAAACTCAAAAAGCTTATCTATGTATTTTGAAATATTTTTTTCCAAATCTTCTTCAAATTCAAAATTAAAATTTTTAAACTTTTGTAAAAAAATCTCATTATAAAGAGCGTTTTTGCTATTAAAATAGTAATAAATCGCCGGTTTTGTAATGTTTAATTCTTTTGCAATTTCTTCAAGAGATGCGTTTTCATATCCTTTTGCAAAATGTTTTATTGCTACCCTTAAAATTTTTTCTTTTGTATTCAAAAGAACTCCTTACTTACTAGTAAGTAAATATTAACAAAAAAATTTTTACTTGTCAACTTCTTCCCAATGAAGCTCAATTCCTCTACTAGTAGTAACAAACCCTAAAATTCTAATTTTTCCTTCGTGCACCATCTTATGATGTTTTTTACATAATGGAATAAGATTATACTTATGATTAATTGGAATATGCCCAACAAACCCATTTTTAGCTTTGTCTTTTTCTATAATATGATGCACATCCTCTACAATTTCTCCGCAAATTGCACATCGAGTAAGAATTAAATTTTTATTGTATCTAGATTTTTTTTTCTTAATTAAAAGTTCCAATTCGCTATAATCTTTGCTTAGTTTTTTTCTAATTTCTTCTGCCATTTTCAAAAATTCTTTATCCATATAAATCGATTTTGCAAATTCAAGCCCATAAACGCTACTTCCACTTCCATCTTTTAGTTTCCTATCATAAATAAGCTTTTCTCCATCAAAATAAACTTCAAGATGTTTTGCCACTACATTGGGTAGATTTTTTATTTCATCAAGACTCATTAACTGATGTAAATGCGTAGCAAAAATAAAATTAATTTTTTTCTTTGCAAGTTTTATAATAGCACTTGCAACAATACTAAGAGCCGATAAAGTTTCAGTTCCATGAGCTATTTCGTCTCCAAGAACAAGAGAATTGGAATTAGCACGAGAAAAAATGTTTTTAAGCTCAAGCATTTCAACAGCAAAAGTAGAAAGTCCTTTTGATAAATTATCTTTTGCTTCTATTCGCGTAAAAATAGAATGATACGGCTTATATTCCATACGAGCTGGAACGAAAAAACCAGCTTGAGCTAAAAATACAGCAATTCCAACGCTTTTCATAAGAGAACTTTTACCAGAACTATTAATCCCATACAAAAGCATTCCATCATACTCGTTAAAATCTATATCATTTGGCACATAAATTCCATTTTCTTCATTAGCTTCTATCAAAGGATGACGAAGTTCGGTAAATTTTGGTTTAATATTCGAAATTTTAGGTTTAAAATAATTTCTCTCTTTTGCTACTTTTGCACTACTTACCGCTACATCTACTTTTGCAACTTCACTTGAAATTTCCTCTAAAATATCAAAATCTCTTTCTATTTTTTCAAGAATTTTTAAATAAATTTTTTCAGTTAAAGCTATAATCTTTGCTTCAAGTGCTAATATTTTTTCGCTAAGTTCGTCTATAATGCTACCACTTATTTTTACACTGTTTGTAAGATATTTAATATTAAAATCTTTAAAAAAAATAGTTTTGCCGTTTATTTCCATAAAAGTTTCCAAAAATTTATCTTTTAT
>Ga0256836_1000958_pt1 | contig 13741 bp, 14 predicted proteins | sample 4561380metaG_FD_185974 | JGI IMG/M metagenome (GOLD analysis project Ga0256836, IMG submission 185974) | Hydrothermal vent microbial communities from Guaymas Basin, Mexico - 4561-380 | ecosystem: Environmental > Aquatic > Marine > Hydrothermal vents | place: Mexico: Guaymas Basin | collected...
AAAATTTTTTACTATTATATCTAATTATATCAAAATAATAAAAATAATAAAATTTAAAATCATAAGGAGATATTCTTTTAAAAAATTCATAAAATTGCAAAACACAACATTTAGGATAATCTAATAAAAAGCCTATTTCTTTTATCAATCAATAATCTCAATTAATATAAAAATTAAATAATTTTAAAAGAATATCTATTTTCTTAGCATCTTTTCAAACAAAAATTAATAATTCTCTTTTATCGTACTTTAAATATTTCAAAACTTTATTAATTGGCTTTAAATAATAATTCAAAATTTTTAAATATAAAGATAAATTCTCAATAGAAATATACTCTATAAAAACATCTCTCAATCACTCTTTAAATAAAAATATATTTAACAACCACTTTTCTTTCATTAAACACTTATAAAATTAAAAAAAATAAATCTAATAATTATAGATTTTATTATAAGTTAATAAATACTTTAAAAAAGATTTTATTTTATAAATTTTTCTTTTATCTTCTCCTCACAAAAAGATCAAATTAGGTTTATAAACTTCTTCTTTTCCTATCGTATCCACCAACATTTCTAACTTAACTTTATCATTTTTTGTAATATTATCAATTATTAAAAAGGAAGACATTTTTAATAATCTAATTAATATTTCTATATTATTTTTACTTTCTATATTACTAATTTTATTAAAAAATATTGTTATATTATAAACATAATTATCACTATTTTCAATAAATCTTTTCAAAAATATTACAACTTCTTGTGTTAATAAACTATCATCCTCAAAATATAAAACTAAACCTTTAAATCATTTAGATTTCATATATCCATTTATTTTTGATAAATATTTATTATCCAACAATACTTTTGTTTTAGTAATTTTAATAATACCAAACTTATAAAACTCCTTATAGAAACTTTCACATTTTACTGAAACTGGTTTCAAGTCAACATATTCTTTTCGTATTCCAAAACAAAACTTATTATAAAAACATTCTCTACATTTCTCTAATTTTCTCTTTTCCTTGTAAACTATATATAAATCCTCATCAATTTTTCCAATCTTATTACCAAACCAAATTAAATCTAAATATTTATCTCTAAAAAATAAATAATTCTCTCTTAACTCTAAATTAAATTTATCAGTTAACATATAACAAGGAGGAAGGCCTACATAATGATTTATTACTTTTTTATAATTATTTCTTAAGAAAAAAATACCTCTATTATATATATCTTTTACATCCTCATAATTTACAAATAACTTTTCTATATTATTTAAAGCTAAACCATGAGGCTGTAAAACTCCAATGTTAAAAACACTTATATCTTTAAAATTTGTAACTAAAAATTTTAAAGTATTTAAGAAATCATCTTTATTTAGTTTATTTAAAACTATATTAGGATAAACATCTATTCAAGCTTTAATTAAATTATTAATTCATCTGACAACATTTATTAATACATCTTTCTTTACTCCTAATAAAATTTCAAAAATTTCACCATTACATGTATGAAATGAAACCAAAGCCTCTTTTATTCCGCATTCAAACATATCTCTAGCAAAACCTTCGTCAATATTAGATGCATTAGTTTGAATAGAAAAAGTCAAATTAACCTCAGGGTATTTATTCAAAACATATTTTTTTATCTTCTGACAAAGCGTTAATAATTCCTTTTTATACAAAGAAGGTTCTCATCACGAAAAATCTATTATAAGATTTCAATTTTTAATTTTATATCTTCTAAACGTCGATACAAACTGCAAAAATAAAAATTTAATCAATTCCTTTCATCTTTTTTTAAAATACCATTTTTTTTCTCATTGTCTAAAATCTACATTACAAAACATACATTTAAAATTACATCATGGGAATCTCAATAAAATCACATAAGACTTTCTATTGTCATATAAATAATATTTATATTTATTATTATTTTTTTTCATAGTTTATATTAAACTAAAGATGATAATTTATTTTGATTTTATAATAAAAATATTTATCATAAAATCAACTTTTGTAAAACTTACATCTCTAAAAATGTTCTACGTCTTTAGAATAACTAACAAATGTAACTATAATTGTATTTTTTGTAATGTCTATGAAGAAATAGAGATAAATAAAAAAATAAAACATTTTTTCACGAATAATTTTTTGAAACTACTTACAAATATAAAAAAACAGAAACTTCTAGAATGAATCTCTATAAGCTGATGAGAACCTTTATTAGAACTTAAAAAAGTAATCCAATTAACAAAACTATTAAATTCTCTTAACATTAAAAATATAGAATTAGAAGTACAAACCAATTGATACTTTCTTAATAAACAAACCTTTGAAATGTTAGTTAAAAAATACAATATAAAAAAATTTTTTATATCCTTTCATCATCATGAGAAGACAACATATGAAAGAATAACTCAAATAAAATGAAGTTACGAAAAGATTCTATTAAATCTAAAAGAAATTGACAAATTACTTAATAATTTAGATAAAGAGATAGAAATTACTCTAGCTCCAGTATTCACTAAACAAACTTATAAAGACATTCCAAATTATTTTAAATTTATATACAATAACTTTAAAAACTTTAAGAAAATAAATTTATCATTTTGTATGCCTATATGAAGATGAAAAAACTTTTCTTTAAATTTATCAGACTATTTATTTTTAAAAGAAAAAAACTGGTTAGAAGAATGGTTTAATAAAGGTTTTCAAATATATAATCCCTATGCTTGACTTCCTTTATGTAGCCTACAATGGTATAGATATTTAGAATACACACATGATTATCAAATTTTTATTTCAAAAAAGAAAAAGAAAGATCCCCAAAAATATTATCCTTTTTTCTGTAAAAATTGTAAATTAAAAAAAATCTGCTCCTGAATATGGAAATTATAAATATTAAAAATTAATATATCATCTATGCAATATCTGTTTTTTTATTAAATCAATTTCCACAATCTCACCCGTCTTTAGGGATTTAACTTCCTTAACATTCATTATACATAATTTTTTCAATAACTTTGCCATTATTACCCCATGAGACAAAATAAAATTTCTTTCTAGTAAAATTACATCAGAAATATTAATCAAATTAATTACTTTAGGAGTAGTATCATACGCAGCTAAAATTAAATTTCATACTTTATTTTTCCGAAACTTAATTTTCTTTTCCAATTTATAAAATTCTCTTATATTTCTAATTTTAATATCATACAAATTTATTACTGCACCTTTAATAGATGGTATATCATCAATTAAAAATTGGTTAATAATGGTCCAATCATCAAATATCTGTTTTTTTTCTATAAATTTATCTTTTGTCTCAAAATAATTTAATAATTTAACAAACAAATTAATATTACTTATACTAATTGGCAGCTCATCTAAAAAATACAAATATTCATCATTATACAAATATTTTTTAACGTATTTATTAAATAATTTATCATCCATCAAGCTATCGTAATAAAATACTATCTCAGCATTTATGTCTGATTGTAATTTTCCTAATTTAAACATTAACCTAGTATCTTTTAAGAGAAGATTTTTTCAATTATTAGTTAGTAAAAAATATTTATTTAAAAATTCCTTTTTTATATGCAAAACAATATTAAATCTATATCATTCTTTAAATTCATTTTTGATAAAATATAAATAAAGAAAATTATTATCCTCAAATAAAAACTTATTTAAAATTCATACCTTAGACCAAAATAAAATATTTTTATCTTCAATTCAAAAATTATATCATAAAAATCTTTTTATCTTAACAAGTTTATTTTTTAAATTTAATTTATATCTTAAATAATTACTACACTTATCATCAAATGGCTTAATCTCCAAATCTGTCTCTTGATTATTAACTCAGCCACATAACAAAGCTAAATAACATTTTTTACATTTTTTTTTATATTTTACTTTATTATTTAAAATCATATTTAATGTTCTATCAAGTCCTATATTCATTTCCATTTCTTTCAAAACTTTACTATTACAATTATATATAGCACATAAATTTTTTTTCATTATTTTTATCAAAATTTATTATTTAAATTTTAATTACTTTATACTTATCTATAAATGCTCTAAAAACAAAATAATTATTTTTGAAAATAAAATTATCCTTATCAGTCAATTTAAATAAATAAAAATCAACAGCTTCATAAAAATTTATTTTTTTAATCCAATAATTATTTCCCGCCTTTATTAATAATCTTCCACCTAAATTAATAAATATTAAATTACCCACTATTATCTTATAAAAAATTTTTCTTCATAACAAAAATTTATTAAAAGGTTCAGACTTTAAAGATAAATCATTCAATAGATTTTCAAGTCATGTTTTATTCAAATACAAAAAGTTGCATATTGCATGTTCAAATATATGATATTCTAAATTAGGTATAAAAAAAACCTTCTTTTGAAAAACAAAAGTATTAGATTTATTATATTTATCAAATATATCTTTTATATATTTTCAATTAACAATCTCATCACAAAAAAAATAAAAATTCTTCCTATAAACTAAATCTTTTAAATATTCCAAATCTTCAACTACAGGTTTTTCTACGAGCACCTTAGCATTAATATTTACTTTTAATAACATATTTAGAATTTTCTCCTGTTCTGACAATGGGCTAACAGCTACAATTATGACATCATATTTGGATAATTTCCTTATAATTTCTTCCTCATTATACTTGTATACTTTATCATCTTGTTTTACTAAGACGTCCACTTTTCCAGATTTAGTAATAATATCAAAAGAAAATCAATATTTATTTTTAAGATAAGTATAATATTTTTTCCCTTGATATCCAAATCAAAAAAGTAATATTTTCATTATTAAAATTCTAATTTAAAATAATTTAATCTGAAAAAAATAAAAATTTTGTGATTTAGTTATTCAAAACTCAATATAAAAATTTTTATATTTTCAAAAAACAAATTTGTTAAACAATATCTTCAAATTACTTAAAACATTTTCTAAGATTACGTCAGAAATATAAAAATACTTATTTACTATTTTTTTTGTTCAAAACCTATAAACATATTTTTGTCTATTGTATTGAACAAACTTTATTTCTAAATTGCTATCTAAGATAAATATATTTCATGAATCTTTTCATGAAGTTATTCCTATATTTTCCCCATATACCAATGTCAGGTAATAAGATCCCTTAACGGGAAAATAATCAAAAATATCGAATTTCATATTAGTTATTACCCCAGAATATTCAGAACTAATAAAATCTTGTAACAAAAAAGTAAAAAAATTAGTATTTTTATATAAAATATCTCCTCATACTTTATTTATATAAAAAATATAATCTAAGATAATTTTTTTAAATTTATCATATCAAACATCTAAAAATTCATTTTTATGTAAAACATAAGAAGAAAATAAACCATGAGTAAAATATTCATCTTCTATACTTAAAGCAGATCTCAAAATAATATAATCGTTTAAATTACTCAAACATTGATTTTTAGAAAAAGTATTTATAAATAATTCTTTGTTAAAATAATTAATATTTCAAATATTACTTAACAAAACTACATAACTTTTTGGAATTTGAAATCATAATTCCTTAAGTTTATATAAATTTGCTATTTTAGGAGATATATTATTATTAAATATTCTTTTTATTTTTTTCTTAAAAAAAGAATCTATATCAAAAACATAAAACTCTAACTTCATAAATTAATTTTAATCAGTAAATGATAAAATATCCTTTTCTCAAAATTTAACTTTTCTTGATTCAAAAATTTTATTCAAATATTCTTTATTTAAAATCAAATAATCTTCACATTTTCTTTTTTTATTTCTTATAAATACATCTTCTAAAAACTGCAAATATATTTTATCTATCCATCTTAAATAATCTCAATATACCAAATCATCTTTTATTTTTCTTTTTATAATTTTAAGTTTATCTCCTATCTCATCTTTAGATAAAACATCCAAACAATATAAATATATTATAGTAGATCCTATTTCATAAGGTCTCTGTACCATATCATAAGAAAATCCCTTAGTTACAAAATATTTTTTTATTTTGTCATCATCTAATTTTCAATTGATTATACTATCAAGATATTCTTTTCAAAATTTTCTAAGAATATCTCTATCTTCTATATTGCGAGAATAACTCTCCTTAAATTTTTCTTTTTCTATATTTTCACATATATACAAAAAATCAAAAATTTCTGTATGTTTTCAATGTATAGTAAATTTATGTCATTTCTTTTCTATTAAATAAAATATATAATCTTTATATTTATAATACAGTTGCAAAATAGAATCTACACTAGAACCTGAAAATTTCTGCCTCTTCTCTAATAAATTCAAATCTTTTGACAATTTGTCAATTTTTAATTTCAATCTTTTTACTTCTTTAAATAAAGAAAATACTAAAATATAAAGTATTACTAATACTAATAATACAAAAAGAACTACTTCAAAAAGCATTATATAAAAACTTTAAAATTAAAATAAAGATTTTATTTTTCTTTTTTATTATTTATTAAACATCTATTAGGTAAATAGTGATCTGACAAAACAGAGTTTAAATACTTTATATATCAAGAAATTAAAAATCTAAAACAATCTCCGTTAATATTTTTTCAATCTATGATAACATTATAAAACTTTATATTAAAAATATCAAATGGATCAATATATGAAACTTTTTTATCTAAAATCAATTTCATCTCATCTTTAAAATATTTTTTCACCTCTTGTCTTGTTAACTTTCAATTTAAATACCATCGTACTAATATATTGGAAAGAGGAATAGGATCAAAATCTTTTCTAGTAATATCTACATTATCTGGAGATAATCATATATTTAATATTTCTTTTCTCCATTCTGGATCATACACCTTTTCCATTAACCGATAATATATAAACTTTTTTATATCTTTATCTTTTATTCTCCATAATTCTTCATCTTCCTCATTATTAAAAATATTTTTCAAATAATTAATCACCATTTCTCTATTATCTTTATATTTTTTACACAAATACAATAAAGTTAAAAATTTCGTATCATCTCATAAAGCATAAAATCAATAGGATAATCATGTAATCAATCCATTTTTTCTTATCTCATTTTCTATATATCTATTAATTTCTCATGAACAACAATTCCGTTCCCTATACAGAAAAAAAACATAATTAGGTCAGCTATATCACGGAAGTTTTTTAAAAGCTTCACAACTTTTATACCATCAAGTAAAACTACTTTTACTAGAATATTTTTTTTCAATATTTGATCATTTATTATCTTGTTGAGAAATTATACTTGTATTATTATTTTGGCTAGCATCATTAAACTTTTTCTTAAAATTTATACTCAAAATAAATAAAATTACAACATCTATTACTAAAATTAATAATATGAAAATCCCTACTCTCTTATTCATTATTTATAAATAAATATTTAAAATATCAACTACTTTTTTATTACCGCCTACTACCATGACTACCATGACTTCAATGACTACCATGAGATGAATGAGAACCATGTCAACTATTATGATTATCACATTGACAACTACAACTCTTACTCCAATTTGCTGAATAATGTCAATTAACATTCATAGTAATAGTATCAGACAAAGAACAAGAACAAGAACAATATCCTGCACCTCATACACTATCATGTCAAGAAGTATGTCATGCATATACACTTGAAGTTACGGAAAAATAGAGAAAAGCTATCAAAAATAAAATTAAAACATTAAATTTATTAATATAATTAATATCCTTATGCCTCATATCAAAAATATCTCTATGGGAGACATTAATCATTCATTTTAGCTTCTTTCTCATACCTTAATAAAATTATAATATAAAATTATTTAGAATATTTTATCAATTTTTAAACTTTTTTCAAGCTTAGGATATAAACGAAATACTATATTTTTTATAAAATAAGAACATATATAATCTTCTTTAAAAGGATTTTTAAATAAATAATTAATATAATCCTTTCATACAAAGCAATTATGAGAAAAAGGGCACTTATTACAAAATCATTCATTTTTCTCTACAAACTTTTTTCTCAAAAAATTAAATTTATCAAAAATATCTTTAACAGAGTCTCTATAAATATTTCCAAGTTTATAAATAGGATATACCCATGCCCGTCAAGGATATACATCTCCAGTTGGTAATATATAAAAATTATAAAATTCTCTTATAACATATCTATAATAAATATATTCGTCATCTTCGATATTTTCTCTTAAAATATAAAAAAAATATTCTTGCCTTGGCATATATTTATTATTAAATAAAAAAACCTTATATAAAAATCTATAATCATCAATATCCAACCACCATTTTCTAGGACCAAATAAACCACTAAAATCTATAAATCTTGAATGAGTAACATAAAAATTGTATTTCTTTGCCTTCTTTAATAAAACTGGTAAAAAATACAAATTATGTTTTCACAATGATAAGTTAGTCCGGACAGAGAAACCTAGTTTACTTAAATAAATTAATTTAGCCATTACTATATCAAAAACATTCTTTCCTCTTAAGAAATTCGTTGTTTTTTTATCTCACTCTATAGATATAGAAATAAAATCTATCTTATTTCTAAATTTATTAAGATATTCTATTACTTTTTTATCAATCAATAAACCATTTGTAACTATTCAGAAAACTACCCTTTTCTCTACTAAATATTCTACAAGATCCTTCCAATATTTATATAAAAAAAATTCTCCTCCACCCATTAAACTAACTTTTATCTCAAAATCTCAATTATAAACTTTATTCAAATACCCAAGTAATCTATCATAAAAGTCTTTAACCAACTTAAACTCTATATTAAATCATCTCTCTCATAATATATTCTTTCTATCATCATCTTTATAGAAAAAACAGTGCTTACATCTCAAATTACATGAATTATTAGTATTAAATCTTAATCTAATAAATGCTTTACTCATTAAATATAGTTTTATAAAAATTAAAAACTACATAATAAAGAAGGATGAGAATCTAAATTACCATAATAAGAATATATCTCACATAAATCACCTCATCCACACCAAGTATATAGCTTACAATATTTACAATATGTTGAAGGCTTAAACAATTTATTATATAAATCTTCATAATAATTATTATATAACTCAGTCAAACTAATTTTATAAATATTTCCTAATTTTATAGGCAATCTAGGACACATACGTACATCTCAATTAGGTTCTATTCATAAAACAGACTTAAAATGAACACCACAAGATCAAACATTATTTATCAAATTAGAATATTTCTTTACAACTCATGCTGCATCACATCATAATTTAATTAATTTCTGTAATCTTTTAGATTTTATAACAACCAAATTTATTATTTTATAGACATAATCTAAATATTGTTTCCTTTCATGATATTCTCCTTTAAATCTACCTTCAAATAAAGGTTTTCTTATTCCAATTCTATTAAGTTTAAATTTACTAAAAAACTTAATATAATCTAATATTTCTTTATAATTATATTTCATTATTACCATTTGTACTTCTGAAAGTATATCATTATCTACTAAAAAATTTAGCGCTTTTAAGCTTTTCTTAAAAGTACCTTTTCACCTTATAAAATCATGTGTTTTTTCTAATCCGTCAAAACTTATAGGAACTATTAAAAAACTCTTATATTTTTTTAATCGAGACACTATCCCAACATCTAATAAAGTTCCATTAGTCATTAATCTACAATAAAATCTTCAACCCAATGAATTTCTACTTAAATAATCTAATAAAAAATCTAAAATTTTCTTTATTTTTTCAGGGTAAAGAAATATCTCTCATCATGATAAGTTCAAATATATTCTCTCAAATTTTTCAAAAACATCTGATGTATCAAAAAATCTTTCCAATTCACTAAGTAAAAAATCTATATCTAAATATAAATTATCCTTCTTAGCATCTCTCCAACAATGAATACATCTTAAATTACAATCTTGCCACAATTGTATTTGTAAAGTGAAAGAAGTTATCATCTAATTTTTATTAATATATATATTAAATAAATTCTTCATTCAAATCTTATTAATTGGACTTTTCATTATATCTTTAAACAAAGAATTTATTAGATACCAATCTATTACCAAATCATTAATATTAGTTGACAAATCCTTTGGTATACTAGTATATAAAATTTCATCCTTAGGCAATACAATCCTATTAAAATAAGACAAATTAAAATAATCTAACTTCAATATTGTATCCAAAAATTTAACATAAAAGTTATTTATTATACAACTTATAGTATTACAATTAAAATATTTCTTTAAATCTTCCTTATAATCTTCAAATGTTACAAAATTCTTTCTAAAATCGTCAAATATTGCTAACACATCAGTATTAAATTGATCATCATATATGTTATATCCACATTTTTTTTCTTTTAAAATACTTACTAAAATAGCAAAAAATTTTCTATAGAATTTTATCCTATCAAACTGACTTCCTTTTAAATTATCTATCAAACTTTTATTCAATTTCAACTTTTTCCATATATTATTATATATTTTCTTATAATAAAGACACTCTCTTTTTCAATTTAATAAATAATTCAAAAATCTATAGTAGATTTCTTCACTTGTAAAATTATAATTAGGATAAGCATAGAGTAATAATTTTCTAATAAAATTATTCGATATATACATTTTATAAATTTGTTTTTTTCTATCATTTTTAACTTTATCAGCTAGTTTTATTAATTTGTTTATATATTTTTTAATTATTTCAATATTATCATTACGAAAACAATCATCAATATTATAACAATTTAAAGGCTTAATCTCCGTTTTAAATTGAAAAAAAATAACTTGAAAATTCTCATCTAAAAATCTCATACTATGAAAACTTAAATTATTCTTAAAATTTTTTCTTTCTATAACTTTTTGATCATAATACTCTTCTTTCTTATTTCCAATATTTCTTTTAAATTTTATTTTTTCATAATTAAATTTAACATTATTACTATCTAATACTTCCTTTTTACAGCCTCACAAAATAAAAAAAAATAATGTTAGTAATATGTAATATATATATCTTATCATATATCTGTCATTATTAAATCATAAATTCCTTATTAACAAGAGCAAGAACAAGCGTTACTATGACTAAAATGATTACAATGATCGCTATGATAAGAATAACAATTACATCAACAAGTTCAATTAATAGTATAACTATAATATCAATTAACATTAAAACTTATTGGCAAATTAATATTACACGTACATGAACATGGCTCAACATTACTAGTATGAGTAGATGGAGGATAACAAACAGCAGCATATGATATTAAAGTTCAAAAAAATAAGTAAAACACAAAAAAAGTAAAAAAAATATTTTCTTTTATTTTCTTAACATTATTTAGTTCTAAATTTTTATAACCTATTTTTTTTACCATTCCTATTATATTCTTTTTTTTCATAACTAAATTATTATTAAAATTTAAATTTTTTAATTATTTTTGCTTATTAGATTTTCTATAGTATCTTCTTGAAGATGATATCTCATTTCCTTTTTATATTTACTTATAATATTTCAACTTTCTATATAACTATAAATAGGACATACTCAACAAAACGGAGATATAGCATTATCTGAATATCAAGGTATAAAATCTATTAACGAACTATAAACCATCACTTTTGTAAGAAAACTCAAAATTATTTCTTTCCAAATTTCTTTAGACATTTTATCTAACGATATTTTTCAAACTAAAAAACTCTTATCTCAAACAGCAGCCAACATTCTTCATTCATCACACGTATAAATCTCTCAATTCCGATTATAAGCAAGTTGACCCAACACAGCACCACAAGGACTCCTTTCCTCCATATAATTCACTCTTTGTAACGACTGCAAATTGAATCATAATATAGTCTCTGAGTACACATCAATCAAGTTAATATTTTTCTTCTTTAAAGCCGATATATAATTTAATAAATTCTTATAAAAGCTCAAATATTCTCTATAAGTATATCAAATCTTATCCCATACTCTTCTCGCAAATCAATATGGATTTAATGGTCTTACAAAAATCTGCTGAAGTCACAAACTCAAATAAACATCTACTATATCCTTGTATCTATCAAGACTTTTTCTTGTCACTGTGACAATACCTCCTACTCTTTTATTTCGTCATCTTTTTAAATATTCTCTATTTATCTTTTCAATCCAATATACAACTTTGTCATAGCTACTCCCCCCTATCCAAGGTCTATTCCAATCATGTAAATCTTTTGGCCCATCTAATGAAGTGCTAATATTAATATCCTCATCTATTAAAAATTTTAATTTTTCTTCATCCATCAAAGTTAAATTGCTGACTAACGCAAACTTAAGATTTAATCACAATTTTCTATTCTTTTGTCTTGCATACTCTATAATAAACTTTACTACTTCCCAATTCATTAAAGGTTCTCATCACTGAAATTCTATTGTAACATCTCCAGAAGTAGTTTGAAAAATAACATCTACTACTTTTTTAGCCACTTCTTTTGACATATGATACTCTTTTCCTTTTCACGGAGCAGAAGCATGACAATATCTACAAGATTGATTACAAGCAAGTGTTACTACTACAATATGAAGAGAAGGTCACCTTAAAAGATACCAATGCCTCAACAGCCACCTTCCAGCAAGCCTCTTTAACAAATCTTCCGGCTTTTCTTCCGTATTTCTTAAAATATTTTTAGATATCAAAAGCTGTTTTAAATTATCATCTAATTCTTTTCATTCTATTAAATCTCTAAACTCATTTTCTTTTAAAACTATCCAATCACCATAATCAGTAGAAAGAAAGTATTTTCAAGATTTAAGTTTTTTAAATCTAAATGGTAACAAATTCTTATTCTTTAATTTAAACAATTCCATCTTGTAAAAAATTATCTTTTAAATTTTATTTCTTTATTTTTTTTCTTCCTCTTCTTCAATCTCTTTCAATATAGCTATTATTTCATCTTTATCATCTGCAAAATCTGGATCATTTTCTATTTCCTTTATAATTTCTTCTATCGACTTAGGTTGTTGTTCTTGAGTTTGTCATCATTGCTGAGTCAATGGCAACTCTTTCAATTTGTTCATCACTTCATCTAAATCTTTTTTAATATCTTCTAAAGACAAACCAAAACCTAACGCAGTTTCTATTATTTTTTCTCTTAACTTTCAATACTTTTTATCAAGATCATATCTTAATCTATGATAAACTAATTCTTCTCAAAATGTATTAACAATATCCTCTATTTTTTCATTTATGTTAGGCTTAAGTTTGAATTTTACAATATAATCATCTCATTTAGTTTTTACAAACATATACACTTTATCCACCAATTCATACATCGCTTTTAAAACAACTTTATCATTAAATATTTTTCCATCTACTAACATCTCAACTTCGTATGGTCATTTTTCTATCTTTTTTATAAACTGTTGCATTAATTGTTTTCATTATAAATATAAATATAATAGTCAGCTACTTTAATAGCTTGATCTTCTTCCTTAATCTCAAAAAAAGTATCTTTTTCCTCCCATAAAACGTTTATATTATAATCCCTTTCTATTTCTTTAACTGCTTTTTGAAAATATTTTTTTTTATATATACTCTTTTCAAACTTCATAGTAAAATATAAATATTTAAATTTATTATTAAAGTTAATTTTAAAACTTTTTTTATCATTTTCAAGGAATACTTC
>Ga0256836_1000959_pt1 | contig 13726 bp, 12 predicted proteins | sample 4561380metaG_FD_185974 | JGI IMG/M metagenome (GOLD analysis project Ga0256836, IMG submission 185974) | Hydrothermal vent microbial communities from Guaymas Basin, Mexico - 4561-380 | ecosystem: Environmental > Aquatic > Marine > Hydrothermal vents | place: Mexico: Guaymas Basin | collected...
ATTAAAACTTGCTTAATGTCAAGAGATATACCCTGTCTTCATTTTTTCTTCACCACTTTGTGATAATACATTTACTAACTATTTTTAACATTTATTTCAAATTATTTTTGGAACTATTTTTGCTTATATTTTGCAATACATGTATATAAGGAGTTTACTATGAGCATTGAGATATCCAAAACCCATGAACTTTTAAGCCAAGCGATGGACTACCGTGCAGCTCGTCAAGATATGATAGCTTCTAACATTGCCAATGCTGATACTCCTTACTACAGACCAAGAGATATTCGTTTTGAGGATGCTCTTGTTGCAAAAGAACGTGAACTCTACCATGACAACTCTCATGAGTTACAAATGGCTGCTACCAATGAGAAACATCTCAAAGCAAAAGAGCAAGAGGGCTCACGCAAGCCGACAATCTACTTTCGTGACGGCCATATGGCGCGTAACGACGGCAACTCTGTTGATTTGGATGTTGAAACTACAGAGATGAGTAAAAACTCTGTTATGTTTAATGCTCTTGTGATGGCCAGCAAGAAAGATACGGCTATCTTTAAAGGTGTTATAGAAGCATCTGGAAGACTTAACTAAGGAAATAGACGATGAGTAATTTTTTAAACAGCTTTGATATCAGTGGCTATGGTCTCTCTGCGCAACGCGTGAGAGTAAACACCATCTCAAGCAACATTGCAAATGCCCAGACAACAAGAACCGAAGAGGGTGGACCATACCGCCGTAAAGAAGTAGTCTTTAAAGCAGTAAACTTTAACGATGTCTATAATGATATGCTCAATAAAGAGAGTAATTCTTTAGGATACTCAGACCCTTTGGATGAGGGTGCATTTGGAAAAAAGGCAAATCCTGCTATAATGAGCGTAATAGTTGACAAGATTTCACGTGATGACTCAAAACCACAGATGAAATATGAACCAAATCATCCAGATGCAGATGCAAATGGTTATGTTGCCTATCCAAATATTAATCCTGTTGTGGAAATGGCCGATTTAGTAGAAGCAACACGCTCTTATCAGGCAAATGTTGCAGCATTTCAGAGTGCAAAAGATATGGCAAACTCTGCTATATCTCTATTACAATAAACATGGAGTTTGACAATATGAGCAATATTAACACTATATCTTCTCCATCTACTGCAGAGCTTCTCAAACAAAAAGATACCCTTAGTGAGAAAAGTTCAGCAGGTGGAGCCAATTTTGCCGACTCACTTAAATCTGCGCTTGAAGATGTCAATGAGATACAACAGACAAGTGAGAAAGCCATTGCAGATCTGGCTACCGGGCAGGTAAAAGATCTCCATCAGGCAGCACTTGCTATTGGCAAAGCAGAGACAAGTATGAAACTTATGCTTGAGATTCGCAACAAAGCATTAAATGCTTATAAAGAAATCGGCAGAACACAACTCTAGTCTGCCCTCTTCATACTCTATGCCTACACTCCAACAACAAAACAAAAGCAAAAAGATCATCTTTTTGTATATCCTTATTCTATTTGCATTTATCGTTTTTCTTAGTGTTATGCTTGCTACAGTGCTTAAAGCCAGACATATGCCCTCACTCTATGCAAAAGAGTCCTCACGGGCACAGCGAGGCAACATCATCTCATCTGATGGCTTTCACATAGCCAGTACAAAAAAACTCTACAAAGCAGTAGTCAATACCCGATACATTGACCCACAAAAAAAAGAACTTTTCATCGAACTCTTCTCTATCTACTCAGGTATGAGTCCAAAAGATATAAAAAAACGCCTTGCAAAACGCAGAGGTGTTGTCGTTTTGAGTTACAACCTCTCACAGATTCAAGCTCAGTATCTAAAAAAACTCTCCTATGAACTGCGCCGTTTTAAAGTCTTTCTGTCATTAAAAAACCCACGTACCGGCCTTCGCTCTGTGCATGGGCTTAGTATTTTAGAGAGTGGTGAGAGTCGTGAGTACCCTTATGGAAAACTGCTCACCCCTATCATCGGCTATCCACACAAACTTGAAGATGACGGCTACACCTTTGTAAAAGGGGTCAAAGGACTTGAAAAACGTTACGATGATGAACTCTCTCCAAGACAAAATGGTCTTTTACGTGGAAAACGGGATGTTAACAGCTACATTATCCTCAACAAAGAGAGTTTTTATAAACGCAAGATCAATGGTCTTGACATTAAACTCACCATTCCTCTCTCATTTCAGATTCGCATAGAGAAGATGCTAGAGAGCATGAAAAAAGAGCTCAGAGCAAAAGAGATTATGATAGCCATTATGAACGCACATGATGGAAAAGTATATGCATTGGCCAGCTCAAACCGTTACTACCCTAAAAATATAAAACGCAGTGACTACCCATCTCTCAACTCCGGTATGATTGAGTATAGTTTTGAACCGGGAAGTGTTTTAAAGCCTGTCACCTTTGCACTCCTTTTGGAGCATCACCTTGTTAACCCGTATGATCTTGTAAACGGACATAACGGGCGTTTTAAAATAGGCCGCAAGGTTATTACTGATGAACATAAATTTGACTGGTTAAGTGCTGAAGATGTCATTGTCCACTCATCAAATGTCGGAATAGCACAACTTGCACAAAAACTCTCAGGATATGAGTTCTATGAAGGCCTGCAACGTTTTGCTTTTGCAAGTAAATCAACACCGGACCTTATCTATGAGAAAAAAGGCTCTATACCATCGGCAAAACGACTTGAAAATGAGATATACAAAGCAACCTGTGCCTACGGATACGGAATACGCGCAAATCTCATGCAGCTACTGCGAGCTTACAGTGTCTTTAACAACAACGGAAAGATGCTCACGCCAAAGATTGTCAACTCTTTTATAGATGAGTATGGACAAGAGAGCTTTACTCCTGAGTTTGAACAGCCACAGATCATTAAAAGTTCTACTGCAGCACGCATGAAAAAGATACTTATAAAAACCGTCAACAAAGGAACGGGTAAAAAAGCCATCACACCAGGAATAGAAGTCGGAGGGAAAACAGGAACGGCGCACATCGTTGAAAAAGGAAAGTATGTTCGCAAGTACAACACTGCCTTTATGGGTTTTGCCAATGACTACAGTGGACATGACTATACCATCGGTGTTATTGTCATCCAACCAAAAAAGAGCCAGTTTGCCTCACAGACTGCTGTTCCTGTCTTCAAAAAAGCAGTTGATATTATGATAGAAGAAGGATACTTAGAGCCAGATGTTATCAAGCAGCCGCGTACTTCCTACAATGGCCTCCACTAAGATAATGGTATTTCCAAGTTCTATCTCACGCAACGGTTCAAAGTCTCTGTTTACAACAGCCACATAACCTATCTCCAAAGGAGAGAGCACTTCTAACATGGCATCTTCGATCTTTGAAACACTCAGCTCACCTTTTGCTATAAGATTTGAGGCCATATAGAGTGCCTTTGGAATCTTTAGAGCCTCTTGGCGCTCCTCTTTGGAGAGATATACATTACGGCTGCTAAGAGCCAAACCATCACTGTCCCGAACGGTATCTACAGGAACAATGTTGACATCTATGAAATAGTGCTTTACCATCTGCTCTATTAGGTTTAGCTGCTGTGCATCTTTTTTACCAAAGTAGGCATTCGTGGGGCTGACAATATTAAGCAACTTCATAACAACACGTAAAACACCACTAAAATGTCCAGGACGTGTAGCACCTTCTAAAACATAACCACGAACATTTGGAGCAACAATCTTTACTTCATCATCAAAATAGAGTTCCTTTGCATTTGGCATAAACAAAACATCTACCCCGGCAAGCTCACATATCTTTTTATCAGCTTCATCACGGCGTGGATACTTCTCTAGATCTTCTCCTGCTAAAAACTGTGTAGGATTTACAAAGATAGAGACTACGACAAGCTCGTTACTCTTTCTTGCTTCACGTATCAGTGTAAGGTGTCCCTCATGCAGTGCCCCCATTGTTGGAACATAGCCTATGGTTTTGTTTTGCTCACGCAGAAGCTTTTTTAGCTCATTTGCTGATGTGATAATCTTCATATTTTGCCTTGATGTGTTATACTTTCGCAATTATACAATATCTTTGAGAGAATCTTTTGTATATCTTCACATGGCACGACAAATCCTCCCGTTGGTCTGAGCGCACCCTGCAAAGATATACAAAAGATTGACAAAATAGAAAAAGTGAAATAAAATGGATAACTACGAATATACAGAACTTTTAAAAAATGTTTCAACAAAAATGCAAAATATTACCGGTGTTGTTGAGCCCAAGAAGATCGAAGCAAGACTGCGTGAGATAGAAGAGCTTGAGAATAATCCTGAGTTTTGGAACGATGCAAAAGAGGCAGCGAAGATTCAAAAAGAAAAAACGCAACTAGAGCGTAAACTAGAAAAGTATCACGTTGCAAAATCAGCTGTAGAAGATGCAAAAGAGCTCTATGAGATGGCAAAAGAAGAAAACGATGAGGAATCACTTCAGGCACTCTATGATGATGCAGAGCAGTTAGAGGAGCAGATACGAGCCATGGAGATAGAAGTACTTCTCAGCGGTGAGAGTGATGCCAACAATGCTATTTTATCTATCCATCCTGGTGCTGGTGGAACAGAGAGCCAAGACTGGGCTGCAATGCTTTTAAGAATGTACAAGCGCTGGGCAGAGAGACATGACTTTAAAGTAGAAGTACTTGACTATCAAAATGGTGAAGAGGCCGGCATCAAAGATGCGACTATTCTTATAAAGGGTGAAAATGCCTATGGGTACTTAAAAGTTGAAAACGGTATCCACAGGCTTGTTCGAATATCTCCATTTGATTCCAATGCAAAGCGTCACACTTCTTTTAGCTCTGTTATGGTCTCACCTGAGATTGATGATGATATCGACATTGTCATCGAAGATAAAGATATACGCATTGACACCTACCGTGCCAGCGGTGCCGGTGGACAGCATGTTAATAAAACCGAATCTGCCATTCGCATCACACATATTCCTACCGGTGTTGTAGTACAGTGTCAAAACGACAGAAGTCAGCACAAAAACAAAGCAACAGCACTAAAGATGCTCAAATCACGCCTTTATGAGCTTGAACTCGAAGAACAAAAAGCAAAAGAGGCAGGTGTTGCAAAGAGTGAGATAGGCTGGGGACATCAGATACGCTCTTATGTTATGCAGCCATACCAGCAGGTAAAAGATACCCGATCCAATATAGCATATTCTAATGTGTCCGCTATTTTAGACGGAGATATAGACAAAATGATTGAAGATGTACTTATTGCAATGAACAGACAAAACTAAAGTTACTCATCTTTTTTAAAAAAACTAAAAAGTATCAAGATGCCACCTGCGAGCATAGCAAAAATTGTCAAATACTCCATCTGCTTGGCTCTTGTAGCTTTTAAAGCCTTAGCTATATGAGAAGGGTCTGCTTTTTTCTTTACCTTCTTTTGGCTGCTTCCTTGAACACTTGCTTCCATTCGTGCTACATTTGCCGCTGCCAGTTCTGACTTTGAGAGAGCTTTTTGTGGTGTTACCCAAAAGTGTATTACAAATCCTATAAGCAAAAATGCTCCACCCACTATACGAAAAATCTCTTTTTTATATTTTATAAAATATTCCAAACTGCTTCTCACTTTTTGCTACTTTTCATCTTAATTATGTCAAAATCCACGTATGAATTTACTTAAAGAGTTTTATCTTAGTGATAAGTGTTCCTACCTTGCTGAGCATAAACAAACTACCCATTATAAAGTTATAGACAACTGTTCAGCACAACAATGCCAAGAACTTATTGAAAGAGGTTATCGACGCTTTGGTAAAATGTACTTTCGTCCTATCTGTGAAGGCTGTAATGAATGTCAAAGTATTAAAATAGATGTAGAGAACTATACTTTTTCAAAATCTGCGAAACGAGTACTTAAAAAAGCACATGATATTCGTACCTTTATACAAAAGCCTACACTCACGCAAGAACATTTAGCTCTCTTTGAGAAGTATCATCTCTATATGCATGAAAAAAAAGAGTGGGCGTATGAAAAAACTACTCCGGATCATTACTACAGCTCTTTTGTTACAGGGCATGAAAGCTTTGGATATGAAGTGCTCTATTTTTATGAAAATGAACTTATTGGAGTTGACCTTATAGATATTTTAGAAGATGGCATCTCTTCTATCTACTTCTATTATGATCCTGATTTTAAAGAGTACTCTCTGGGAAGACTCTCATTATATAATCAGATACAGTACGCAAAAAAAACAAATAAAAGATGGATATATCTTGGCTACTATGTAAAAGATTGCCCTTCACTCTCATATAAAGCACAGTACAAGCCATTTTTAACCCTTGAGGGAAGACCAACTGAGACAGAACCTTTTATCTGGTCTTAGAGAGCTCTTTTTTTTGATAGGCCTGTATCTCTTTTTTCTTTTGTATTAACTCTTGTTGCAACTGTTTTTCCAGTCGCTCTTGTTCTAGTTTGTCTTTTTTGCGAATTCTCTTAATACGCTCTAACTCTCTTTGCTTCTTGGAGAGATAACGTTTACGCTGTGCCGCTCTTTTTTTACGCAGTTTTGCATCATCATCAAGATAAGACTGTATTAGACCTTCAGTTGACATCTCCCCTACATGGTCAAAGTAAAAATCCAAGATCTCTTTTTTATAACGATCAGTATCAAGCAGTCCACTGTTTATAAGCTGCTCAACAAGCTTGACATTTTTATTTTTGACTGCTTCTTCAAAACTTACCTCTACAGAACGACGAAACAAGTCGTACTCTTTTGCTAAAGTTCGAAGTCTGTTAAGATATGCTTTTTTATCTTTTTTCTTCCCTGCTTCTAATGCAAAGCCTTCCTCTTTTGCTCTTTTAACATCTCGCAGATATTTTTGAATTTTATCATTGTAAATTGAAAAGCCATCAATATTTTGAAGTTTTTGTACTTTATCTGCATTATCATATATGACATCACCTAAAGCTGCAAAAGGATAAGGGTTTTTTGCTTCAAGAGCTACAAAAAGCAAAAGCATTGAGAGAATAATTTTATACATTTTCATACCTGTTTTTAAGGTATTATAGCAAAAAAATGATTTTTAAAAGAAAATAGAGGAGAAAAATTGACAGTGCGTGATGCACTGTCAAAAAAAGAGTTATCCGTTACGTTTTTTGATAATCTCTTCAGATACGTTTTTAGGAACTTCTTCATAGTGATCAAATTCCATAGAGTACGTTGCACGACCCTGAGTATTTGAACGAAGGTCAGTTGAGTATCCGAACATTTCAGATAATGGAACGAATGCATCAACAATTTTGTTACCAGCACGATCGCTCATGTTGTTAACTTGTCCACGACGACGGTTAAGGTCACCGATAACATCTCCCATATACTCTTCAGGAACTTCAACTTCAACTTTCATTACAGGCTCAAGAATTGTAGGGTTTGCTTTTTTAGCAGCCTCTTTAAATCCCATAGATGCAGCAAGTTTAAATGCCATCTCATTCGAGTCAACATCATGATAAGTACCATCATAAAGAGTAATCTCAACATCTTCGATTGGATAACCAGCAAGTACACCGCCTTGCATTGCTTCTTCGAAACCTTTTTCAACTGCAGGGATGTATTCTCTAGGAATTGCACCACCTTTAATGTCATTGTTAAACACAAGACCAGCACCGCTTTCAGCAGGTTTCATTCTAAATACAACGTGACCATACTGTCCACGACCACCAGACTGTTTAGCATATTTGTAGTTCTCATCAACTTCATTTTTGATAGCTTCACGGTAAGATACCTGTGGTGCACCAACTTCAGCTTCAACTTTGAACTCACGCTTCATACGATCAACAATAATCTCAAGGTGAAGCTCACCCATACCAGAAATAATTGTCTGACCAGTCTCTTCGTCAGTATGTACTCTAAATGATGGATCCTCTGCAGCAAGTTTGCTAAGAGCGATACCCATTTTCTCTTGGTCAGCTTTTGTTTTAGGCTCAACCGCAACAGAGATAACCGGATCTGGGAAGTCCATTCTTTCAAGAACAACTTTCTCTTCTGGATCACATAAAGTATCCCCAGTTGTAGTATATTTAAGACCAACAACTGCACCGATTTCACCAGCGTAAATCTCTTTGATCTCTTCACGTTTGATAGCATGCATCTTCATGATACGACCAATACGCTCTTTTTTATCTTTTGTAGAGTTGTGAACATAAGAACCAGACTCTAAGCTACCACGATATACACGAATAAATGTAAGCTGTCCAACAAATGGGTCAGTCATAATTTTAAACGCAAGTGATGCAAATGGACCCTCATCAGTTGATTCAACTACAACTTCTTTCGTCTCATCATCCATAAGTGTACCAGTGATTGGTGGTGCTTCAACCGGTGAAGGAAGATAATCAACAACTGCGTCAAGTAGAGTCTGAACACCTTTGTTTTTAAATGCAGTACCACAAGTCATAGGAACGATTGCCATACCGATAGTTGCTGCTTTGATAGCTGCCATGATCTCTTCTTCAGTGATCTCTTCACCTTCTAAAAATTTCATAGCAAATTCATCATTACCTTCAACATCAGCAAGAGTCTCAAGCATCTTTTCTCTATACTCATCAGCTTTGTCTTGAAGTTCCGGACGGATATCTTGAACATGGTAGTTAGATCCCATAGCAGCATCTTCATCCCAAACAATCTCTTTCATCTTAACAAGGTCAATTACACCCTCGAACTTATCCTCTGCACCAATTGGTAGTTGGAAAGGCATTGGGTTACCTTTAAGACGCTCTTTGATTTGTTTTTCAACTTCGTAGAAATCTGCACCAGTTCTATCCATTTTGTTAACAAAAACAATAGATGGAACTTTATAACGGTTACGTTGTCTCCATACAGTTTCAGACTGTGGTTGAACCCCACCAACAGCACAGAAAACAGAAACAGCACCATCTAGTACACGCATAGAACGCTCAACTTCAATAGTGAAGTCAACGTGTCCCGGAGTATCGATGATATTGATCTGTTTACCTTTCCACTCACAAGTAGTAGCAGCAGAAGTAATTGTAATACCACGCTCTTGCTCTTGTTCCATCCAGTCCATAGTAGCAGCACCATCGTGAACTTCACCGATTTTGTGCTCTACACCTGTATAGAAAAGAATTCTCTCTGTTGTTGTAGTTTTACCAGCATCAATGTGCGCAGCAATACCGATATTTCTTACATCTTCTAATTTATGACTTCTTGGCATATGTTTATCCTATTACCATCTATAATGAGCAAACGCTTTATTAGCTTCTGCCATTTTATATGTATCTTCTTTCTTCTTAAATGCTGCACCTTTATCGCTTGCTGCATCCATAAACTCGTTAGCTAATCTCTCAGCCATTGTTCTTTCATTTCTCTTACGAGCAGCATCTACTAACCATCTAATAGCTAAAGATTGCTGACGTACCGGGCGTACTTCTACTGGAACTTGATAAGTAGCACCACCAACACGGCGACTTTTAACCTCAATTACAGGTTTGATATTCTCAATAGCATCATTAAATGTTTCAATACCAGATTTTTCACCTTTTGCACTGATGATATCAAGTGCAGAGTAGATGATTTTTTCTGCTGTAGACTTCTTACCGTCTAACATTACTTTGTTAATAAATTTCGTTAAAATTTTGCTTCCATAAATTGGATCTGGCATAATTTCACGAACGGGAGCTTTTCTTCTTCTCATTTGTTATTTTCCTTGTCTTCAATTTTTTCAAATTTACTCAAAACTTACGTAAAATAAATCGTGTAAGTCCTGTAGCTATTTTGAATATTGTTTAAAATAGTCTAAAACTATTTTTTAGGTTTCTTAGTTCCGTATTTAGAACGAGAAACAGTTCTGTTTGCAACACCAGCAGTATCAAGTGCACCACGAACGATGTGATACTTAACACCAGGTAAATCTTTTACACGACCACCACGTACAAGTACGATAGAGTGTTCTTGAAGGTTGTGACCCTCACCACCGATGTATGAAATAACTTCAAATCCAGAAGTTAAACGAACTTTTGCAACTTTTCTTAAAGCCGAGTTTGGTTTTTTAGGTGTAGTTGTGTAAACACGAGTACAAACACCACGACGCTGTGGACAAGCGAGTAAAGCAGCAGATTTTGATTTCTTAACTACTTTTTTACGCTCTTTACGAATCAATTGATTGATTGTAGGCATATATTTCCTTTTTACTTAATTTTCCAGTAGAATGTAATTCCTAACTTTTAGAATAAAAATTAGAGAATTATAGACACGGAATAATACAGAAAATCTATTTAAAGTAAGCTTATTTTAAGTGAAGAGAAAGAATTAATGGAGAATTGATCAAGAAGAAGTGTAAAAACTTCTTCTTTAACAAGAAGATTTAGTCTTCTTGCACTTCAAAGACAACATCTTTATCTTTGTAGATACCTGTACCAACTGGTATCGTACGACCGATAATAACATTCTCTTTTAGGTTTTCTAAGTTATCAACTTTTGCACTTACTGCAGCTTCAGTAAGTACTTTTGTTGTATCTTGGAATGATGCAGCTGAGATAATACTATCAGCAGATACCGCAGCACGTGTAATACCAACCAAGAACGGCTCAGCAATCGCAGGGCGACCACCAAGACGAATGATCTTCTCATTCTCTTGAGCAAATTTTGTTTTTGATACAAGGTCACCTTCAATGAACTTTGTATCTCCAGATTTAACAATCTTGACCTGACGTAACATCTGAGTAAAGATAACCTCGATATGTTTATCAGCGATGTTAACCCCTTGAGAACGATAAACCTGCTGTACTTCAGATACGAGGTAGTTATAAAGTGCTTTAACACCCATAATTCTAAGCAGCTCGTGTGAAGATACAATACCAGTAGTCAGACGCTCACCGGCATGAACGAAATCACCTGGATTTACAACCGGCTCATGAGACTTATCTACAAAGTACTCTTTAATGATGCCGCTCTCTGCATTACTTACAATGATACGGATCTTACCACGAAGTGGTTTACCGAAGCTTACAACACCATCTATTTCAGAGATAAGTGCAGTAGCTTTTGGACGACGACCTTCAAAGAGTTCAGATACACGTGGAAGACCCCCGGTAATATCTGATGATTTTTGAAGTGCTTTTGGTGTTTTTGCCAAGATATCAGCAATTTTCACTTCTGCGCCATCTGTAACAAAGATAGAAGACTTAGGCTCGATCGCATAACGTAAAAGCTCACCATCTTCTGTTGCAAGCACGATAGTCGGCTTGTACTCAGAAGAGATGTGGTCATTAATCATCAGACGTGTTTTACCAGTAAGCTCATCAAGTTGCTCACTAGCAGTAGTTCCAACGATGATATCTTCGAACTTAACAACACCGTTTGCTTCAGAGATAATCGGATTAGAGTATGGATCCCACTCTGCAATTACCACTGACTCATCAGATGATGGCTTAGCGATCAGTGTCTGTGCATCAACAGCCTCATCATCATCAGTAACAATAACTGAACCACGAGCGATATAGTGACGAACAGCCTCACGGTTGTTTTTGTCAATAATAGCTGCAAAAAGACCTTTTTCTACTACTTCGTACCCAGACTTAAGCCCTTCAAATCTCTCTAAGTAGTCACCTTTTAGTAAGAAGTACTTAACAGTTCCCTCTTCTTTAGCATAGATTTTTTGTGTAACTGGTGCACCATTGTCAACTAATAGCTCCGATGCATATGGAATACGTGAAGGGACATTCCAGCCATCTTTGATAGTCTCAACAATAGAGTCTTCTGCTTCTACTTTTGTACCACTCTCATGTGGGAAGTAATATTTTCCTTCGATTTGTCCACTAACACCTGCAAGCTCATTTGGCTTAGCAATCTCATTTTTACGTAATGAGTAACGAGTAACATCACCATTTTCAGCTGTAACAGCAATGATAACTTCATCATGAACTGTTTGAACATCAACAGTACCAGCATATGGTGCTTTGATTTTTGGCTCAACAAGAAGGACTGCTGCATTACGGCGGTTAGCCACAATGTTTTTGCCCTCTTTGTTTCTATACGTTTTAAGGTTATAGTAACGGATAAACCCTTCTTTTTCAGCAATAACCTGACGCTCTTGAGCTGTACTTGATGCAGTACCCCCAACGTGGAACGTTCTAAGTGTAAGCTGCGTACCTGGCTCACCAATTGACTGAGCAGCGATAATACCAACAGCTTCACCAGGGCGCACAATGTGTCCTGTTGCAAGGTTAACACCATAACAAAGTGCACAAATACCATCTTCACTTTTACAAGTTGTCGGTGTTCTGATGTATGCTGTTTTAATTCCTGCTTCTGCAATAACTTTTGCAGATACTTCATCAAGAAGTGTACCCTCAGCATATAGAATCTCATTTGAGATAGGATCAATTACATCATCAGCAAGAACACGGCCGTTAAGTCTGTCTTCTAAAGACTCGATCAAAGTATTTTGATCAGAGATGTCTGAGATTTCAATACCTTCGTGAGTATGACAATCGTGTTCAACGATCTTAACATTTTGTGCAACATCAACAAGCTTACGAGTAAGATAACCCGCATTTGCAGTTTTAAGTGCTGTATCGGCAAGACCTTTACGAGCACCGTGAGTTGAAATGAAGTACTCGATTACGTTTAGACCCTCTTTAAAGTTTGAGATAATCGGTGTTTCGATAATATCTCCAGAAGGTTTTGCCATAAGACCACGCATACCAGCAAGCTGACGAATCTGTGCTGCTGAACCACGAGCCCCAGAATCAGCCATCATATGAATAGAGTTAAATCCATCTTTGTCATTTTGAACAAGATCCATCATCTCTGCTGCAAGAGTATTGTTTGTATCTGTCCAAACATCAATGATTTTATTGTAACGCTCTTGCTCAGTTAAAAGACCAGCTTCAAACTGTTTTTGAATCTCAATAACACGTGCTTTTGACTCTGCAATTTTTGCAGGCTTCATTGCTGGTACACGTATATCATCAGCAGAGATCGATACACCAGCTTCAGTTGCATGTTTGAAACCAAGATCTTTCAGGCGGTCAAGGAATGATGCAGTAACACCGATACCACCATGTTTTTGCACATAATCAACGATTTCATTAATTGCTTTTTTCTTCATAACCTTGTTCCAAAGTTCTGCCGGAACGAAGTCTGGAAGAATAGCTTTGATCAAAAGACGACCAGCAGTTGTATGAATAATGCGACCATCAACTCTTGTTCTTACTTTTGCGTGAAGATCAAGTGCACCGTTTTCAAGTGCAATACGAATCTCATCAACATTTGCAAAAAGTTTGTTACTTCCTTTTACTCCATTTTTCTCTAATGAGATGTAGTAGATACCAAGGACCATATCCTGTGAAGGAGTAGCGATTGCTTTCCCTGATGCCGGAAGCAAGATGTTCATAGATGCAAGCATCAATACTTTTGCTTCTGCAATAGCAGCAGAGCTCAGTGGTACGTGAACAGCCATCTGGTCACCATCGAAGTCGGCATTGAAAGCCGCACAAACGAGTGGATGCAACTGAATTGCTTTACCATCTATTAGTCTTGGGTGGAAAGCCTGAATAGATAGTTTGTGAAGTGTCGGTGCACGGTTAAGCATAATTGGATAACCATCAACAATCTCAGCAAGACATTCCCAAACTTCATTTGTTTTATCTTCGATCATCTTCTTCGCAGCTTTAACAGTTGTTGCGTAGCCTTTCTCTTCAAGTTTTGCAATCAAATGCGGCTTAAAGAGTTC
>Ga0256836_1000961_pt1 | contig 13701 bp, 11 predicted proteins | sample 4561380metaG_FD_185974 | JGI IMG/M metagenome (GOLD analysis project Ga0256836, IMG submission 185974) | Hydrothermal vent microbial communities from Guaymas Basin, Mexico - 4561-380 | ecosystem: Environmental > Aquatic > Marine > Hydrothermal vents | place: Mexico: Guaymas Basin | collected...
TCCATAATAGAGTCTAAATCCGAAGATAAGCCAAAGGTATTTTGAGCTAGAATAACCTTTGTTTTAGATGTAATCTTTTCTTCAATTTTTTCAGGATTCATATTAAACGTTTTTGGATCTATATCCACATATATAGGTTTAGCACCTAAGTATAATATAGGATTAATAACTACCACACAAGTAAAAGCAGGAACTATTATCTCATCTCCAGGTTTTATATCTAGTGTTTTTAATATAGCATATAAAGCTACTCTTCCTTTCCAAAAAAGATATATATTCTTTACATTAAGGTAGTTTTGTAATTCATGTTTAAAAATATTGTTCATATTTTATATACCTTTAATAAATATTAATGATGCTTTAATATTTCGAATTATTTTTTACTAATCCTTTACCTAATAATATACCTTTCTTCACAGTCTTAAGTAAAAAGATATCGGAATTATCGTCCCCATAAGCAGTAGAGATTTTCAGTTTTTTATAATTTAAAAGATTCTTTAAATAATTTAATTTATTTTTACCGTATGGTACTTCTCCTAATATATTACCCGTATATTTTTTCTTTTTTATTTCTAACGAAATACTAATGTAGTGTTTTATATTTAAATAATTAGCAAATAATTTAACCAAAAAATCAAAATTAGAACTTACAATTATTCTTTGATATTTTAAATATTTATTTAAAAATCTTTTTCTTAAAAGTTTTTTTCCTTTTAAATTAAACCATTTCCTTGATAATTTTCTTAATATTTCTTCATCGTATCCTTTTAAACAAAGCTTCGCATATAGTTTTTTCATTGTTTGATTTGAAATTAGTTTTAATTTTAATAATATAAAAAGAAATATAAACCACACGAATTTTAAATAGCCCTGTTTTATTGCGAAAAAAGAAAAATTTACAAGCGTATCATTTTTTGTTAATGTTCCATCAAGATCAAAAAAGATCATTTTTCTTCTATAATTTATACCTCTTTTGTAATTTTTATAATTCATCAATATTTAATAATGCCTCCTGTGTAGGATTTATACTTAAAGTTCTAAAAAATTTTAAACCATAATAAAGTAATTCTCCTATAAAAGTATATTTATCGTCCTTCCAAAAATCATCATAAGCATCCGCTTTTGAATAAATGTATGATATATTCAAATTACCTTTTAATAAGTTTGAAATAAAGGAAATTATTCCTCCGAGAAGCCATTTTACTTTTACTCCTTTCTTATAATGAAATACGGGTTCAACATCACCATATTTTAAAATTTTATATACTAAGTAAGGAAAATCTACACCAGCTACATATGGAAGTGCCAACGAACCCCAAAATCTTGGATTAATTTCTATAAACCAAGCTTTTTTTTGTTTTTCATCATATTTAAACTCCACCATAGCTACTCCATTCCACTTTAAATGTTTTAAAAGTTTATATGCATACTCCTCTAGTAAAGGATTTTCTGTACTTTCTCTTAGTACACTTGTGCCACCGGTTGAAAATTTTTCTTGAAGTCTTCTATGAGTAAACTTTGCTCGTAGATTGCCATTATTAAACAGCATAGATACGCCATAACCGGTACCAGCGACTCTTTCTTGGAGTATGAAATTTCCTAAAAATTTTTCAAACTTTAATAATTCTTTTTCTGATTTTGGGAAAAATACTCCTTTAGAGCTATTAGTATTTAAAAATTTTACAACAATTTCTCCTTTAAAGAATTTAAAAAAGTAAATCATATCTTCTAAAGTTTTAGGAAAGATTGTTTCCGGCGTAGGTATTCCCAATTTTGTAGCTAGTTCTGTACTTTCATTTTTTTTATGAGCCAACTTCATTACATTAAAATCGGGCAAAAGAAATTTTATGTTATAACGCTCAAATACTTTTTTATATTTACTAAATAAAAAACTTTCTTCGTGAATAGGAATAACAATTGAAATTTCCTCTTTTTTACAAAAGGAAATAATAAAATCTATAAACTTTTTGGGATATAAATAAAAATTGGGATATTGGAAAAATTTAAAAGTAAATTTTGAAAAAGAATTCATTGTAATTTTATGAATATCTCCAACAAATGTTTTTATTCCTTTTTCAGATAAGCTTCTATTTACAATATATGCTACACGATTCCAACCATAAGTGATTAATACTTTATCATACAATTATATTTTTACCTCTTTTAGAGATTTTAAGGGAATTTACTTATGATATTTTAGCTAAAAGCTCCTTATAAAGGTTTACAATAAGCTCTGTTATAATAGAATCCGAAAATTTTTCCTCTACTAATTTTCTTGAGTTTTTACCAAATTTTTCTCTTATGTTTTTATCTTTAATAAGAATTTCTATAGCTCTAACTAATTCTCCAACTTTACGAGGAGGAACAAGGATTCCGTTATATCCATTTTTTACTGTTTCCTTGCATCCAGGAACATTAGTTGTGATTACCGGTTTTCCCATAGACATAGCTTCTAGTATAGTTCTAGGAACGCCTTCCCTATAATAAGAAGGTAAAACATATATATCTGTTAAAAAAAGAAGTTCACGTATATCATCTCTAGAACCTAAAAATTTTATATATTCATTTTGATTACTTTTTATAAATTTCATATCAACTCTATCAGGATTCCCATTATCTATAGGTCCTACTATTAAAAATTTTAAATTTTTATATTTCCTAATTAAAATTTTAGCAGCTTCAACAAATTCTTTTATTCCTTTACTCCAGCAAAGGCGAGCAATTAATGTAATAACTATATCATTATTTTTTATATTTAAATTTTCCTTTAAATTTTCTACATATTTTAAATTTACATTATTTGATGAATAATGTTCTATATCAACTCCTGTTCCATTGATAATAATTGCTTTTCTATTATCGAATAAATGTTTTAGATCATTAAAATCATCTTGATTTAGAAATATTACTTTTGTCGCTTTTTCAAGTGTGAATTTTAATATAAAATTTGTAATTTTCCGTAAGATTAGTTTTTTAATGTTTTTATTATTAATAAATAAGTAACCTAATCCTTCAAACATATTAACTATAATAGGTACGCCTGCCAATTTAGCCGCTATAGTTCCATATATATTTGGTTGCAAAGTAAAAGTTTGAACAATATCAAAATGTTCTTTTTTTAAAATATTATATAATTCAAAAGTAGCATATAACAAATTCAAAGGATTCAGATTTCCACGACTAAACTTATAATTTATTACTTTTATGCCCTCCTTTTTTAATTTATCGCAATACTTCCCGCTAGGTGTAAAAACATAAACTTTAAAACCTTCCTTTTCTAACCTTTTTATCCAAGATAAACGAAATAAATATATATTTGCATCATTATGTGAAATAAAAGCAACCTTTTTTATTCCCATATCATTCTCCTAAAACTTTTCTGAAATTGGTATTCTTACCAAAATCTTATAGATTCATTAGATTCACCTTAATAATAAAGACTAATAGTTAACGAATATTTAAGCATGTTTAAACTCTTACTGTAGGCTTTAGTTTTTCTTATTATCTTTTAGTTTTATACAAGCAATCCAAATGTATACCAAATTTCTTTTCTTACATTTTCTAGCAACCACATAACTCCACATTTCGTCCATTGTTACTTTCTCCTTTAAACTTTTTTGCAAAAGTTTTTACTTTTTTTCAATAAACGTTTTTCTTCTCTTTGAATCCAAGTGAAAATTGTCTAAGGAGAAACATTTAAAGTTCTTGATACATCGAAAACTGAAAAAATTTCGGCTATCATTTTTAAAGCTTGTTCTTTTAAAGATTCCGATTTCTTTAATCTTTCTGCTTTTATAGTGAAATTTTTCCCACACTTTTTGCATAAATACCTTTGTTTTTCATTTCTTAATTTTCTATTTTTTACGCACCAGTTAGAAGAACATTCTTTCGTGCCTATATTTATGTGTATATTTTCTCGGTCTTCCTTTTCTTCCCATAATATTTTCATTTTATCATATTTTTGATTAAAATACCCTAAAATTCCAATAATATAATTTTACGACTTATATGTTAAAATTCAATATCTAATTTATTAAGATAATGGGGTAAAATAATGGATCCTAAAATCCTTTATGTTAATATAATTTCAAAAAAATCGATTGGCGTATTTAAAATTCTAAAGCATAAAGCTTTAACTGCCAAAGATTTGGACATTCCGATGGATATTTTAGTAATAAATCCTGAAGACTCATATAAGAAGGATAATATAACATTTTTAAAAGTAGGATATAGTTCTTACAAATTTAAAATATTTGCACCCAATGTTTTATTAGAATATCTAAATAAACATATTAATAATTACGATATTTTACTCTTAAGATACCCATTAGTTGAATCGCCTTATTTACTGAAAGTCTTAAAAAATTTTAAAGGTATAATTGTATCTGAGCATCATACTCATGAATTTTCTGAACTTTTATCAACAGGTAGAAAAATAGATAAAATAAGGGCTATATGGGATTATTTAATTAAACCTTATTATTTTAAATATATAAAAGGGTTGGTCGCTGTTACTTCAGAAATAGCTAAATTTCAGAAAAAATATATAAAAAAATATATACCTTCCTGTGTTGTTTCCAACGGAATTAGAGTGAAAGATATAAATTATACGGGCTATACGAAATTTAATGGGAAATACATAAAATGTCTAATATTAACCTCTGAATGCCAACCTTGGCAAGGGGTAGATATTATTATAAATTCGTTGAGAAAATGGAAAAAATTGAGGGTAGAGCTATATATCATAGGTAAATTATCAGAGCAAATAAAAAAAATATTAGCAACCTTAGATAATCCAAAAGTAAAAATCTTTAATTATAATAACTTAAGTGAGGAAAAGTTGCAAATTCTTTTAAAAAGCACTAATTTTGCTTTTTCCTCTTTAGCTCTTTATAGGAAGGGTTTACAAGAGGCTTGTCCTTTAAAAACACGAGAATATTTAGCTAGAGGTATTCCAATAGTATATTCTTATAAAGATACAGATTTAAACGGTGATGAACCGTTCGCATTAAGAATAGATACAAATAATAACTATTTAGATTGGGATCAAATAATTGAATTTTTAAAAACTGTCCCTGAAGGAAATGAAATTAGAGAATGGGCAAAGAAAAATGTAGATTTGTCTTTAAAATTATCTAAATTATATAGTTTTTTAAAAGGTTTATATTCCTAGGATTTTTAAAATAATTTCTTTAATCTTTATAAATTAACTTATAAAAGTTTTCCGAGAGCATAAAAATATTAGTAAGGTGTAATCGTTGCTTTTGATATCATATTTATATAACATTTGGATATCATTAATTATTACAGCTCCTTTTTGGAATGAGGCTTTCTTTCATTTCTTTAGATTTCCATTATATTTTATTATTATTTTTTTATCTCTTATACTTTATTTTTTATCCCCAATATATCTTTTTTTTATATCTAAGAGGAGGAAGCTGTCTTTTCAAAAAATATTAATGATCTTCTTTATTACTCTTGGTATAAGTACATATATAGTTTTAGGAATTTTAATAGCACAGGGAATTATTTATGAAAAATACTTGGTATCTAGAATTGTTTTAACTTTATTTTTATTTTTACCACTACTAATAATCTTTAATGACTGCTATGATGAAGAGAAATTTAAAGGAAGCATTATATTTTTTTCAGCTTTGGGAATTTTTCTATCGATTTGTAATATTGAGTATATTTTTTATGCACTTAAAAACGTTTCAAGAACTGTATTTTTTTCAAATCCAATTAGTATATCAGTGTTGGCTGGTTTTATATTAATTTCTACTATAAATATAAGAAAAAATATATATAAAGTTCCTTTTTTTATTTTTTCAATATTTTCTCTGTTTCTTGGATTATCCAGAGGACCAATTGTAGCTTTATTTTTATCGTTATTTCTTACAAATTTAAAAAAAAGAAAGCAGCTTAAAATTTTAATATTGCTATTATTAATTTTTGTTTTTATAGTTGTAATACGACATTTAACAACAGGAGAAGCAAATATTTTTTCAAGAGAAAAATATATTTCTACAGCACTGAATATTTTAAATGAAAATATTTTTTTCGGTTATGGTTTAGCGTCTTCGTGGAAATATTTGGGTATATATCCTCATAATTTTATTATTCAAATTTTTTTTGAAGGGGGTTTAGTATCATTTATGCTTTTTTATTTTGTGCTTGTTTTAATTTTTTTAAAAATAAGTAAGCATACCAGTTTAATAAGTCAAGTAAGTTTATATTGTACGTTTATACTTTTATTTTCCTTTGATTATTCCAAAATGTGGAGTTTACTTATATTATTGTATTCTTTATTAATTTTAGAATGCAAGCGGTATGTAAACATTTCAAAATACCGTATACATTAAAAAAAATCATATAGAATAGCTCACATACGGCATAGCCTAAATTTCTAGTTATAAATGAGATTTATTAAATAAACAATATTAAAGAATAAAGAAATATATTATAATTTCAAAATTTTTTAAACTTCGGATAATTGGAAAATGTTCCAAAAACTGTGTAAATTTATCATATCTCTAAACATTACTTTGAAAATTATTGACCATAAATAACGAAGCAATTCTTCATTGTTCTTCCTTTCTATTTCTTTTCAAGGTCTTCTATCGCTAAGTAAAGATTTTTATCAGAACTTCATCGCTAGGAAATACCTTCTTATCTGTTTCACCTCTAGAAACATTGTTTGTGCTTTCTATTATATTCGCTGTATATATTATTTTTCATTTCATATAGATATCTAAAGTAGGTCATCCGCTTTCCCTACTTCGCTCTTTAACTTTTTAATACATGTGGATATTTACTAACCCACTTTTTCTCAAATTCTTCTAGCTGATATTTTGCTTCATCTTTCCACGATACGTACTTTAGCGAATTCCTTATTTGATGTATTACACGTTTTTGAATTTTTGCCTTTGGATATACTGCTTTTATTGCTTTACTTATTTCGTCCAAATTATTTACGCTAAATATTAAAATATCCTCTACCTATCTTGCTTTTGGGTCATTTAATACATTTATCCAAAAACTTGCACTTTTCATTTTACTTATCCAAAATCTTAATACTTCTTTTTTTTTCTATATTTATACCCGCTACTATATAAATCGCCTTATCTTTTACTTTTTCGTTATCTCTTACCTTGTAAAATACACAATCTATAAATAGTATCACATATACCTTTTATAATGTACGATCTTGCCATTCCTTTATTCTTGGTTCCAAACGTTCTATTATTTTTGATATTAAATGATATTAAACTTGAGCTTATTTCTTTTCTGTACATTTCTTCTTAAAGTTCTTGTATACTTCTCGCTGACATACCTTTTGTATAAAGAGAAATTATTTTATCCTTTAGTTCTCCTAATACTGTTTTACGTTTCTTTATTATTTGTGGTTCAAAACCTAAGTTCCAATCTTTTGAAGTATTTATTTCTATTTTTACAAATGAAATTTTAAGGATTTTAGAACTAAAACTATTTCGATAATTATTTTTCTATCCTCATTCTATAAGATAGATCTATCTACGTAAAGTATATTCCCCTTTAAGTTTTTAAGTTTAATGATAATAAAATAAATTGTTACATTATTTTTAAATACTTATATTACCTTTATATAGCCTCTAAACCCTAATCCTGGTGTTAGCTTATATTTATTTGTTTTTATATTATTAATATTCCAGAATTAGAAAATACCTATTATAAAAACTTTTACGAGGGATATTTCCTCTTTTATTAGTTTAACCACTAAACCGAAAACATGAATTATCTAACCTTTTAAGCATCTAGCATCACTAAAATAGTTTCTATATTGTCTTTGCGTTTGAAATTTTTTAACACTTTATTTATACTATCATACGTCGTACTTCTTTTCTCACAAAATTTTTTATCTTTACACCATTCTTACGGAAGGAAAGTTTATTTTTTCTCTTATTAGCAATATTAAGAGTATTTAAAGTATTAATTTTCTTAAAATTTCCTCATAAATGTATTTATATTTTCCCCAAAAGGGGGTATTAAAGCTACTGTTGTGCCATAAAAAAACAAATTCACCTTCGTATTTTTTTACTTTTTTTATTAAATTTAAAATTTTTTCTTTCATTTGATCCGGACTATATTGTTTATAACATGCTAAAGTTACTTCCATAACTATTAGAGGTTTCTCCTTTAATTTTAACATTTGCCTCTTTAAGATATTAAAAACATTAAAAGAATAACAGGTTCCGCATCTAAAACCTTCTTCGTCAGCATAACCTAGTGTACTATCCCATTCCATATTGTTATCTTCCCAAATTTGCCATGTAGTAGGTATTTCAAATCTAAGATAATGTTGTCTACCATAACGTAGTTTCAAACCAATAACTTTTTCAATATTTTCCTTTTCTTCTTTAAAAAGCTTAGGATTATTATAAGTTTTATAACCAGGGTGAAATCCTATATAGTGCCCTCTTCTTAATATTCTTTCAGCAAGTTTCCCTAAATATTTAATATTATCTTTGTCATAGCAACTATTAGTGGACGAGTGAAAGAAAAAATAAGATTTTATACCTAGCCTTTCTGAAATATCCATTAAATAATCATATGTATCAAATGGATCCGATTGTAGATTTATATGAAATTTTACTTTAGAAACTAAGTTCTTCCAGAAAACTAAAAAATTTCGTCTTTTGATAATATCACCTACAAGTTCTTTAGTGCCGGATAGAATATAATTATATTTGTAAACACTATCTACATCATGGGTAAGAACAATTTTAAATTTTTTTTCCTTTCTTTTTTGATTTATTTCTAAAAACTTCAACATATTCCAAAGCATTTCCACATATTCATTTACTACAGGTCTGTGAAGAAAATTAAATTTATAAGCTATGCTTTCCCTTCCCGGAAATCTTCCATGTTTATCTTTTATTTTATTAACATATTCTTCCCAACGCGTTAACATAAAAAACGATGAAGCAAATATATCTATTCCGCATTCAATTAATTTATTTGGATATTCCTTTATTAGGAACTTATCAGTGCCATAAATTACAGGTATATCATCCTCAATAGTAAATGGATTTTTAATAAATTTTACTATTTTAGGTAAGTTTTTCTTTTGAAGATATAACAATGGTTTTGAAAATTTGCAAAAAAAATGATCTTCTATGATTAATTTATTTCCATTGTTTAAAATTATCTCATAGTTATTTTTCGAAGATACTTCTATCTTGTATTTAAGGCCTAAATAGTTATTCAATAAAATATGAATAATATATTCTCTCTCTTTAAAATTTGATTTCGGTATTTTAATCTTTAACATTTTAACTTTGAAAGTTAACTTATTTTCTTAAATAATTTCAAAGTAGTACCAAGTTTTAACAAATTTTTCATTTGTTTAAGAAAAATTTTAACATCTTTTAGTTTTAAAGATTTTAAAAATTGGGAATAAACAACTTCGAAATAATAACTGTTTATGCAACATACAGGTCTTATTTTTGCCTTTAAAAGACTTTCTAAAAAGTTATTTTCTATTTTTTCAAATTCAATTATACAATTTCCCAAACTTAAGTATGTATGTGCATCACTTGCAAAATAAATTTGTTTCCCATATTTAAGAGCTAGTTTTTTAGCTCTTTCATTTTCTTTTTGTCCCACTCTTGAGTTGAAAACCTCAATTAAATCTACCTTTTTAGCAATATAATCTATATTTTTATGACCTTTATAAGGGTGAGGAAAAAGTAGCAATCCTCCCTGTTTTTTTACCTCTTCAATAAAAGAATCAAAGTCCAAAATTTTGATTTCCTCTTTTATTCCTAAAGCAATTATATCTCCTAATGAAGTTTTATATTCTGCACCTATTATAACTTCTATAGGTAATTTATGCTTTTCCACATATTGTTTAAGAGCTAAGGAACCTGCTATAGTGTTATGATCAGTGACACAAACAAAATTTAATTTATTTTTTAAAGCAAATTTAGCAATATTTTCTATAGAAAGAATAGAATCATATGAATAACAAGAATGTATATGAATTATACCTCTATATATATTTTTATTGTTCATAATATCTAATTATCCTCTCTCTAATATATATTTTACCAGTTGTTTTGCAAAGTATTGAAACATCTTTATAGTAGGTTTAAAATCATTAAACCAAATATTTGATTTTACTCTTGGGTCTAAGCAATCCTTTATGACACTTAATAAATTTTTAGGATTTGCAATTGCATGTAATATATCCCCGTGAAGCGGCCAGTGATATCTGAAAGGATATTTATAGCTACTGTTATATTTTATTTTTTTTCCAAGATGAATGTCTATTAGTGCTTTAGGAAAATTAACTCCCGCTTCAAGTGCAAGATCTAATGATCCCCAAAACTTAGGATTAATTTCCATTAAAATAGGAATACCCTCCTTTGTCATTTTGAATTCTACCATAGCTACACCGTGCCATTTTAACTCATCTAATAGCATCTTTCCATATTTTTCCACTAAATTATGTTTAAAACTTTCCGCACATGTGCTAGCTCCTCCAGTCACAGGCCATTCCCGTATTCTTTTGTGTTGAAAAGTTAAAAGGCATTCTCCGTTATTATATACAGCGAAGAAACCACAACCAAAACCTTTTATATATTCTTGAATCATAGGTAAGTTTTTTCCTTCCTGAAAATTATATTTTTTACATATTTTCAAATATTTTTCCTTTAATTCTTTCTTTGAGTATACATAATCAACTATATTTCTACCTGCCTCATAAACTCCTTTTATTACACATGGATAAGAAATAGAATTTTCCACTGAATTTAAATCATCAAATTTTGAAATAAAAAAAGTTTTTGGTACAGGTACACCTATTTTTTTAGCTAAAAAATAAGTTTCTTTTTTCGAAAGAGCTATATTCAAAGTGTTTATATCCACGGAAATAATATTTATTCCTTGCTTTTTTAATTCATCTTTCCAGGGAACAATTTTACGAAAAGAATTTGTACCTACTAAAATTATTAGTTCAATATTATATTTTTTCAAAGTTTCAATCAATTCTTTTTTTGTATAATTTGGTGGAATTATAATTTCCTTACTTGAATATTTTGAATAACTGCATAAAGAACCGGTTTTATGTGTAAGCAAAAAAGGTTTTATTCCTATTTTTCCTAATGCTCTAACTATACCCAAAGAGTGTTTATAATCAGGATCTGTTACAGCTACATTCATTGATTCCCCCGCGCAAAGTTTATTAAAGCTAACAAATAACTTAAGTAAAAAAATATATTAAAAAGCACAGAAAAAATAAGATATTTTTCAAAAGGTTGTGATTTTAACAGTACTAATAGTAAAATATTTCCTAAAAACAAAATTACTTGCGAAAATAAATAAAATTTTTGTTTTTCAAAAATTGTATCAATAACCATTACACTAATAACAATAAATTTAACAAATACTAGAGGTATTAAAATTTTTGCGTAGATTCCTGCAACTTTCCATTGTTCTCCAAAGAAGAAAACAAAGAGTTTTTTTATAAAGAAAAATAATATTATGAAAATAGGTAAAGATATTACTGTTAAAGTAGACAAGGCATAAGTAAATATTTTCGTAGCTTTTCCAGTTCTATGTTTTTCTTTAGTAGCTTGATAAAAAAAAACTTGACTAAAAGAAGTAGCAATAAAATTTAATGGTAATTCTAAAACTCTTTGAGCTAAATTATAAAAACCTAGGATTTTATTACCATAGAAATATGAAATAAGAATAGTTGTTAGATTTTTTGCAAGATTATTAATCAATATTCCCCACATGGAAAATTTTGGAAAGTAACTATATCTTTTAGCTAACGAAATTATTAAAGCTTTATTTATTTTTTTTAAGATACATTTTTCGTTTTTTCTAAATAAATAAAATAATTTTACACTATATACAAACTGTGAAAAAGTTTGAGCAATGATAAGAGCTGCTGCTCCAAGTTTAAACATTCCAAGAACGACTTGAGTAAATGACATAGCAATAGCTTTGTAAACTTTAGCTTTTGATAAATTTTTGTAGTATCCAAATCTATTATTTAGATAATTTAGTAGATTTGATAAGCCTATTAAAAATACATTTATAGGTATAAAGTAGGATAGAGCAGAAAAATGTGGATTGTTTATTATTTTTGCAAGATAGTCATGCAAAAATGTTATAAGAACTAAAAGAAAAATACTAAAAGCTAAGTTTATAATAAATCCTAAAGCAAAAATATTTAGAGCGTAATCATTCTTTTTGGGCAACATAATTGCTAATTCATATCTCCCACAAGATATACTTCCTAATATAAAAATAATTGCCATAAATAAAGCGTATATTCCAAAATCTTCTGGAATATAAAGCCTAGTTAAGATGGGAGTGATAACGACGGGAATTAATTGAGCAATGAATGTTCCAGATATTAAAACAAAAGTGTCTTTTAAAAATTGGTTTTGTGAAGATATAAAATTAAGTAAACTTCTTATATTGTACAATTCTTTCACATATGTTTTTATTAACTTTTTATTTATCACTTATCAACCTTTTGTTTAATTTTGCATTTAGTTATAATTTGAAGCAATAACCTTTACTATTTTTTTCCCCAGCCCTACCATCTCCATAAAATTCCCTGACAGGTGCATATATTTTCTCTTCATTAAAAATTTTCAAAGAAGTTTTTACTATATTTTCTTTTTTTGTTCCCACTAATTTATTAAAACCAATATCTATAATCTCAGTCCATTCCGTTTCGTTTCTAAGAATTATACAGGGAGTTCCAAAGAATGGGCCTTCTTTTTGAACGCCACCTGAGTCTGTAATTATTAGTTTTGCACTTTGTTCTAAAGCTACCATTTCTTTATAAGATATAGGTTCTGATAATATTAAATTGTTAGGGATATTATTTCCCAAAAGTTTATTTTCTTTTAAAGCTTTTTTTGTTCTTGGATGTATAGGAAAAAATATTTTTATATTATTCTGTGCTATTTCTACCAAAGCTTCCCATATATTTTTTAAATTTTCTAAGTTATCTGTATTTTCTGCTCGATGTATAGTAACTAAAATAAAGTTTTTATATTCCAAGTTATATTTTTTTAAAACCTCATTAATATCTACTAAAGCAATGTCAAGCATTACGTATCCTACTAAGTAAACATTTTTTGTTATTCCTTCTTTTTTTAAGTTTTCCACAGCTACTTTAGAGGAACAAAAAAGGATATCTGATATATGATCGGTTAAAACTCTATTAATTTCTTCGGGCATATTTTTATTATAACTTCTTAAACCTGCTTCCACGTGAGCAACTGGAATGCGAAGTTTGGAAACTGCTAGCGCTCCTGCTAAAGTAGAATTTGTATCTCCGTAGACTATAACCAAATCTGCTTTTTCTTTTAATATAACCTTTTCTATTTCAATAAGCATTTTTCCAGTTTGCTCACCATGCAGACCTGAGCCTACTCCTAGATAATAATTAGGTTTTGGAAGATTTAATTCTTTAAAAAATACATCTGACACATTAAAATCGTAATGTTGACCGGTATGTACCAAAATTTCGTTTATTCCTTTTTGCCTTAATTTCTTTGAAACAACGACAGCTTTTATAAATTGAGGACGAGCTCCAACTACAGAAAGAACTTTCATCTTATTTGATTTCCTCCTTTAACACTTTTACTACCTTTTCAAAAATTTCTTTTTCATACAAAGGTTCAATTGGTAGGC
>Ga0256836_1000962_pt1 | contig 13689 bp, 15 predicted proteins | sample 4561380metaG_FD_185974 | JGI IMG/M metagenome (GOLD analysis project Ga0256836, IMG submission 185974) | Hydrothermal vent microbial communities from Guaymas Basin, Mexico - 4561-380 | ecosystem: Environmental > Aquatic > Marine > Hydrothermal vents | place: Mexico: Guaymas Basin | collected...
GGTGGCAAGGAGCTCCCCGTTGCCGTCTATCAGAACCGCCTTTGTTGAGGTTGAGCCCCCGTCTATTCCCAAAAAGGCCTTAACTACCTCTCCATTTTTAAACTCCTTGGGTTTAAAGGGTTTAACCCCGAACTTCTCTTTGAACTCCTCTAAGCTCTCCCCCGGCTTTAAAAGGCCTACCTCCCCCGTCTTCCTCTTCAGGTATACAAGGGAGCGCTCCTTAAACTCAAAGAGCCCATCTTTTCCCCTGTAGGGGCTCTCCTCACTAAAACCGAAGAGCGCAGAGCCTATTGCTGCGTAGAACTGGGCATTTTCGGGAAGGAGAATTGAGCTCTCGTTAAACTCTATCCCCTTCTCCCTCCATACCTTCTCAAGGTGGTACCTCCAAGCCCCTCTCAAGGCCGGAAAGAAGGTGTTAGGCCCTCCTAAGAGGAGAACGACGGGGCGAAGGGTATAACCTCTGGTTAGAACCGAGAGGTTCTGAATTACGATTGCGTTAAAGAGGGAGATTAGGAGCTCCTCCTCCGGAACCCCCGCCTTCTGGAGGGAGTTTACGTCGGTCTCTGCAAAAACACCGCACTTTGCGGCAACCGGATGGACTTTTGAGGGGTCAAACTCAAGGGAGGATGCAATTTCCGGGGGAATTTTCAGCTTTGAGATTATCCTATCAATCGTCGCCCCCGTTCCGCCGGCACACTTGTCGTTCATAGTTGTAATCTTCCTCTTAACCCCGCCTACCTCAAAAAAGAAAATCATCTTGGCGTCCTGACCGCCAAGCTCAACGACCGAGCTGACCTCCGGGTGGAGCTCCTCAACAGCCCTGCTTACGGCGTTAACCTCCTGAATGAACTTTACGCCGAGGGCTCTGGCTATATCCCCTCCTCCGCTTCCCGTCATAAAAAGGTGGAAATCCCTACCGGCAATCTCTTCAAACCGAGAGAGGAGCTCCAAAACCCTCTCGGCCTGCCTGGCCTCGTGGCGCTTATAACTCTTAAAGAGAATCTCTCCCTTCTCGTTAACGAGAACCCCTTTAACGGTAGTAGAGCCTACGTCAATTCCCGCAATCATCTTCCCTCCAGAAGCCCCCTAAGGCCGAAGGATAGCAGCTCGTCAACGGCCTCCTCCGCTCCCCCGATCTCTCCATCCAAAATTCCCTTACCGACCTCAGTAAAAGCTCCCAAAATGGCCCTTGAGACAACGGAAACGTTACACTCCCTCACTATTCCCATCTCCATTCCCCTCAAAAGGGCCCTCTCAATCAGGTTGAGGACTTTGCCGTAAAAGTCCTCAAGGATAGAGTCAAACTCTGGGTTTAGCCGGTAAGGGTGGTAGAAGATGAGCCTGGCTGTCTCCCTGTCATTTTCAATCAGCTTCAGTATTGAGAGGAGGTTTTCCCGCAGCTGCTCCAACGGCCTATCAAGAGGAAGACGCTTTAGCCTCTTACTGATTTCCGAAACGGTCTCTTCAAGGACTCTTCTGTAAACGTCGTCTTTGTTCTTGAAGTAGAGGTAGAAAGTCCCCCGGGCGATTCCGAGGGAGTTAACGATATCCGAAACCGTTAAAGAGTGAAATCCTTTACTGGAGAAAAGAGCCTTAGCCCTGCTTAAAATCTCCTCTTCCCTCTTCTTCAACTCTCCCTCCTGAACTGACACGTCAGTTCAATAATTTATCAGGGGGAGCTCCCCCCTTCAAGGGAAAGTTGTGGTATCCTTAAAGAAATTCTTAAAGGGGCAGAGGAAGTGAAGAGAGCTCTTCTCCTGATACCCGCCTTAGCCCTGACCTCCTGCGTAACAACTCAGGAGAACCCTCAGATTAACCAACTAACGGCAAGGGTACAGGTACTTGAGGTAAAGAACAAAGAGCTTGAGAGGGAGGTAGGGAGGTTAAAGAGGGAGAACTCCTCTTTAAGGCAGGAAATTCCGAAGTTAAGGGTCTCCCTTGAAAACCTCAGCGGTAAGGTTGAAGAGCTAAAGAGCAGGATAGAGCCCCTAAAGAGAGAGCTCTCGGCAGAGGCAAAGAGGAGCTACAAAAGAGTTGAGCTGAAGGTTGAGAAGAGCAGAAAAGAGATTGAGAGGGAGATAGGGAGCCTAAAAGGGGAGATTGCCGCACTCAAGGAGTGTTGTAGCTCTGTTAAGGGAGAGAGCTCTGCTCTTAAAGGGCAAATATCAGAACTTGAGGAGAGGGTAAGAGCCCTTGAAGAGAAGCTCAACTCCCTCAGAATCCCCTCGGTAAAAATAGAGAAGGTAAAACCATCAAAGAATTAAAGAAAAGACTTAACGGCAACGAAAATCAGAGCAACTGCGGCAAAGAGAAGGATAGCCAAGGACATGTAGGAGCGTTTGTAGGAGGAGAGGATGGCGTCGTAGTTTTCGGAGACTTTGTCGGGAGCTCTTCTGCGGAGCTCCCTGGCAACCTCAACAAAATTCTCCGTTGAGTCGTCTATAACGGCCAGTTTACCCCCTTCGCCCTCTACGAAGATAAAATACTTCCTCCCCGGGGTCATTGAAATAGATCGGACTTCACTCCACTTTATCCTCTTCCTCCCGGTAAGGCCGAAAACCTCAATACCTTCATCGTCAATTTTTACCTGCTTCTTCATGAGGAAGACAAAGTAAGCAACAACAGGAAGGACAAAGAGGGCAAGAATTAAAAATGAGGAGTTAACCTCCCCGGCCTTCATAACGATAAGGCCCAGAAAGAGGGCGTAGGCAACTATTAAAAGCCCGTAGCTTAAGAAAGTGAGCTTGTCAGTTCTATAGACCTTTACCTCTCTATCCATTTAAACGCTCCTCTACAGCCCCTTTAAACCTTTTTAGGCCCTCTTCAATGTTCTCCATAGAGGTGGCGTAGGAGAGCCTCAAGTAGCCGGGATATCCGAAGGCAGAGCCGGGAACGACCGCAATCTTTGCCCTTTCAAGGAGGTAATCTGCAAGCTCCCAGTCGTCTTTAAAGCCGCCGAGTTTAAGGAGCTCCTTAACGTTGGGGAAGGCGTAGAAGGCTCCCTTGGGCATTAAACAGCTTATTCCTGGAATCTCGTTTAACTTCTCAACCATATAGCGGCGGCGCTGGTCAAAGGCCTCAAGCCACTCGTTTAAGAAATCCTTGGGCTTTGTTAAAGCCGCAACGGCCGCCTTCTGAGCTATTGAATTAACGTTTGAGATTGACTGGGAGTTTATCTTAATCATCGCGTCTATTATCTCCTTAGGCCCGGCCGCGTAGCCGACCCTCCAGCCCGTCATTGAAAAAGCCTTTGAGAGGGCGTTTATTGTTATCGTAACCTGTTTAATCTCAGGGGAGAGGGAGGCAATGCTGGTGTGCTTAAAACCGTCGTAGGTAAGGTACTCGTAGCACTCGTCCGAGGCTATGAGAATTCCCCTTTCGGCGCAGAACTCCCCAATCCTCTGGAGTTCCTCTTTCGGAATAACGCTCCCGGTAGGGTTGTGGGGAGTACAGAGGATTACCATCTTCGTTCTGGAGGTAACTGCAGGCTTTAGCTCCTCAAGTGTAAGGGCAAAACCCTTAACCTCTTTTGTTTCTACAAAAACCGGAGTTCCCCCTGCAAACTTCACCTGCTCGGGGTAGGTAACCCAGTAGGGAGAGGGAATTATGACTTCGTCTCCCTCGTCTATAACGCTCAGCATAAGGTTAAAGAGAGCCTGCTTTGCCCCGTCGGTTATAACAACCTGCTCGGGCCCGCAGTCAATTCCGTTCTCACTTTTAAGCTTATCTGCAACCGCCCGGCGGAGCTCCGGAATCCCCGCAGGAGGGGTGTACTTGGTAAATCCCATATCTATGGCCTCTTTTGCCGCCTCTTTAATGTGGTAGGGGGTATCAAAGTCAGGCTCTCCGGCACCGAAGCCTATAACGTCTATTCCCTTAGCCTTCAGCTCCTTGGCCTTGCTGGTAATCGCCATTGTAGGAGAGGGGGACATTCTTTTAACCCTTCTTGAGAGCTCCATAGCTTCCTCCATTAAAATATGTCGTTGACATTTTACACCCTTATCTATACCTTTCCCACCAACAAGGTAGGAGGTTTAGAATGAAGGGAAATAAGTGCCTCACCGCCGAGCAAATCCAGGAGCTTAAAAAAATCCTTGAGGAGAGGAGGAGAGAAGTCCTTGAGGACATAAAGAGGGGGCTTGAAGAAAATGCCCACGCCGAAAGGGAGGTAGGAGACCTCGTTGACATGTCAACGGACGAAATCCTGAGAACTTTTGAAATGAGAATAAGGGACAGAGAAGCCAAGTACCTCAAAAAGATAGAGAAAGCCCTCAGGAAAATAGAGGAGGGAACCTACGGAATCTGCGAAAAGTGCGGAGCGTGCATAAAGTACGAGAGGTTAAAGTTAAGGCCGGTGGCAGAGCTGTGTATAAAGTGTAAGCTTGAGCAGGAGAAGTTTGAGAGGAAGTTCGGGGAGGAGTAATCCTCCCCTTTTAGCGAACGTACCTTTTAAGGAACCACTCAAAGTAGTCGGGAATGTGGTCGTAAGGGTTGGCTCCCGAGCCGTCAGTAATAAAGAGATATTTGCAGACCTTTTTAGCCTTTTGCACAGCTACTTTAACGTTATCTCTATCAACGCCGTAGACTATACAGCCGCTCTTCCTCTTAGGCCCCGCCTTTACCATGTCCGATAAGTTATTAAGGGAGTCCTCATAAACGATAACCAAGTTCGCCAGCTTAAAGTAAGCCCTGTCGGGCTTTGTTCCTGGATTGAAAACGACTTTAAACCTCGGGTTTTTGCTCTTTATGTAAGAGACAAGCTCCGAGTAATAGGGGAGTTCCTCCTTAGAAGTTGCGACCTCGTCAATAAAGAACCCCCTGATTTTGGGGTAGAGTTCCAGCCACCTGTCAACCTCTTCCTTAACCTCGGAAATATCCCTCTTACCCCATTCTGTATGAATGTAGCCTATGGGGATTTTGCGGTGACGGCGGAGCTCTCTGATAAACTTAACGTAGTTCTCGTCAACGAACTCACCCGGGCCGCTTGCGGGGTTAACTATTGCATAGAACTTGCCGCGAGTTTTAAGGGCGGCGAGGGAGCTCCAGGCATCGGGGTCGTAAAAGTAAACCGGAAAGACAGTTCCTTTAAAGTGAGGAGCAGAGAAAGCCTGTTGGGGAGCTCCGAAAAAGAAAGTAAGCAGAAGAACGAACGGTAGAAACAACCTCTTCATGACTTCCTCCTGATTATTGATTTTCAATTAAATAGTAACACAAACTAACTTAAAAAATAAAAAGCCCCCTCTTCCGAGGGGGCTCCCTTACTCTCAGCCTACTACCGACTCAGCCCACGCTGGCGCAGAAGGTTACCTCTTCCTCCTCGTTAACAACGCCCCTAAAGTGGACGTCCTTCTCAACCCTTTCTGGCTTAAGCTTCTCAACGATATAGTCAAAAGCCTTAAAGGCATTCTCGTGCTCACCGCAGGTGTAAACGTCTATTGCAACATAACCGTGCTCAGGCCAGGTGTGGAATGAAAGGTGAGATTCAGAAATTACAACAACCCCCGTCGCCCCAAAGGGCTCAAACTGGTGGTAGTAGGCTGAGAGCTTGTTGAGGTTGGCGTGCTTCACCGCACCCTCAAAGACCTCTGCCATCTTCTGAGCAGACTTTAAAATCTCCGGGTCACACCCGTAAAGGTCTGCCACAATGTGGACGCCGAGGGTCTTTGCCATTTCTCCATCCTCCCAAACGTTTAATATGCCATGGAGTAGTATATGCTACTTTTTCCTTTTAAGCAATATAATTAATCTACCTACCTATTCAAAATTCTCCTATACTCCTCTTCGACCTTCATTAAGGTTTCATTTAATTTTATATTTTTGATTGAAATAAACCTCTGTTTATACTTTCTGTTAAGTCGATCAAACAACTTTAGGTATTTATCCGTTAGCATAGAAATTTCATCCGCCGGTAATTCTTTCTTTCTATTCAAAATTACACCCACTGGCGCGAAGAGAAAAACATTTAGATGAGGTTTTGGAACAAACTTAAACAGGAATTCGGCCATTCTAGAGTTAATAACGATATTACTTCTCCTACTATCAACAATAAAGTCAAAGTAATATCTATCAAATAAAATTGTTTTACCACGTAGTCTTAAAATAGCCAAGTATATATGTCCGAGTAAATAATCTAAATAATAGTATGAAAAGCGTAAAAAAGAAGATAATCTAGAACTATTTTTCCCTCCCTTGGGTGAGAGTTCTTAAGCTTCTCTTTAGCTTTTTTAGGACCATACTTGAAGTAACTTAAGTGAGGTAAAATTGAAGGGCGATGTCGCAGAACAACTACATCTTTACCGAAATTCTCCTTTAATTTTCTTTTAAAAGATTCTATAACAGTTGTTTTACCTGCCCCGTCAACACCCGAGAAACTAATAATAAGCGAGTCAGAAAATCTCTTTAGAAATTTCAACATTTCCCCCCATGATATAGATAATCTGTCTCAAGCAAAAAATCCAATTTTTTAAAGCAAATATATTCCTTTCTGTGAAATCCTTGATTTTAGTTGACAAATAGTAATTCCATAAGTAAAAACTACTTACTATAGATAAATATAGTAAGTGATATAGGTTAATATCTTCTATCCAATCAGACAAATACGGTTCTACTTTTTCAATATCAGAAAGTACTTTAGAAAATAATTTTTTACCCTGTAAGTTTTTAATTAGCGCATTTGTTTGGTATAAGTGATGAAAGAAATCAAAAAACAAAGGAGTATTAAAACTTGCCAGCTCCCAATCAAATAAATGGATTTTCCCATCGAAAAAAAACATATTCCAAGGGGTAAAATCTCGATGTCCAAGAGCTACAGATATATTCTCAAATTCAAATTTTCTCAAAAATTTTAAACTTAAACGAAGAAGGTCAAATAATTGAGCAAATAATATATGAACCTCTTGGCCCTGCGAAAACTTAATAAACTTTTCTAAATTCTCCTCAATTTCCTTAACTATAAAAGAAAGTTTAACTTTTCTACTCGAACACAGATAAAGCTCTTTTAAAGCTTTAAGATGACTGGTTTCAATATTTAAAAGGTTCCTTCCTTTTTCAATATCCTTTAAAGCACTTATCGCCACAGTTCCTTCGCAATCAAGTAAAACTTTGGGAATTACTAAGTTAGTAAATTTATACTTTGACAGATACTCAAGAATTTTCCTCTCATTTTCAACAAGTTTGCGAGAGAAACCAGTCAAAGGAATTTTAACAAAAGCTACAGTTCCTGACTTCTTTCCTACTTCAATCACAGCCTTACGAGAAATACCAGGCGTCCCTAAAAAAATTGAATATCTATTACAACCTAAATAGCTTAAAGTCATATTGAATTTTTTCTTTAAAGAAGCGCTAAAACTTCCAGAAGTAACAAATCTTTTTACTCCTAAAAAGAAAGCTGTTGTATAAAACAATTTAAGAAGCTTCGCTTTAAAAGAGCCAAAATTATAGGTTAAAAGAAATGTAGGTTTATCTAAATAATCTGGAAAAATCCATCTAATATTACCCCACTTATCAACTATGTAATAATATCTCTGCTTTTCCTTTTTAAAGTCAAATAAAAGTGAAAGATTAATAAAATCTTTTTTACTTACCTTCATTTTAAAACCATTTCATAAATATCTCTCAATTTTCTTCCTTTCATATTCCACTCATATTCTTGTAAAAATTTTCTATAAGCGGAAAGAGATAAATTTAAACGTATATGCTTATCCAGATACAATCGTAGTAAACTTTCAGCAAAAAGTTCTATAGCCTTTCCTTTTCCAACTGAAGGAACTCTAATAGAACAAGATTCATCAACAAGTTCTCCAGGACCACACTTATCAAAACATAAAACAGGCAAACCATAAGACAAAGCTTCGACAACAACCATGCCGGCTCCTTCATGTGATGGAAAGAAAAACACATCAGCTTCTTGGTAAAACTTCCCTACCTTTTCTTTTGGTTGCCATCCTACAAAATCTACATAAGCTTGCAAGCCAAGATTTCTTACTAATCTTACTAAATAATGTTTATGGGGACCATCTCCAACAAGAACCAATTTAAACTGATAATTGCTCCCAAACTGCTTTTGTGAGAGCAGTGAGTCAATAAATCTTTTAAAAGCTAAAATTACAACATCAAAAGATTTGATATAAATTAAACGTCCAACAGACAATACAGTAAATGTTTTTTTAGCAATTTTAGCTCTAATCCTCTCACAAGACATAAAAGGTGGCTTTGTAGAACCAACTTGAGGGAAGTAAATAAATTTATTTTCATCTAATAAAAGTCGTTTTTTCACACACTTACTCCCCCCTAAAACAAAGCTTACCTTCCGTCTAGCAAGCATATGAAAGGGGTCCAAATACCAAAAGAATAATTTATTAAGCCACTTCAATCTATCCACTACATAATCTTTAAAACTAAGAAAATAATCTTTAGGAACAGGCTCATTATGATTAATTGGCCCCCATATTACAGGTTTTCCTAAAATCCATAAGAAATTTGGATAAGCTGAAGCATGAAAATTCAATCCATGAGCAATATCAAATTCTAATCCCAATCTTTTTATATAAAAAGGTATAGTCATCTGCCAAAGATAAAAATATAGAGATGCCCCTCTAGGACCTCTTTTCCAGAACATAGCCCATTTAGGAAGGTCAAAATAAAAAAACTTCAGATTCGTAGTACATAGATTATTTTCCCTAATAAAACTCTCAATATGAGACTTATTATTTTTCCTAGTAAATGCAAGAACTTTATAGTACTTTGAAGCTTGATATATAAAATTCCAACCTGTTGCAGACTCAGAACCTTTATAAGGATTAACATCGTACGCAGTTATCAGAATAATAGTTTCTTTCATTATATCCCCTATTGTAATTTTTCATCTGTAAAAGTAATATTAACCAGAATAGAAAAGTAAGAATATTTCCCGGATAAAACAACCAAGATTCAAAATTAACATGAATAATGGACGTTAGTAAATTTATCTTCGAAAAAATATCAAAATATGAAATAGAGGAATTTCGACCAAGAATTTTAAAAATTAAAATAAACAACATCAGCACAATTAAAGCACCCCTTATAGCTCCAAGCTCTTCCAAAAGAGCAATATAAGTATTTCCTTTTTCCGTAGTGCCTTTACGAACATTCACAAGTCCTTCATACTTGGTCTTCAGAGAAAAATCTTGAGCTACGGGATTAATTCCATAGCCCCAGCCTATTAAAGGACGTTCCCCAAAAACTTCAAGATGTGCAATCCAAATATAAGTCCTAGTATTTAAAGAGGCAGACGCATTATTGTATTTAGAGTAAAGCAATTGAAAAATTATTCCTGATAAACTAAAAATCAGAATTAAAAATATAGAAAAAATTATTTTTTTAGACTTAGTCAGTTTACCATTAAAACCTTTCCAAAAAGCGTAAAAACCAAAACAACTTCCTACAAGAAAGGATGACATCGCAGCTCTGGAACGTGTCTCTACCAGAATGAATAGCAAGAAAAAAGCAAGAAGCAAATCAAATACAACCCTATGTTTGCAGCAAATCACTCTTGAGAATGCATAAGGTAGCAGAAAAATTCCAATAAATGCCCCTAAAAAGTTTGCATTATAAAAAATACCTTTAAAATTACCTTGGTAAAAGGCAAAAATATAAAGCTCTCTATGAGTAAGCAAGTATAAGCTTGTTACTATTATAAATGAAGAGGAAATCAAATAAAACTTATCAATAATACCAATTATTTCCTCATTTGTAAACGTATTAACAAAAATAAAGAGACCAATCATAAACAAGGAAAACAGCACAAATCTAATAGCAGTAATAGTAATATCATAAGATGTTAAAACAGATGAACCAATCAAAAGAGAAATAGAAATAATAGGAATAGCAAGTCTAAGAGATTCAATTTTTAGAGCTTTTGTAACAAAAACTGAGCAAATTACTAAAGAAAAATAAACAAGATACTTTATTAATCTAAAATTAATGTGTCCTAAAAATGCTAACAATACCTGATCTAAGTTAGAGATTAACCAAATAAACATTAATATTACAAAACTAAACCTGAGCAATCCTCTCATAAACATCACACATCTCTTTTGATATATTACCCCAATTCAAAGAGTCTTTAATAAGATTATAGGCCATATAAGACATCTTTTCCCATTCATTTCTTCTCTTAATCATCTCCACAATTCCACGCTTTATATCCTGAGGAATAGGTTCTACCATAACAAAGGCACCGGAGCAATAATAATAAGATACATGGGAAGTTCTGCTAATTACTGCAGGTAAACCACAAGCAAAAGCTTCCATAACAGCTAAACTAACAACGTCCGAATAGGCAGGATGTACATAGAAATCTAAACTTTTCAATATTTTGTATTTTTCAATTCCATACTTAGGGCCTATAAACTTAACATTTGTTTCTAAGTTCATTTTATAAACAAGTTTCTTTAGCTTCTTATAATCTTCGTTTAAAGGGCCTATTAAAAAGCATTCTATTGAATTTCTAATGGAAGGAGATAAACTATTAATAGCCCTTAACAATGATAAAATGTTTTTCTCCGGTCCAAAACGACCAAGATAACCAAACTTTATTCTCTTTGAAGCATGTTCATACTTCTTTGGAGAGAAGAAATTTCCTAATTTCTCTAAATCTATTCCATTTGGAACAAAAAATATATATTCATTATTAGTATGCTTAGATATACAGTACATCTCTTCTTTTGTAATTGCATGCAGTGCCGCAGCATTATCCAAATACCTACGTTGAAAAAGCCCATGATAAATTAACTTTAAGTAGTACTTAGATTGTTTCAATCTATCCTCTAAAAGCCCTCCATGGAGAGTGACAACATACGGAATTCCCCATTTTTTCAGATATCTTGCCAGAATTATGTTATAACTATTCCAAACACCATGAAGATGTACTAAGTCAATATTTAAATAATTCTCAGAAAACCAGCGGATAATTGAACTAAATTTTGAGAATACATTAACTTTAAATCCTTCTCTCTCTATTACATCCAAGGTTTTACCTTTAGATAGGTTACTTAAACCAATCATTATCAGGTCTACTCCATAGCGAGGTAAATACTTCCCATAGCCATTTAAAACCTGATTTACACCGTTCGCCCTATTTGGATTAGCTTTTCCTAAAAAGAAATGCACAACTTTCATTCTTAGCTCCATAATGCTGATTTAATTTTAAAGCTAAATCTCTTTCTCCCTTTACAAGAAGAAAACTCTTTATTAAAGAACATTTTCTCTCAACAAACAAAATCTGATTTTTCCTCTTTTTTTTCCAAATAGTAAAATAATGCAAAATATCACATGAATTATATTGTAAACGCTCTGCAACCCCCAGCTTACAAAGAACCTCCTCAAGAGGTGTTTTCGCATCTGAAAAAATTAATACCCCCATACTAAATCGCATTATATATTCTACATACAAATGTCTCAAAAAATCAAAAAAGAATCCAAACTTCCTAACCCTTAAATTGCCTATCATTAAACTTCTCACGATTTGCTCTCTCAAGGCAAGAATTTTATTTACATCCTTCAATTCTAAAGCCTTCATCAAATTTGAAGCGCATATTTCCCCTAAAATCTCTATAGATACTTCCTTAAAGAGAGATTTATTATTAAAATATCCCTCAAAAATCTCACTATAATATTTTTGCTTTATTCTTTTAGCATAAAGAACATAATATAAAATCATCTGTAATGACTTAACAGTACAATTTGGAATCCAAAAATCTCTGTATCTTTCTAAATAATTAGAAAATACTTCACTCGGAAAATATACGATTCCCCGCCATCGGAAACCTGGGAAAAAATCAAGCTTTAAAGAATAAATACAACCACTTGTAAATTTTACAAAAATAAGTCCCAACAGATAATCCAAACAGTTTTTCCAGACTAAAATATATTTATTACGTTCTGCAACTTCCAATGCTAAATTAATAGCAGTTTTTAAATCCTTTTCATGAACAAAGATATCTACATCTTTACCTACATTAGCTTGAGGTAAAGCTTTATAATTTCTTAAGACTGCGTATCTCACATTATCCTCATTAAAAACTTTGACTAAATCAGACATTAAATCCGAGGCAAACTCTTTTCTCACCTTTATGTACCCCTCAGACTCAAAATTATTCTACCTAAATAAACACCCAACATTGCGAACTGCAAAGATATTAAACCTAATACAATCCCAGTTATACCAAAAGTTTTAATCAAAGGATAAACAGTTAATACAGCAACTATTACCGAAACCAAGTAAGAGTAAAAAATAATTCTGGTTTCCTCTAAAACTCTATATAAATGTCTAAATAACGTTGAAACAAATATCAAAAAGTACAATATAACAAAATAACAAAGCAAATATGAAAACGGTTCATACTTACTTCCATAGAAGAAATATACTATATCTTCTGAGAAATACTTCGTCATTAGGAATAAAATTAGAAATGGTCCCAACGCATACACAGAATATCTAAATACCAATCTTGATAAACCTTCAAAACCCGCTACAATATATACTTTGTAAAAATACCTAGGCAAGATATTCTCAAGAGCCAAATAGAAAACATGCAGTACACCCATAATATTCTGCATAACTCGTATGACCCCTATAACCCAACTTCCAAGAAGAAACGCAGTAAATAAGGAAAAAGCGTTATTACTTACCCATTGCAGAATAGATGCTCCTAAAAGCCATTTTGAAAAATTCCATGTCTTAAGGAACATTAACCTTAAATCTTTAAATTCTGGAAGCGTTAAAGGAATTTTCAAAAGCCAAATTAAAAGAACAAGCAAATCAAAAATAAGAAGACCTATAAAAAAACTCAGTATATTTAGTAAACCAAAATATTTAATTATAATAGGAATAATAACTTGCCCAATATAGACAATAAAGTCAAAAGCTACTAACTTTAAATAAGCGGTTTTTAACACAAAAAATCTCCTTGTTAAGTCAAGAAGCAGGTAAACAGCAACAAAAAACAAAAAAATTAACATTACAGAAAAAGAAACTTTTTCATTAAACCCCCAAGAAAATAAAACGCCAATAATAGGTGGTATAATAAATAACACGAGAATCAACTCAAAAAAGAAGAAGGTGGAAACAAAACCTGCCAAATTATCACGAAGTTTTGATCCAAAGTTTAAGAAAGGAGCCACTATTAGTGATAAATGTATATTAAATATAAACATTAATGCCAACCAAAGCAATGAAAATAGTCCAAAATCATCTAAAGATAAAAATCTCGCCATCAATACTGTTGTAAGAAAGTTAGAACTACTAATTATAGCTTGGTCCAAAAAGAGAGTAAGATTTGAGTTCAATAGTTTTTTCATTGCTGTGTCCAATAAAATCTCCTTTAAAACCTCTCCACTAAATTAATCCCAGTTGACAACTGTCCCGTCATACCTTCTATCCTAAACCCATCGCCAAGAACATATTAGCTATCGCAACTTTAAATACCAGTTCCTTCTTAATGTTCTCAAACCTAACGCTTGAAACATAATCTCCAAACCACCTTTTGAAGCCCGAAAAAAAGCCTTCCACCAGCCACCGCTTCCTGTAATCTACTGATTTCTTCCACTTCCTTTTCCCTTTCCTTATCGCTCGGACTACCCTATCCCTGTATGGATTGTCTCCACTTATCTTAGCTCCTTTCCTGACCAGCACCGCCGGTTCTATTTTTC
>Ga0256836_1000964_pt1 | contig 13661 bp, 15 predicted proteins | sample 4561380metaG_FD_185974 | JGI IMG/M metagenome (GOLD analysis project Ga0256836, IMG submission 185974) | Hydrothermal vent microbial communities from Guaymas Basin, Mexico - 4561-380 | ecosystem: Environmental > Aquatic > Marine > Hydrothermal vents | place: Mexico: Guaymas Basin | collected...
TCAGGATAACCCAACCTAAACTGCCGCCGCTCTGGGAATAGTACGCCAGTCCAATCATTATTAGGCTGAGGATTATATCCACCACGCCGACCGCTGTTGCACTGGCGTAATGGGGGCCATAGAAGTTTCCCGTGGCCAGGACGGCTATTCCGTTTATCAGTATCAAAAGGGCACCCAGCAGGGCCACCCACATACCAGTTTTCGCAGAGGCCATGGCTTTCACCTCCTTCTTCAGTTGGGTGTTGCCCCCACAACTATTTAAATTTTTCGGTTATTTTAAGTACATAGGATATGTCAAAAAAAACTGACATAAGCTATAACTCTTTTATGTCGAAACCTTTAAACGCAATGGTGAGTACCACATATTGGGGGTGAGATACATGAAGGCTCCAAAAACGATAAAAGAACCCTTCCCAAACGCTATGAATCCCTCGGTGGATGTGGAGGAGGCTGAATCCGAAGAAGGTGGAAGTCAGGTGACCACCGCGCTGAGGGCCTTCAAGCTCATCCTTGGAAATCCCCTGGCTAGGGCACTCATAAGGCCGAGCCTCAAAAAGTACAAAATCAACGGACGCGAGCTCCCCGGCCTCTACTGGGCCCTCAGCATCTACGCGGGTGAGAGCATAAACGCGCCGATGATGGTTCGCTTCCAGGCGGACACGATAAAGCTCCTGCTCAAGCTCGGCATAAAGCTCGCCCACGGCGACGAGGAGGCCGTCAAGGAAGCCCTTCTGCGTGACCCGCACATAAGGCGTGGAATCTGGGTCGTCCTTGAGGGCATAGCGAAGTACGGAGTAACCGTTCCTCAGCGCCTTGCCGGGCCCTTCCTGATAGTGTGGAACTTCACCAACATGTGCAACTTCCGATGCAAACACTGCTACCAGAGGGCGGACAGACCGCTACCGAGTGAACTCAGCCTTGAAGAGAAACTGAATCTAGTTGACCAGCTCGACAAAGCCGGCGTCGCGGCCGTGGCTTTAAGCGGCGGTGAGCCGACGATACACCCGCACTTCCTCAGAATCGTCAGGGAGCTGTCGAGCAGGGGGATACACACCTCGGTCGCCACGAACGGCTGGACTTTCGCCAGGAAGGAGGAGCTTGAGAAGGCAGTGAAGGCGGGAATAAAGTATGTTGAGGTCAGCGTTGATTCCGCAAAACCCGAGAAGCACGACGAGTTCCGCGGGATTCCAGGGGCGTGGGAGCACGCGGTAAAAGCCTTAGAAAACGCGGTCGAACTGGGGCTCAGCCATGGAATGGCGGCGATAATGGACAAGGAAACCTATCAGGAGATAGACGACATACTCGACCTGGCGGAGAGCATAGGCGTCAAGCGCGTCATATTCTTCAACCTCGTGCCGACGGGAAGGGCAGAGGACATGATTAAGGTGGACCTCTCGCCGGAGGAGCGCGAGGAGTTCATGAAGGAAGTCTACCGTCAGATGAAGAGGAGGAAGCTTGAGATACTCACGACGGCACCGCAGTACGCGAGGGTTACCCTGCTGATGAGCAGTGGAAAAGAGGTAACACCGGCGCACTTCTACATAGGCGGTAACAACGCCGTGAAAACACTCGCCGAGTTCATAGGGGGGTGTGGAGCCGGAAGAATTTACGCGGGGATAGAGCCCGACGGAAGCGTTGTGCCGTGTGTCTTTCTCCCACTGCCAGTCGGGAACGTCAGGCACAGGCCGTTCAAAGAGATATGGGAGAACAGCAGGATATTCAACATCCTCCGCGACAGGGACAGCTGGGAGGGCCAGTGCGGAAAGTGCCCCTACAAGTACATCTGCGGCGGCTGTCGCGCGAGGGCCTACCACTACACGCTCGACTTGAAGGGCGACGACCCCGGATGCATCATAAACAAGCGTCTCTGGAAGGAAATAGTCAAACACGGCAAGCCGAAGGGGCTCACAGAGGTCAACTGGGTCGATGAGACGGTAGTTCTCCGCGGGCCGAGCCTCTACGTGCCGAGCTACTACAGGGCGGTTGAGCACATCGCCGAAAAATTGATTGAAATCGGAGAAAAGCAGGAAGTTCACGCCTGATTTCTTTTCCTGAAGTACTTTCTTCCCTTTACCTCGACCATCCTGTAGACCTCACCCTCACCCAACTCAAAAGGTGGCCGGTTGAGCTCGTACGTTTCGTAGCTCTCCATGTCCATCATCTGAACCTCGTCACGCCCTATGCTCGTCACCATCGCCTCGCTCTCCTCGTGCTCAACGGTGTCAACTTTTTCCCGCTTCGCGGTTTTCCAGTCGAGGTGCTCGCTCTCCCAGTTCTCGAGGTTCTTGAGCGTCAGGCCCTTGCCGTCAACGCGCTCGACCTCGTAGACGTTGCCCCTTCTATCGGTCACTATATCCCCCTTCCTGAACTTTGGCAACCTAACGCTCACGCTCGTCCTGTAAACTTCCCTGCTCGTCTGCCGGTCGAGACCAACGAGCTCGTAAGCCTCGCTTATCGTCCCGCCAAAGCGCTCGCGGATTGCCTGCGCTATCTTTCTCGCGGAGCTCGTGGAGCCCATGTAGAAGTCGAGGCCTTCCTCCTTCTCTATGGTGTCTTGGATGAAGCCCATCCTGTCCTTTCGCATTATTTCGTCAACCTTCTCCTCAACGAGCTTTCCAATTGCCTTCCTCTCGTCCTCGCTCAAAGGCCTGCCTTCAGCGCGAACCTGAAGGATGGCCTCGAAGTAGCCGCCGAGGAACTTCTGACAGCGGGGACAGACGGTCTGGCGGACGTAGACGGTGACCTTTTTCCTCTCGTCGTGGAGCTCCCTCTGTAGCTCGTGGGTCTTGGCCTTAACGCGAACCTCGTAGACGATTATCGCAGGAAAGTGCTCAATGTGAAAATCCAGGAGCTCGAAGGAAACCACAGCCCTGCCGACGGGCAAATCCTCTATCTCCTCCAGCTCCTCAGGTGAGACGATCTCATATTCCCGGATTTTCTCGCTGAAGGAATCCTCAAGCTCCTCAAGGAGGGCATTTTCGGCGACCTCAAAGATGAGCTCCTCAAGCTCGTAGCTCCTCGGGTCTACCCAGACCCCCCTCTTCTTGTAGCTCCCGCAGTTCTGGCAGAGCTCCGTGTTTATCTCGTCGCCTATGAGCAGGACTGGATTCTCCTTGCGGTAGCAGACCTGACAGAGCCCCTCGATGAGCGGACCTCCTTCCTCCTCGCTTATTCCACACCGATAACAAAATCTCTCGCCCATTCCTCTCACCAGTTTCGAGTTGGGATGAGGGTTTAAAAAGTCTCAGAAGAGGAGCTTCGCCATCTGGGCGTGGGGAACGCCTTCAATCCTGAGAACCCTTTCGGGGTTAACGTAGCCGAGTTCGATGGCCTTGGTGACACAGCGCTCCCCTGTTAAGTTCGCTATCGTGGCCTCCTCAAGGAGTTCCCCAAGCTTTGCCTCCTCAACGAGTTCGCCCTTGTAAAAGCGCTCCTTGACCTCGAGCTTTAGCTCGCCCTCCCGGAATGTCTTTCCAAGCAGTTCTTCGTCACAGGCCGCAAGGAGTACCTCCCCCTGGACACGGTAGATCTTGACGTATATCATTCCCATCCCCCGCTGTGGTGTGAGGTGCATCTTATAAACCTGCTCCAACCAAAAAACTTAAAGGCAGTTTTTCTAACATTAAGTTAGTAAGTGAGTTGGGGGTGAGATTATGGAATCAGAGATGGGAAAGCTCCTCGATATCCTTGGGAACGAAACCAGAAGAAGGATACTCATCCTTCTCACCAAAAGGCCCTATTTCGTCAGTGAGCTGAGCCAGGAGCTTGGAGTTGGTCAGAAGGCGGTACTGGAGCACCTGCGGATCCTCAAGAGCGCGGGCCTGATAGAGGAGAGGACCGAAAAAATACCCCGGGGACGGCCAAGAAAGTATTACACCATAAGGCGAGGCTTCAGGCTTGAGGTAATGCTCACTCCCTACCTCTTTGGGACGGAGCTCTACGAGCCCAAGGAAGTCAGGAAGACCAGCGTTTATTCAGAAGCTCAGAGGCTAATAAAGTCCACGGAGCCAACGGAGGAGAAAGTGAGAGAGCTCGTTGAGTTCCTCGATAGCCTTGAGACGAGACTTAACGAGATGCTGGAAGTCAAGAGGGAACTTGAAGAAGTCAGGCTTATGGTCGAGACCTACATCGAGAACCTCCTTAGGAGGGTTGCTCAGGAGGATGAACGACTCTTTGAGGAAATAATGCACGAGCTGGGTCCAAAACTCCCGAGGAGAATTTCAACGAACCTTAACGACTTTTAGGAAGCGGAAAAAGCTGAAAAATGAAGAAGACACCTGATACCCTGATCAGAGAATTTTGCCCTCTTCCTTCATTCTGACGAGCCTGGTTATATATCCCGCTATCCTGTTTCTTATGGTCTTGCTCGTGACGTTTGTGAGCTCCTGAACCATCCTCTTGTTGTGCTCAAAGTCCCTTGTGAACTTGTCAGGATACCTGTCAAAGAGCTCGCGAGCGGTCCTCTTGATGAAAGCCTGCTTTATGTTTCCCATTCTCATCACCTCGGATTAGCTTAAGCCGTAACCCAATCCGGGGAATCTTTTTAAAAGTTTTCCCTGGGGGAGAAAAAGCTACCGTTTTCTCAGCTTCTCGTAAATTCATTCGCCGAGGTGGATTGAGGTTTTCTCTGGCCAGACAACCCCAAGGGAGTGGCACCTCACCAGTGCAAAGCCAAAGTTGATCATTTCGAAATGGCTGAGCTCTTCTGTCAATTGAGAGGACAGAGTTAGACCCCGAACCTGAATCCTAAAAATTTATAAACTCCATTCCTTTCTCGTCATTGGTGAGCGCCGGGGTAGCCTAGCCTGGGAAGGCGCGGGACTCGAGATCCCGTGGGCGTCCGCCCGCCAGGGTTCAAATCCCTGCCCCGGCGCCAATCAACTGCCGAGCCCGCTGGGGGGGTCCCTATCCAAATTTCTATCCTTCTATCGTTTTCAACTATCAAAAAATGTCCTTCGGACGTTGGGAAACAGAAAACATAACTCAATTCGGTGTGTTTGAAAGAACCCATAACTTAGCGCCAAAGTTGGAAAAAGAGATGCGGAATTTTACATCCCCAATAGAAGCGCGGGACTCGAGATGTTGTAGTCATTCTAAAAACAAACAAAAGAGAAGAGAATTCATGTCGTTATGTGAGCCCCGTCCTTCTCGACTATGACGGTATGCTCGAACTGGGCCACCATTCCTCCCCTAACCTCGCGCAGTATCGGGTAGCTGTATATTGCCCCAACCCTGTCCAGCTGTGCTAGGGCGATCTTGAGCTGTCCCTCTGGCATGAAGCCCTGGAGCCAGCGGTAGGCGAAGGGAAGCGTTTTGTACTCGCGCTTGATGTGCATTAGCAGCCTTCTCGCCTGGAGCATTCTGACGGGTCTGTCGCGGACGTACATGAAGATCAGCGCCGGGGGAACCTCTATCACCTGCCCGGCACCGGTCGTCGCGAAGGGCTCTATCGCGAAGACGTCTCCCTCCTGGAGAACGTATGTGTCAGCCTGCCTGTAAACGTTCGGGATGCTCACTCCTGCGTGGAGTTTGTAGCGTTCGATTTTGTGGCCGCTGAGGTTCACTATCGGGTTGAAGCCCCTACCTCTTATCGTCTCCTCGATGGCCTTCGCGACGTCCCTGACCATGACACCGGCTCTGACTGTCGCTATGGCGTTCTCGAGGGCCTCCCTCGCAGCTTCCATCAGCTCGTCTTCCCCCATCCCAACGCGGAACGTCACTGCAGTGTCCGCTATGTAGCCGTCGACGTGGACGCCGAGGTCCAGCTTGAGGTAGTCCCCCTCCTTGAGAACGCTCTCATCGCCCCGATAGGGGGTGTAGTGTGCTGCAATTTCATTGAGCGAGAGGTTGCAGGGGAAAGCGGGCTTTCCGCCAAGTTCTACTATGCGCTTCTCAACGAACTCCGCTATATCATAGAGCTTAGTCCCTGGTTTGATAAGATCAACGACCTCTTCCTTGACCTTTCTCGCTATTTCACCAGCCTTCAACAACGCTTCCATTGCCTCCATCTTTCAGCACCGCCTGATTTAGGAAGACCTAACCCTTAAACCTTTTGATCTCGAAAACCTTTTATTCCAGCCCTCCCTCTATATCCCGGTGGGCGGATGTTCGAATTCAAGAGGTACGTTAATCTCGGCGAGGATCTGTTCGTCGTCAGAAATTTAATCGGAGCCATCCTGGAGGGTGTTGGAATAGCCTATCTGATCCCCGTTCTCCTTATGTGGTTCTATCCGTCCGAGGTTAGATACGTTTACTACTTTGCCATACCAGGGTTTATGAGTATTCTCCTTGGGGCTTGGCTCTCGAGGCATCAGGAGAGAATCGAGGATGTTAACCTGAGACAGGCCATGATCTCAGCCGCCTTTATCTGGCTCTTCGCGTCCTTCGTTAGCGTTGTTCCCTTCATGGAGATTGCGGGGATGAGCTTCATAGATTCGTACTTTGAGAGCATGAGCGCCTGGACGGGAACGGGCTTGACTATGATGAGTAATCTCGAGAGCTATCCAAGGGTTCTCCTCTTCTGGCGTGCTTGGATGCAGTGGCTCGGTGGCATAGGCATAGTCCTCGTTGCCCTGACGGTCTTGATACGTCCCGGGGTCGCCGCGGCCAGGCTGTACAAGGCGGAGGCGAGGAGTGAGAGAATCCTTCCAAACCTCGCGAACACGGCTAAGGTCATATTCCAGATATACTTTGCCCTAACCCTCGTCGGTGCGTACCTCTACCACATCAACGGCATGAATCTCTTTGACGCGATAACGCACTCCATGACCGGCCTCGGTACCGGTGGAATGAGCAGTCACGACGCGAGCATTGGTTACTTTCACAGCATGAGCATAGAGGCCATCACGATTTTCCTCATGATCCTTGGTGCCGTTAACTTCACGGTTCACTACAAGGTTTTCAAGGAAAAGCGGCTTGGACCCTTCTTCGACGACATTCAGGTTCGATACATGTTCCTCTTTTTGATACCTGCGATATCCATTATAGCCTACGGTCTTGTACGGTACGGTGATGGTATCGCGGACTCTCTCAGACAGGCAATCTTCCACGCTGTTTCGGCGATAACCTGCACGGGTTTTGGAATATCAGACCTGTCAAAGTATCCAGAGCTTTCCAAGTTCATTATCGCCCTTCTGATGGTCATTGGTGGTGGGGCCGGGAGCACCGCCGGTGGAATCAAGCTCATCCGATTTACCCTCATGTACGAGAGCCTGAAGTGGACGGTTCAGCAGTCCATTCTTCCCAAAGGTGCCGTTATCAGGAGGAAGGTGGGGAGCTACGTCTTTACCGTTGAGGATCTTCAGGAGGTTACCAGCTTTACGATGACTTACCTTGCTTTCCTTCTCCTTGGGACACTTTACGTTATGATCCGGGTGAAGGCTTCGCTCGTGGACGCGTTCTTCGAGGTCGCCTCCGCCCAGGGAAACGTTGGTCTGAGCGTTGGCATAACCTCCCCCTTCCTCCCCCCTGACGTTAAGACGGTTCTCATATTCCTAATGTGGACTGGAAGACTGGAGATCTTCTCAATCCTCGTGTTCCTCGTTAGCGTTGCCGCCATCTTTAGGAGGAGGTGAGGCCTTTAGAATATCAACGAGGCTCACTCCCTTCCCCGTCAGTTCGGCCTTGAGGTCGTTCAGCTTTATCAAAAGTTCAAGCCTTGCGTGCCTGTTCTCTATCTTCTCCGCGTTTTCTATTGCTTCCTCAAGGAAGGCGAGGGCTTTGAGTCTGTTCCGGGGAGCCTCATAGAGGGCCAGACGGTACAGCGCAATCGCCTTATGGAAGGGATCCTCTATAGCGTTGAGGGCTTTTCTGGCCTTTTCATGGTCGCCGGATAGGTAAAAGAACTCCACGAGTTGGCTGAGAAGGAAGTCCAGTCTCTTCCTGTCCTTAACTAAGGAGAAGGCGTAGGCTCCCTTCTCCAGAAGGCCGTTCCGTATGAGCTCTCTGAGTATCTCGACAAGCACGTCTTCACCTGAAGCGTATGCAAGGTTTATGGCAGTTTTCAGAGCTAGATCGCCGTTGAAGTCGTCCCCAGCCCGGTAAAAAGCCATAGCGATGTCCGCCATAAGGATTGCCCTGTACCTCCAGCTCGAGAGCCCGTTGACTATTGGTATCAGCGCTTTCAGGTATCCAACGATATAACCCGGCTCGAGTTCGAGCTTTGAGAGGCTCTTTATTATCATCTTGACTCCAACGTAAACGTTCTCGTCTTTTCGGACTTTTTCGAGCTCGGCTATTGCCTGCTCTATTTCCCCCGCGTCCAGCAAGTCCTCTATCCTTTCGAGTCTGTCCAGATCGGAGCTCTCCTCCGAGAGGCCGAGTAGCTTTTCAAGGGGTTTCATCCTCAGCTCTCCCGAGGAGTAGCTCAAGGTAGGAGCGCCTCTCAAAGCGCGTAACCCCGAGATCAAAGAGGATCTTCTTCAGCTTCTCAACGAGTTCGGGGACCTTCCTTTTATCCTCGGTTAGGGCTTCAACCTCGACGAACTTACCGAGCCCTTCAACCTCGTCGAGGGTCAGCGTGATGCCTTTCTCGACGTAATACTTCTCCCGGATCTTTTCAACGGTCAGAACCTCCGTGAAGCCCAGGGCCTCTAAAATGCGGGCGTGTTCATCGGGATCGTTTATCTGAACCTCTATCTCCTCCCTGGTCTTCGAAACTGAGTCAATCTTGGGTCCCTTGTAGGTTAAAAACGCCTCGAAGTGGCCGTTGAAACGCCTTATTCTGATTCTCAATGCCTCGTCCGTTTTTGAGAAGTCCCTGCAGGGATGCTGGTAATAGGTGTCCTCGTGGTACTCCCTCCTTATTAGTCTAAACTCCTCACGAACCCTCTCAAACACGGAATCGTCCGCGTAACCCTTCAGCTCAACTTCAATCACGACAACACCCCCAGTTTTCTGAGGTTCCCCTTGAGTTTACCCTCACACCTTGGGCAGTAGAGGGGCCCTTTGACGTCTGTGTCGTGGATGGAGTTTGAGAAGTGCATAACGCACCTCGGATCGGGACAGTGCTCCAGACCGAAGACGTGACCCAGCTCGTGCATCGCCTCTTTTATGGCCCTTTCAAGGAGGAGATCATCGTCAGGGGGCAGGCCATAGAACTCGTTTCTCAACCTCCGGATGGAGATGAGGGCACTCCTGAGGGAGCGGTTGGCGAGCCCGAAGATGAAGTTTAGGCCTTCCTCATAGAGGTCGAGATCGGTGACCCCCAGTATGGCCGTTGCCCCTATTTTTCGCCTCAGGGCGGCGAGTGTGGGAAGGAATACCCTCCCGAGGTACTGGCCCCTGGATGGATGGAGCGCAACGGAGAAGGGTTCCCCGGGAAGATCGCCTGAAAACTTGACCTTGAGGTTAAAGCGTGAGTAGTAATAGCCCACGAAATCGAGGATCCCCTCTATAAGCCATTTCTCAACTGGGCCGATAGAAACGATCGCTATCATCTCCCACCCCAATAGGGAGAAGAAAGAAAGGCCAATAAACCTTTCCCTCACGGGATGAGGTTCATTGGCCTGAGTTCCTCAAGGAAGTGCTTGGCAAACTCGATGGTCTTGTCGATGTCCCTCAGGTCGGCAGTTTCGACCTGACTGTGCATGTAGCGTATCGGTATGCTGAGGACAGCAGTTGCAACGCCCTCCCTGTTGATCTGCATTATGTTGGCGTCGGTTCCTGTCGGTCTTGGGGATGCCTCCACCTGGAGTGGGATGTTGTACTTCTTTGCAACCTCGTCGGCAAAGGCACGAACCTTGGGGTTGATGTTCGGGCCGACGTCCATGACCGGGCCCCCACCGAGCTTGGGCACAATCTTGCCCTTGTCGCCGACCTGCTTGGCAAAGGTGACGTCCATCGCAATGCCTATCTCGGGATCGATGGCATAGCTGGCAACTCTAGCACCCCTCAAACCGACCTCCTCCTGCACGGAGGCGACGAAGTAGATGTCTGCCTCGTGGTTCTCAACGGCCTTGGCGGCCTCTATCATGGCGTAAAGGCAAACGCGGTCGTCGAGATATGGCGTTGCAATCCTGTTCTCGTTTAGCTGAGTAAAAGCCGGAGCGAACTCGCCAACGGTTCCAACGCGGAAACCCATCTCCTCTGCTTCTTCCTTGCCCTCAGCGCCAACATCCACAACGATGGTGTCCCAGTTCGCCGCTTTCTTTCTGTCCTCGGGTTTCTGGAGGTGGGGGGGTATGTGACCGACAACCCCAAACCTCTCACCCTTCTCTGTGAAAAACCTTATCCTCTGGGCAACGAGGGTTCTGGGGTCAACGCCACCGACTGGAACGATGTGAAGGTATCCCTCCTTGTCTATGTGGTTGACCATGACACCTATCTTGTCCATGTGGGCGGCGATCATGATCTTTGGCCCGCTGCCCTTCTTGTGAGCTATAACGTTTCCGAGCTTGTCCACTTTGATCTCGTCGACATAGGGCTTGAGCTCCTCTATAACGACGTCCCTTATTCCAAGGAACTCATAGCCAGAAACGCCAGGAGCCTCAACGATCTTCTTGAGCAGTTCGAGGTTCACCATGGCTTTCGCCTCCTTTAGATCTTCATCTGAATGTGTTCGGGTGGCTTAATAAGGTTTACCTTATGGGGAAAACGAATGAATCAGAAAAGTGGAGAGATCAGGCTTCCGGTTCGGCCAGAACCTTGATCTTCCGGATCTCGGCGCGCTTGATCGGGTAGATCTTCCTCGCTTCCTTTGCTATTTCGCTAGCTATCTGGCCGTTGACCGACTGGAGAACGAAGTCAGCGAAGTTGAGCTCCTCTGCCTTCTTGTATATGATGTCCTGGATGATCCTCCTTATCGCCCTCTCCTGGCTGGTCTGAATCCTCCTGTAGGCGATGACCATGCCCATGACCCTCAGCTTGTAACCGTCCTTGGTTGTGATGTTGAATATCCCGTCAACGCGCGTCGTCCTCCTCCTGACGAGCGAGCGGATGTATGAGCGCGCCAGAGTGTGCCCCTTAAACTTGGTGTAGGCGTTCTGGCCCTTGACGTCGTAGACCTGGAAGTAGAGCTTGACGTGGCCCTTGGTGAAGTCCCCGGTGAGATCCTTCAGGGTAGTCTCAACAACCCTTCCTATGACCTTTTCGGGTTCGTCAGCTGGTGTGAGGCCGATCTCCTTGCTCCCGAAGAAGTCGGGAGCGTAAACGACGAACCACTCTTTCATCTTCCACTTATCCTTGGCCGCGGTGGCCCTTCTTCTCGGATTAGCTCTTGCCATCTTAACACCTCCACTTCACACCTTTTCAGCGATTTCCTCGGCGATCTTGACCGAAAACACAAGGTCATCGAGGGCCTTGATGAGGGTCTCAATATCCCCCGAGTATTTAATCTTTGTCCTTACGATCCCATCAACCCATCGGGTTTCCACATTTAAACTTTTCTTTAGTTTAGCTGGCATGGACTCGTTATCAACCTGAACAGCCTCGGCAACGGCCTTCGCAGTTTTCTCATCCCCGTACATCCAGGTGATCTCAGCCTGAGCCTCAATCTTCACCGTCCTTTCCTCCGGCCACTTGCTTTGCCAGGGCCTCGTTGAACAGCTTTATGAACTCGTCTATCCTTTCCTTGGGGAAGCGTATCCCAGCCGCTATCGCGTGACCGCCGCCCTCACCACCGAGCTTCTCGGCAACTTCCCTGAGGGCCTCCCCGAGATGATAGCCCTTGGCCAGGGCCTTCTCTGTCGTTCTGGCAGATCCCTTGACGAGGTTCTCATCCTCCTCGCTGTCCGCTATGACCACCACAGGCTTCTCGGGATCAGCCAGACCGGCGTTTATAGCTATGTTGGCCGCTATGCCCACCAGAGTGTCCCGTATGCTCTTGCCGGCATAGAAAACGTAGGCGTGCTCTCCTTCCTCAGCCATGCTCCAGTTCTGGATTATGAACTTCCTAGCCTCAATCTGTTCCCTCTTGTAATCGTCGAGCATCTTCCGGGCCTTTCTGTAGGCCTCCTCGTCGCCGAGGCATATGGCAACTCCAAGCGTTCCAGCGTTCAACCGACCCGTAGCATTGAGGAGCGTTGCGAACTCCCTCGCCTCGTGCCTCACATCCCCTTCAGGGTAGAGTGGGCTGATTACGACGTCGCCTATCAGCCGGTCTATCATCTCCTTTGGGACGGCGTGCTTTATCATGTGGAGAACGAGTGCATCGTGAAGTCTCTTCTTCTCCTCCTCGCGGAGCTGCCAGTAGTGTTTGTCGGGGTCAAAGCCCCTCGCCCGGAGCCATTCTATGGCCTTTCTCTCGTCCCCGGTGATTTCAGGTATCTCTGGGTTGGTGGCGTATGCTAGCATCTGTCTCAGGGGCCTGCTCTCCCTTCCGAAGAGACGGAGCTCCTTCCTGACCTCGAGTATGCCGAGCTCTTTGCCGTCCTCAATTATATCGAGGTTCATCCCATGAAAGGTTCCGTCTATCTCCTGCATGTCCCCGACGGCACCGACAATGGCTATGTAGGCCAGCTCCCTGTTGGCCCGGTTCATCTCCCTGGCCACGAAGTAGGCGGCTCCTGAACCGCTCAGGTCGCGGACGCTGTTGGCGCCGAACGGTACGGGGTTGACGAGAAGGTGTGAATCAACTGAGAACTTCTCCCTCTCGGGCGGGTGGTGGTCGATAACGACAACCGTTGCAAAATCAAGGTACTTATCTATCAGTTCGATTGAGCCGCTCCCGAGGTCGCTGAATACGTAGACATCTCTCCTCTCCTCGGCGAGCTCTTTGAGGAGTTCCTCACTTACCTGTTTCACGATGCTGAGCTGAAAGCTACCCCCTTCCCTTGCTATCGCCTTGGCCAGGATAGCTCCGGCTGTTATGCCGTCGGCGTCGCGGTGGGAGACAAGCCTTATGGTGTGTCCTAACTCGATGTGCATCTTGATGAGTTCGGCCCCTTCCCTCGCCCGCTCCAAGAAGGCGTTCTTATCCACTGGGCATCACCAAGAAGAAGGAAAGGGATCAGCGGACGAGCAGCTTGGCCTGCTCCGGATCGTAGCGCCACTTGGCGGGCAACTTTCCAGTTCTCCTGTAGTACTTAACGAGTCTCCTGATCTTGCTCTCGGTGAGCTGGAGACCCCTCCTGGAGTGCTTGTCCTTCGGGTGCTGTTCGAGGTGCTTCCTGAGGTTGACTGCCTTTCTGATGAGGGCCATCAGATCCTCCGGTATCTCAGGTGCGAGGCCGTTCTCCTCAAGGATCTTGGTGATCTTCTTCCCTGTTATCAGCTTGACGCTGGGTATTCCATACTGGTCACGGAGAATCGTCCCTATCATGGCCGCGCTGTAACCTTCCTTCCTGAGCTTTACAACCAGAGCCTCAACCTCCTCCGCCGTGTACTCGACCCACGCCGGGGGAGCGCTCCTTGGGGGCTTCTTCGAGCCTGACTTACCTCTCTTTCTCGCGTGCATTCTTGCCATACAACCACCTCCCGGTGACGGCCAGCTCCCGCCAGCCGCCCCTTCGGCTCAGAAAGTGGCCGGAAATTTAAAAACCTTTCTCCTCACTCAATCGGCACGCCGTCCTTTGTCCTCGGGGCGAGCCACTTCATAAGCTTCCTCGGGTTCTTCGTGCGGATTATTATCGTTATCGGGCCGAGCGGGCTCTCCTCGTTGAAGTTCACAACTCCCGCGTAGGCCGCCTGCTTGTTCACCTTGACGATTATCTCCTCGCCGAAGT
>Ga0256836_1000967_pt1 | contig 13656 bp, 17 predicted proteins | sample 4561380metaG_FD_185974 | JGI IMG/M metagenome (GOLD analysis project Ga0256836, IMG submission 185974) | Hydrothermal vent microbial communities from Guaymas Basin, Mexico - 4561-380 | ecosystem: Environmental > Aquatic > Marine > Hydrothermal vents | place: Mexico: Guaymas Basin | collected...
ATGAATATCTATAATACCTTTAACAAGGTGGTAAATTTATCCGTAGAAGAAAAAACCAATAAAATAGGAAACTTTATAGATAAAATCTCTAAAGAAATTGAAAATATACCTACTATTCAAAAAGAGAATAAATGTATATTTAATCCAAAAAAAATAGATAAAAAATGTTTTAAAAACCCTGTTTATTTTCACAATTATATTCATTTTCAAATTAAAAAACAGAACTTACCTAAGACAGAAGACATTATCGCATATGGAGATTACAAAACATTTAATGACGTTGGAGTCTATTTTTATAATCAGGGAGATTTAAACAAAGCGGAAATTTTCTTAAATAAAGCCTATATCCTTGCAGATAACAAAACAATTCCATCTCATAATTTAAGCGTACTTTATTTTACAAAATCCCCTCTTTTTAATCTTAAAAAAGCTATAGAATATCTAAAAAAATCCGATTTAAGCATTGATTATTATAATTTAGGAGTATATTACTATATGGGAGTAGGTGTAAAAGAAAATGACTTTTTAGCAAGAAAGTATTTTGAAAAAGCAGGTAATATACCACTAGCTAAGGAAAACTTGAAAATAATGAATAAATATAAAATTGGTCTAAAATGATATAATTTCACAAAAAAGGAATAAAGTGGGAGAAGTTATAACAATTACAAGTGGAAAAGGCGGGGTCGGAAAAAGTACAACAACGGCAAATGTTGCAACCTCTTTAGCAAAACTTGGCAAAAAAGTAGTGGCTGTGGATTTTGATATAGGACTTAGAAACCTTGATATGATTTTAGGTCTTGAAAATAGAATTGTTTATGATGTGGTAGATGTTATGGAAGGCAGATGTAACCTTGCTCAAGCAATTATAAAAGACAAAAGGCTTGATAATTTACATTTTTTACCGGCAAGCCAGACAAAAGACAAAAGCATTTTAGACAAAAACAAAGTAGAAAAATTAATCAATGAACTCAAAAAAGAATTTGATTATATTTTAATAGATTCACCTGCCGGAATTGAAAGCGGATTTGAACACTCAATTTACCTTGCAGACAGAGCATTAATCGTAACAACTCCTGAAATATCAGCCGTAAGAGATGCTGATAGGGTTATTGGAATAATTGATGCAAAAAGCAAAAAGGCAAAAGAGGGAAAAGAGGTTTTAAAACATATCATTATTAACAGAATAAAGCCTGAACTTGTAGAAAAAGGAGAAATGTTAAGTGTAGAAGATATCCTTCATATTTTAGCCCTTCCGTTAATAGGAATAGTGCCTGATGACGAAGAAATAATAAAATCTACAAACCTTGGAGAACCTATAGCACTTGACGAAAAATCTATGGTAGGTGAGGCTTTTAGAAGAATTGCAAGAAGAATTTTAGGAGAAGAAGTTGAATTTTTAGACTTAAAATCAAAAAAAGGTATTTTTGATAAATTAAAAGGACTTTTCAAATGAGTTTTTTAGATTTTTTTAAAAAGAAAAAAAGTAAAGACATAGCTAAAGACAGGCTTATGATGATGCTTGCATATGAAAGGGCAACTACAAAAATAGAAAATCTTGATGAAATGAAAAAAGATTTAATAGACGTTGTCAGAAAATATGTAAAAGTAAAAGATGTAGAAATTAAAACATCTTCAAACCAGGAAATTGAAACTTTAGAAGTAGAAATTATTTTAGACAAATGAAAAAAAAGAAAAAAAATCCGGTTTATAAATATATAATATTTTCTTTGTTAGGAAGTATTATTGCTTTAAGTTCTCTGTTAGTCTATGTGATTTCAGAAAAAAAGAGTGTTGAAAAAAAAATTTCCTATCAGGAAAATGCTATAAAAAAACTTGAACAAAAAATCTCGTTATTAGAAGAAGAGCTTAAAAAAAGAGAAAAAAAAGAGGAAATAAAAAAAGAATTTCTAACATTTTCAATTCCATCTGAAGCAAAAGATTATGAATTAAGTCTGAAAAATTCAAATATAACCCAACAAAAACATCAGACTTCTATTTTAAAAACAGATATTCCAAAACTTGTTATTATAATCGATGATATGGCTTTTAAATATCAGGTTAATTTATTGAAGCAGATTCCTTTTAAAATCACACCATCTTTTTTTCCTCCCACAAAAAAACATCCAAACACTCCTAAATATGCAAATGATTTTACACATTATATGGTCCATTTACCAATGGAAGCTATGCACTTTAACAAACCAGAACCAAACACCCTTTTGAGCACCGACTCAATTATTACCATTGAAAACAGAATTAAATATATAAAAGAACTGTTTCCAAATGCAAAATTCATTAATAACCACACAGGAAGTAAATTTACTTCAAATTATGAAGCTATGTATAAACTTTTTTACACTTTAAAAGAAAATAATCTAGGTTTTGTAGATTCAAAAACAACTCCACATTCTAAATCTACTCTTGTTAATAAAACATTTCATATCCCTCTTTTTAGCAGAAATATTTTTCTTGATAATAAAGCAGATAAATTTTATATAAGAAATCAATTAAAAAAAGCTATAAGAATAGCTAAAAAAAGAGGTTATGCAATAGCAATAGGCCACCCTCACAAAATTACGCTTGAAACTCTTAAAAACTCACCTGATTTATTATCTCAAGTAAAGGTAATTTATATAGATGAACTTGCAAACAGTATCCATAAATAATTTTAATCTTTTTGCAATTGGAAACACTGAGCTTTTAAAAAGAAAAAAAGTCGCAATTGTAGGAAGCAGACGTGCAAGTAAATATTCAAAAGAGATGACTTATCTTCTTGCAAAAAAACTCTCAAAAAAATTTACAATTATCAGTGGAGGTGCTCTTGGAATTGATACAGAAGCCCATAAAGGAGCGTTCCCAAATACTATTTTAGTTTCTCCATCTTCTCTTGATAAAATATATCCAAAGTCAAACGAAAACTTAATAAAATCAATCTATAAAGAGGCTTTAGCACTCAGTGAATACGAAAAAGATTTTTCTCCAAAAAAATATACTTTTATCCAGAGAAACAGAATTATTATAGCATTAAGTGAATTTGTAATAATTCCTGAAGCTTCTCTTAAAAGCGGAAGTATGAGAAGTTTTGAGTGGGCACAGAAATTCAGCAAAAAGGTCTATATCATCCCCCAAAGATTAACTGAAAGCTCAGGCACAAGGTACCTAGCATCTAAAAACTTAGCAGAAGTTATATGGGATATTGATGAGTTTATTGAAAATTTAGGTATAAACTCTAAAGAAAAAATAATGAGTTTAAATGAAGCCCTTAAAACATACGGAGATAAACTTTATGAAATGGAACTTGAAGGAAAGGTAGAGATAAAAAATGCAAAAGTCTACTTCAATTAAGCATCCTTTTAAGCCAGTTGTTTTTAACGATAGTGAAATTTTAATACTTGGAACTTTCCCATCACTTAAATCGTTTGAAAACAACTTTTATTATTCACACCCTAAAAATCAGTTTTGGAATATTTTAGCTAATGTTTTTAATGACGAAAAACCAAAAACAATTGAAGAAAAAAAGAAATTCTTAAAAAAACATAAAATCGCCCTTTGGGATACAATATGTGAAGCTAAAAGAAAAAACGGAAATTCAAGAGACGATAACTTAGAAGTAATTACGCCTTGTAATATAAAAGAACTTTTAAAAAAATACCCAAAAATTAAAAAAATAGCCGTAACTTCAAGACTTGCTGAGAGGGTTATAAAAAAATATTTTCCTGAAATTAATGTAATTTATCTTCCAAGTCCAAGTCCTCTAAATGCTAGGTTAAATTTACAAAAAAAGGTAGAAATATGGAAAAAATTATTGCAATAGACGTGGGATTAAAAAGAATAGGAGTAGCTTACTCTCCAGGAGGCATAGCAGTTGTGCCGCTAAATGCAATTATCAGAAAAAACAGAAATCAAGCCGCAAGGGAAGTTAGCGAGCTTTTAAAAAAATACAAGGCAGATACATTAGTAATAGGCATACCAAAAACGAACGAAGAGATGAGTATAAGAATAAAACATTTTGCATCTTTGATAGATTTTGATGGAAAAAAAGAGTTTGTAGATGAAAGCTTTACAAGTGCAATCGTAGAAGAGGAGATAAAAGGAAAAATAAAACATAAACGTGATGGAAGAATTGACAGTCTGGCTGCTAAAAAAATACTTGAAAGTTATCTGGCTAAAAAGTCATAATATTTTTTAATAAATTCACTTCTTTTAGCCAAAAATCCCGTAATATTATCAACTTCTGTTTTATGTTTTTTTTCAAAGTCAATCTGCATACTCATCTTGCTCTCATAAGGAATATTTAGAGCCTGTTTTATTATTTTTTCTTTTTCATCTTTTAAATCAATCCCCTCTTCTTTTGCAATTTTTATAACTTCATCCAAAAATTTTTCAACTTCATCTTTTTTATGTTCCATAATCCAGCCTGTTGGTTTTTGATAATAACTTTGAAGCGTTGCAAATGTTGAAATAAAAAGATATTTTTTCCAGATATTTTTATCTATGTTTTTAGAAAATTTTACTTTCAAATCACAATTTTTAAAAATTTCTCTCATAACCTCATCATCTTCAACGCAAAGATAAAAAAGAGGAGTTTTTTTGTAAATTACGTTTTTATCTTTCTTATTTGAAAGGATATAAATACAGGCTTTAACTATTTTTGCATCAAGATTTTTAAATTTTTCAAAATGTCCAATTCCATTTAAAACAGGCACTACTCTTGTATGTTTATCAAAATGACCCTTAATCTCTTTTAAAACTTCATCAAGATTATAACTTTTTGTAGTAATAAAAATAACATCATAAACCCCATCTAGCCCAATTTTTGGAAAAACAATATTTTCTTTATCAACATCAATTATTTTCAATCCCTCTTTTTTTATAATTTCATTTGTCTCTTTTGTAGCCAAAACATCAACATCAAAACCACATTTAATAAGTTTATAGGCAAGATAACCCCCAACTCCTCCAATTCCAATAACAGCAATTCTCATCTTTTTCCTTTTATTTTATCTGCAATTATTACTCCCAAAAAAATCCCAAAAAACACCAAAACTAAAAATATTTCTCCCACAATATCCTTAAACTCTATCATTTTTCTAAAATCACTCCACATTCCATATGATTAGTATAAGGAAACTGGTCAAAAAAGGCAAATGCTTTTATTTTTCTGTTTTTTGCCAAAGTTTTAAGGTCTCTATGAAGAGTTTCGGGATTACAAGAGATATAAATAATATTATCAAACTCATTTACAAATTTACGAGACTTATCATCAAGCCCTGCTCTTGGTGGATCAATAAGTACGTTTTTAAGGTCATATCCTTTAAAAAAACCACTGTTTTTAAGCTCGCTAAATTCAGCCGCACTCATAGCCATAAACGAAATATTGTCTCTTTTATTAATTTCAGCATTAAAAGTTGCAGCTTCAATTGATTCAGGATTAATTTCGGTGGCAATTACTTTTTTGAAGTTTTCACTAAGAGGAATAGTAAAGTTTCCGTTTCCACAATAAAGTTCAACCAAATCCCCTTTTAACCCATCAGCCCATCTTTTAGCCCAGCTTATCATTTTTTTGTTTATTTCCCTGTTTGGCTGGGAAAAAGTATTTTCGATTATTTTATATTTATAAATTTTGCCATCAATATCAAGCTCTTCAATCAGGTAGTTTTTGTCAAAAACATATTTTCTACCCTTACGTCTTATTACAAAATCGATATGAGGGAATTTTTCTTTTAATTTTTTAATATCTTCTGCAATGCTTTCATCTACTTTTTTATGATAAATAAGGGTAACTATAAGCTCACCTTTTGAATTGCTTAAAAAATTAATCTCATAAAGTTTAAATCTTAAATTTTCATTTTTTTCAATCTCTTTTAAAAGTGGCTCCATTACCTCATAAATAGCTTTATCTACAATCTTACACTCTTCAATCGGTATTACCCCCCTGCCCTCTTCTTTTCTTTTTCTCATAGCATAATAACTTCTATCATCCTCATGCCATACCCTAAATTCAGCTCTTGCCCTAAAATGCTCATCACTGCCGTGTATTACTTCAATTTCCGGTATATCAAAATCGCTAAACATCTCTTTTAAACGTTCTTTTTTCATCTCAAGCTGTTTTTTATAAGGAATTTCCCACAAAACACAGCTTCCACATTTCCCAAAGCTACTACAAGTCATTTTTATCCTTTATCTAAAACTTTCAACAAGTCCTTGGACTATTAAGTTCCATCCATCCACAAGCACAAACACTAAAATTTTAAAAGGTAATGATATCATAACCGGAGGCAACATCATCATACCAAGACTCATAAGAATTGAACTTACTACCATATCAATTACCAAAAACGGCAAAAATATCAAAAAACCAATCTCAAAGGCGGTTTTAAGTTCGCTTATCATAAAAGCAGGTACCAAAATAGTTAAAGGAACATCATCAATTGTTTTTGGATTTGGAAGATGACGTATCCTATAAAAAAGAGCTAAATCTTTTTCCCTGGTATTTTTTAACATAAACTTTTTAAAAGGTTTAACCGCCCTTTTAAATGCCTCTTCATATCCTATTTTTTTTTCTATATAAGGTTTTATTCCTTCATTATACGCCTTTTTTGCATACGGCTCCATTATAAAAAAAGTAAGCACAAGGGATAAACTAACAAGTAAAGTAGTAGGAGGTGATTGAGGAGTACCAAGTGCTTGACGTAAAAACCCAAAAACAACTAAAAGTCTAACAAAGCTAGTCATAACCAAAACAATACTTGGAGCTAACACTAAAAGTGTCATTAAAATAACTATATTAAGAGTAGTTACTAACTGCTGAGGCTCTTTTGGAGCAGTTAAAGATAAATTCACAACCGGTACCTGCGGAGTTGCTGCAAGAAGAATTATCGGAAAAATAAAAATCAACAACTTTTTCATTGCATCTTATCTAAAATAGATTTTTTTATCTCTTCTTCTTTTTTCTTTGCAAAAAACCATATCTCAACCCTTCTATTCTTAGCCCTTCCCTCAGGCGTTGCATTAGAAGCAATAGGATGATATTCCCCATATGCTGCTGCACTTAATTGTTTTGGATTTACCCCATCTTTTATTAAAATTCTAAGAACACTAAGGGCTCTTGCGGCACTAAGCTCCCAGTTGTCTTTATAAGATTTTGGAGGAGGAAGGTTATCGGTAAATCCTTTTATTTGAATTTCGATATTTTTTGGTAAATATTCTTTAATAATAAGGGCAATCCTTTTTAAAAACAAAAGAGTATCTTCATTTGTAATTTTAGCGCTTCCGGGAGCAAATGTAATATCAGCCGGCAGCCTTATAAAAAAACCCTCTTCCCCTTCTTCTAATACAATAGAGGGCCCCTTTCCTCCTTGAGTAAATTCTTTAAATTCGGCAATAGCCTGAGAGAGTTTATTAACAGTCTGTGCTGTTTCTTCAGATTTTTGAATAGGAGTTGCTTTTTGAATTCTCTCTCTGCTAACTTCTGTTTGAGTTCCGCCCTCAAGTACGCTAAGCGCACCTGCAAGCGAACCTATTGCCTCTTTTACTTTTTTAGCATCCATTGTAGACATCGAAAGCAGCAAAACGAAAAAACATAAAAGAAGACTCATCAAGTCTCCAAATGTAGCAAGCCACTCCGGCATACACTCAGGACATTCACACTTACATTTTTTAGCCATTGTTTATCCTATTCAAACTGACTTTTTCTCTGACTTGGCGGTAAGAAACTTAAGAGTTTTGCTTCAAGCGTTCTTGGGTTATCTCCTGCCTGAATTGACATAATTCCTTCAATTATCATAGTCTTTGCCAAAATTTCATCATCATTTCTTAAATTAAGTTTATTTGCAATTGGAGAGCCGAAAATATTCCCAATCATAGCACCATAAAGGGTTGTCAAAAGGGCAACCGCCATCGCTGGACCAATAGCACTTGGGTCGGACATATTAAGAAGCATTGCAACAAGCCCGACAAGTGTCCCAATCATCCCCATAGCCCCAGCAAGTCCTGCCCAGTTGGAAAAAATTGAAGCCATTTTTTTATGTCTTGCATCCATCTGCTCTATATCAATCTCAAGAAGCTCTCTGATGGTATCCGGTTCATTTCCATCAACCGCCATTGAAAGACCCTTTTTTAAAAACTCATCCTCTTCATTTGCAGCAGCCTGTTCAAGAGAGAGTATTCCATCACGCCTTGCCTGAGTTGCATAATCTACAAGTTTTTTAATAAGCTCTTCATAATTCGGCTGATAGCTTGGTTTTATCGCAATCATAAAAACTTTTGCAAATTTTGTCATCATTTCCATTTTGTTTGCAATAAAAAGAGTCATAATAGACCCAAGCACAACAATCAATACTGATTGAGGGTCAATATACGGCCCAATACCAACCCCCATCGCCATTGCCGCAATAATAAGCCCAAGAGCTCCAACAAGTCCAATGACCGTTGCTAAATCCATTATCGCACCTTTATTTTTGATATAATATCGGCAAAAAGGATATCTATGTTACAAATAATTATTCTTGCTGCCGGTAAGGGTACACGTATGAAAAGTAAATCGGCAAAAGTTATCCACACTTTATGTAACAAACCTATGATTGAATATATTATTGAAGAGTCTTTAAAACTCACAAACACTATTGATATAGTCTTAAATCACCAGTTTGATAAAGTTAAAGAAATTGTATCAAAATATCCTGTAAATATCATTAAACAGGACCTTCAAAATTTCCCAGGCACAGGCGGGGCTGTAAAAGAAGTTAGTTTAAAAGGCGATAAAATCCTGGTACTTAACGGGGATATGCCTTTAATTACAGCAGATGAACTTAAAAAATTTCTTGAAGTTGATGCTGATATTGTAATGAGTGTTATGAAACTAAAAAATCCTGATGGATATGGAAGGGTTGTAATAAAAGAGGGAAATGTTTTAAAAATCGTAGAACAAAAAGACGCAAGTGAAGAAGAACTTAAAATTCCTTATGTAAATGCCGGGGTTTATCTTTTTAAAAAAGAAGTACTTGAAGAGTTTTTGCCAAAATTATCAAACAACAATAAACAAAAAGAGTATTACCTTACAGACATTATAGAAATGGCAGTAAAAAAAGGACTTAAAGTAAAAGCTATAGAAGTTGATGAAGAGAGTTTTAAAGGGGTAAATTCAAAAAAAGATTTAGCTGAAGCTGAGAAAATTATGTGCAGGCGTATAAAAGATTTTTGGATGCAACAAGGTGTTATTATGCATTTGCCAGATACTATTTATATAGACGCTTATTCAAATTTTGAGGGTGAGTGTGAAATTGGAAACGGGTGTGTTATTAAAAAATCAACTATAATTGAAAGTGAGATAAGACCTCTTAGTGTAATTGAAGAGGCTGTTATAAAAAACAGCGGTATTGGACCGATGGCAAGAATAAGACCAAAAAGCGAAATTATTGAGACTCACATAGGAAACTTTGTAGAAGTAAAAGCGAGCAGATTAAAAGGTGTAAAAGCAGGACATCTAAGTTACCTTGGAGACAGTGAAATTGATGAGGGAACAAACATAGGAGCCGGAACGATTACTTGTAACTATGACGGAAAAAACAAATACAAAACAAAAATAGGCAAAAACGTGTTTGTAGGAAGCGATACTCAGCTTATAGCCCCTGTTATTATAGAAGATGACGTAATGATAGCAGCAGGAAGCACTGTAAATAAAGACATAAAAAAAGGTTCTCTTGCAATAAGCAGAGCTCCTATTAAAATCATTAAAAATTTTTATTATAAGTTTTTCGGGAGAAAAGAGTGAATGTTTTAATAGGGGTAACCGGAAGCATTGCCATTTATAAAACGTGTGAGCTTATAAGACTTTTTGTTAAAAGGGGAGATAATGTAAGAGTTGTTATGAGTGAGACTGCTACTAAATTTATAACCCCCCTTACCTTTGAAGCCCTGACACGCCAAAAGGTGTTAATAGAAAAAAACGAAGACTGGTCAGGGGAGCTTAATCATATAGATTATGCAAAATGGGCGGATATTTATATAATTGCCCCTGCAAGTGCAAACACCATCAATAAAGCCGCAAACGGAATTAGCGATAATCTCTTGCTTCAAACATACCTTGCAACAAAAGCCCCTGTTTTGTTTGCCCCGGCTGCTAATACAAATATGTACCTTCATCCTACCACTCAAAATAGCTTTAAAAAATTAAATATTATCCAAGCAAACGCCGGTCTGCTTGCCTGTGGAGATGAAGGCATTGGCAAAATGGCAGAGCCAAGTGAGATATTTTTGAGGGCTTTAAGAGAAGTAAATAAAGAAAACTTTTGGCAAAACAAAAAAGTAGTGGTAACTGCCGGAGGCAGTATAGAAAAAATCGACGATGTAAGGTTTATTAGCAACTTCTCAAGCGGAAAAATGGGGGAAGCCTTAGCAAAAGCTTTTTATATAAAAGGAGCCGATGTTACCCTGATTTCAAGCAAAGAACACAACCTAAGCAAAGAGATAAAACAGATTAAAGTTTTAAATGCAAAAGATTATCTTAATGCAATCTTGCAAGAAAATCCTGATTATTTAATAATGGCTGCTGCGATTGTGGATTATAAGCCAAAATATACTCCCGGAAAACTAAAAAAAGAACAAATCGGAGATAAATTCTGCTTAGAAATGGAAAAAAACATAGATATTTTAGAAACTTTAAAAAACAAAACTTTTAAAAAAATAGGCTTTAAAGCAGAAAGAGATGAAAAAAATGCCCTTAAATACGCTAAAAATGCCCTTTATAAAAAAAATCTTGACGCAATTTGCCTAAACCTCTTAACAAAAAACGATTTTGGAAGTGATGAGAATGAAATTATCTTTATTACAAAAGACAAAGAAATAAAACTAATCCAAGATACAAAAGAAAATATAGCCTTTAAGGTTGTAGATGCTATTAGATATATCTAAAATAGGAAAAATCTTAAAAGAACAAAACAGACTATTATCCGTAGAATTTAATACTCAAATTCCTTTAAAAATAGAAGTAAAAAAAGAGATAAACCCGATAACTTATCTTATAAAACTTGGAAATAAAGAAATTGAAACCAAATCTTTTATCCCTTTAAAAGTTGGAAACAGATATTTAGCTAATGTAATTGAAAAAAAAGGAAAAATAACCATACAAAACCTAAAACCATATCCAAAACTGCTTGAACTTTTAGAAAAACTGCCTCTAATAAAAGAAACAGAATTTACAAAAGAGAAAATTTTAGAACATCTAAGTAATGCAAAAACTAAAGAGGAGTTTTTATTTTATGCTAATATTTTATTTGCATTTCAAAAAGGTATAAGACACATTTTTATAAATGAAAAAAACAATAAAGCCATAATGCAGTTTAAATATGAGAAAAATTTAATTACATTTTATGCGGCTTTTAAATTTTTAGGGGAACTAAAAGGCAAAATAACACCGAATAAAGTAACTATCTATACCCAGTTTGAAAACGTTAAAAATTTACTTTTAGATAACAGCGATAAAATAGAAAAAAAAGTAGAAGTTTTTTTAGAAAAAAAAATAACACCTATTTTTGAATTTAAAAACTCATTAATTGATATAAAGGCTTAATTATGCATTTAGCAATTATTATGGATGGAAACGGGAGGTGGGCTCAAAAAAGAGGGCTTAAAAGAGTAGAAGGTCATAAAAAAGGGGCTGAAGTTGTAAAAGAAATTACCACATACTGTGCTAATAATCCGGAAATTAAAATCTTGACTTTATACGCTTTTTCAACAGAAAACTGGAAAAGACCAAAAATGGAAGTCGATTTTTTAATGAAACTTCTTGATAATTACTTAAAAAAAGAACTTCTAACTTATATAGAAAATGAGGTAAAGTTTGAAGTAATCGGAGATATTAGTAAATTTTCAAAAAATTTAAGAGAGAGAATAGAATATACAAAAGACAAAACAAAAAATTTTAAAAAATTAACCCAAGTATTAGCATTAAATTACGGAAGCAGAGACGAAATAACAAGGGCTGTTAAAAAAATGATAGAAAAAGAAGAAGAAGTTACACCAGAAAACATCCAAAAGAATCTTGACTTAAGCAGAGATGTAGACCTGCTTATAAGAACAAGCGGAGAAATCAGACTCAGCAATTTTCTTTTATGGCAAATGGCGTATGCTGAAATGTATTTTACAAAAACAATGTGGCCTGATTTTACTTCAAAAGAATTGGAAAAAATTTTAAATGAGTTTAAAAAAAGAGAAAGAAGATTTGGAGGTATTTAATGATATATCTGTTTTTATTTTTATTTGGAATAGCAATTGGAAGTTTTTTAAACGTTGTAATTTACAGAGTACCTCTTCAAAGAAGTATAATATCTCCTCCTAGCAGCTGCCCAAAATGTAACATCAAAATAAAACCTTGGCATAATATCCCGATATTAAGCTGGATACTATTAAAAGGCAAATGTGCAAATTGTGGTGAAAAAATATCAATAAGATATCCTATTATCGAATTTTTAACAGGAGTTTTAGCCGTTTTAGTGTTTTTTAAAATAAAACAGATAGATATTTTCTATTTAATAAATTTTTCTGTTTTTGCAACACTCCTTGCATTAAGTGTCATAGATTTAGACTATAAAGCAGTCCCGGATAGTCTGAATCTACTGGCTTTAACCTTAGCTTTTTTTCACTCCCCTGATATTTTAGAAAACCTTAAAAACGCCCTTTTAATGATGGGAGGTATGAGTCTTATTAGATATTATGTAAGTTATTTTATAAAAAAAGAGGCAATGGGTGAAGGAGATATAATAGTCGGCGGAACAATGGGAGCACTTCTTGGGATAAAGCTTGCCGTTATGGCTGTTTTTATAGCTTCACTGATTGCAATTTTTCCATCCCTTTATAACAGAATAAAAAATAGTGACTTAGAACTGCCATTTGTTCCTTTTTTGGCACTTGGAACATTTATTGTATGGTTTTTTGATGACTTCTTTTTAAATCTTTGGAGTAAATTTTATGAATAGAATTTATAAATATCTTTTAAAAGAGTTTTTACCTATTTTTATAACTCTTTTTTTTATAATTTCTTTAATTATCTCTTTAATTTTTATTATCTCAATATCAAATATAACTGCAGGCCTTAAAATAACTTTTTTAGACCTTTTAAGAATGTATCTTTTATCTCTTCCCCAAATTATTTTTATAACACTCTCAATCTCTTTTTTTATAGCTGCAAACTCACTTTATTCAAGACTCAGTGAAACACAAGAATTAATAGCTCTTTTTGCATTAGGATTTAAACCCTTAAAAATCTTAATTCCAGTCACTATTATAGCAGTAATAATTGTAGTGATTAACAGCTTTATTTTATTAATTTCAATCCCATATTCAAAAATGGCATTTACAAACTTAAAAAACGAAAAAAAACAAAAAGCAAAATTTAACTTTGAGTCTCAACAGATTTCTCAGCAGTTTGGAAAATGGTCTGTTTTTGCCTCAACTAACAAAAATGAAAAATCCTATGCAAATATTTATCTGTTTAATCCAGAAGAGATGAAATTTATTATAGCTTCTAGCGCTTTTTTAAAAGGAAATAAAGGAATTTTAAAATTTACATTAAATCAGGGAAAAGTCTATGAATTTAATCAATCATATAAAATAATCTTTGATAAAATGAAAATTAACAAAAAAATCCCAAAAGTAAAA
>Ga0256836_1000969_pt1 | contig 13639 bp, 25 predicted proteins | sample 4561380metaG_FD_185974 | JGI IMG/M metagenome (GOLD analysis project Ga0256836, IMG submission 185974) | Hydrothermal vent microbial communities from Guaymas Basin, Mexico - 4561-380 | ecosystem: Environmental > Aquatic > Marine > Hydrothermal vents | place: Mexico: Guaymas Basin | collected...
ACTCTTTTGGAGATAGAGAATATACTAAATCTTACAATTTAGCTAAAAAATTTATTCTTATGAAACTTTTACTCCTTAACTTCGCTACTCTCTTAGCTACTCTCTTAACTCTTCTTTTTATTACTCTTTCCTTTTTTCAAACACACTCAGAGATTTTTAAGTGTGTTTGAAAAAAAATCAAAAATTTTTTAAAATTAATCATTTACCGGCCTAAAAGACCGATAAATCGGAGTTATTAATTTTTTTAAAATTATTTATATCTATAGGTAATTCTACCCTTATCTAAACTATAAGGATTAATCTCAACCTTAACTTTGTCACCCGGAACAATTTTAATATAGTTCATTCTTATTTTTCCACTTATATGACATAAAACTTCTTTATCAAGTCCATCAAGCTTTACTTTAAACATTGCATTTGGTAGTGCTTCACTTACAGTACCATCGAGCTCTAAAACGTCTTTTGCCATTACTCTTCCTCCGTTAAAATTTCTGCTTTATTATTAATGATAGCAATTTGATGTTCATAATGAACACCTACATCTAAATCTTCACAATAAACATCCCATCCATTATCCGCTAAAATAGGTTCTCCGTTTTTATGACAAAGCATAGGTTCAAGACAAAAAACATGTCCGTTTTTTACTTTTTCACCTTGATTTGCTTTACCTTCTACATAATTTAATATTTGAGGTTCTTCATGAGGTTTTCTTCCTATACCATGCCCGCTATAACCTTTTAACGGTACATATCCATAAGAAGTAATATAATCTTCTAAAAGTTTACTAATCTGTTTATATCTCATACCAGGTTTAATGTGTTTAACCGCATGATATATAGCATCTCTTGCCACGTTTATCATTTTTTCATATTCTTCTTTAATTTTTCCAACTCCTACAGTAATAGCCGCATCTCCATACCACCCATTAATTTCAACTCCAACATCATAACCTACTACATCACCTTCTTTTAAAGGCTCATTATCAGGAATTCCATGAATTACAACTCCGTTACGACTAATACATACACTGTTTGGAAAATCATATAAACCTTTAAAAGCAGGTCTTCCACCATGACTTCTTATAAAATCCTCAGCCATTTTATCAAGTTCAAGTGGAGTAATTCCAGGTTTTGTGTTTTCTCTGAGAAGTTTTAATGTTTTAGCTACAAGACGAGCGGATTTTTTAATTTCTTCAATCTCTTTTGGTTTTCTAATAGCTATAGCCATAAATTCTCCTAATAAAAAATAAGGGCTTAAAGCCCTGTAACTGAAAGAGTATCATATTTTTGCATTTGAAGTTCAGCCTGAATTCTTCTCATTGTATCAATTGCTACTTGTACAACGATTAAAACAGCTGTTCCTCCAAAATAAAAATTAATACCTATAAGTTTTACAAGCAACCAAGGCATTACGGTAATTAAACCTAAATACAAAGCTCCCCAAAAAGTTAATCTACTTGCTACTTCATTTAAAAACTTAGCAGTCTGCTCACCAGGTCTAATCCCTGGAATAAATCCACCTTGTTTTTTTAAATTTTCTGCAATTTCTTTTGCATTAAACACAATTGAAGCATAAAAATAAGCAAAGAAAATTACTAAGAAAAATTCAATCACATGAAACAGATATCCATTTGGATTTAAAAGGTCTCTAATCTGAACTAAAACAGGATTACTAACGCCACTAAGAATAGTTAATGGAAACATTAAAATTGCACTTGCAAAAATTGGAGGAATAACACCACTTAAATTAAGTTTTATAGGAATGTAATTCATTATTCTTTTAAATCTATTTTGCATTAAAACTTTTTTCTGATAAGAAACAGGAATACGTCTTTCTGCAAGTTCTACATAAATAATAAAAGTCACTGTTGCAATAACAATCGCAATAATAACTAAAAGACCTATAACACTAAGTTCTCCAACATCCACTAAATTTAAAATACCTACAATTGCAGATGGAATAGCACTAACAATTCCGGCAAAAATAATTAAACTAATACCGTTTCCAACACCTCTTTCACTAATCTGTTCACCAATCCATACAAGAAGCATAGTCCCGCCAAGCATTGAAAAGGCTGCTAAAATAATAAAAGTAGTTTTATCAATCATTACAGCACTTTCACCCATTCTGCCTGTCATAGAAGTTAAACCCATAGCAATACCAATTGCCTGAATAAAAGCAATTACAACAGTTGCGTATTTAATGATTTTCATATACTTTTGAAAACCCTGAGAATCTTTTTTAAGTTCACCAAGTTTTGGAAAAGTAGCTGCAAGAAGCTCCATAATAATAGATGCGGTAATATAAGGCATAACACCAAGAGCAATAATACTCATTCTACTTACTGCATTACCACTAAACATATTAAGCAAGCCTAACGCATCATTTTGATGACCGGCAAAAAATTCTTTTATTACTTCTATATTTACCCCTGGAACTGGAACATATGCAAGTACTCTGTAAATAAGAAGAAAGCCAAGGGTAATTAGAATTTTTTTAGCTACTAAATTCATACCCTTACTTTCCAGAAGTTGTTATGTTAGCGTCTTTAATTTTATCTTTAAGTTCTTTAGCTTTTGTACCAATTAATTTAATATTTCTTGATTTAATTTTTACAAACTTTTTAAGATTTTCTACAGTAATTTCTTCAAGTTCTAAAATTCCTGTAATTTTATCTACATTAATTGCTTGAGGTTTTTCTACTCTACTTTTAAAACCAACTTTTGGAAGTCTTCTTTGAAGTGGAGTTTGCCCACCTTCAAAACCTCTTTTTTGAGAGTAACCACTTCTTGATTTTTGACCTTTTTGTCCTCTTGTTGCAGTTTTTCCATATCCGCTTGCAGCACCGCGTCCAACTCTTTTTGTTTTATGAGTTGAACCAGCTGCCGGTTTTAAATTTTCTAACGCCATTTTTACGCCTTTTTACTTTTAATCATTTGTAGAGCTTTAATAGTAGCTCTTACAAGATTGTGAGGTTCATTTGAACCAAGTGATTTTGAAAGAATATCTTTAATACCTACAAGTTCTAGTACCGGTCTTACCGCACCACCTGCGATTAGTCCCGTACCTTCACTTGCAGGTTTAAGTAAAATTTTTGATGCGTTATATTTTGCCTGAACATCATGATTAATGGTATTACCATGAATACCTTCGATTTTAACAAGGTTTTTAAAAGCATCATCAATTGCTTTTTTAATTGCATCAGGAACTTCTTTTGCTTTTCCAGTTCCAACTCCAACAATACCTTTTTTATTTCCTACAACTACTAAGGCGTTAAATCTAAATCTTCTACCACCTTTAACAACCTTAGTAATTCTACCGATATTAACAACTACTTCTTCAAATTCTTCTCTATTATAATCTCTAATTACTTGTTGTTTTTTAGCCATTTGCCTTTTCCTTTACAGTTTTATACCATTTTCTCTTAGAGTATCTGCAAATGCTGCAACTACACCATGATATTTATATCCATTTCTATCAAAAGCAACTTTTTCAATATTAGCAGCTTTTAATTTATCAGCAAAAATTGCTGCTGCTTTTTTAGCACCTTCAATATTTGAAGGAAGTTTTTCTTCTAAATGAGCTGTATTTAAATGAGCAAGAGTATGTCCGGCAACATCATCAATTGCCTGAACGATAATATATCTGTTTGATTTATAAATAGTTACTCTTGGCATTTCAGCAGTGCCGCTAATTCTACCTCTTATTCTTCTTTTTCTTTTAATTCTTCTTAAGTCTCTTTTAGCTAATGCTTTACTTCTTCTCATCTCTCACCCTTATTTTTTAGCTGTTTTACCAGCTTTTCTAATAATAACTTCATCAACATATTTAACACCTTTACCTTTATAAGGTTCAGGTTTTCTGAAGCTTCTAATTTCTGCTGCAACCTGACCAACTTGTTGTTTATCACTACCTTTTACGGTAATAATATTTTTTTCAACCGTAATAGTAATTCCAGCAGGAATTTCATATTCAATTGGATGAGAATATCCAAGGTTTAAAACAAGTTTGTTTCCTTGAATGTTTGCTCTATAACCAACTCCATTGATTTCAAGTTTTTTCTCAAAACCTTTTGTAAGTCCGATAACCGCATTATTTGCAAGGGCTCTTACAGTCCCCCACATAGCTTTAGCAAATTTTTCTTCATTTACAGGTTCAAAAGTTAAAGTATCACCTTCGATATTTACTCTAACTACACCTTTTGTATCGATTTCTTTACAATCATTGCCTTTACAGATAACTAATTTATTCCCTTCAAGTTTAGCAGTAAGGCCATCTGCTAACTTTACGGGCTGCTTACCAATTCTACTCATTAAAGCTCTCCTTAATAATTTTTACCAAATACTACAAATAACTTCGCCGCCTACTTTTTGTCTGTAAGCTTCATCGTTAGGTAAAACACCTTTGTTTGTAGAAACAACCAATGTACCAAATCCGTTTTTGAAGTTTTTAATATCTTGATATCCTTTATAAACCCTTCTACCAGGCTTAGAAATTCTTTTAACTTCATTAATTACAGGATTTCCATTTTCATCATATTTTAAAGTAACGTTAATGAATTTTTTGTTTCCATCTTCAATTACTTTATAGCTCTCAATATAACCTTTTTCTTCAAAAACTTTTAAAATATCTTCCATAAGTTTTGAATGCATAAGTTTTGTAACTTCTTGCCCTCTCATAGAGGCATTTCTAATTCTTGTTAATCCATCTGCAATAATATCATTCATCATAGCTCAGTCCTTACCAGCTTGCTTTTTTTACACCAGGGAGTAATCCCTCGTTTGCCATTTTTCTTAGGCAAATTCTACAAATACCAAAATCTCTATATACAGAATGAACCCTTCCGCAAATAGAGCATCTTGTATATGCTCTAACTTTAAATTTAGGTTTTCTTTTAGCTTTTGCAATCATACTTTTTTTTGCCATTTTACTTTCCTTTTGTAAATGGGAATCCGATAAGCTCAAGCATTCTTTCAGCTTGTTTATCGTCTTCAGTTGTTGTTGAAATGTTAATGTTCATACCATGAACTTTAATAATATTGTCATAATCAACTTCAGTAAATACAAGTTGTTCATTTAAACCAAAGTTAAAGTTACCTCTTCCATCAAAACCATTTCTATCAACCCCTTTGAAGTCTCTAACTCTTGGAAGTGCGATAGAAATTAATTTTTGAAGAAAATTCCACATCATATCGCCTCTTAGTGTCACTTTTACACCTACAGGCATACCTTCTCTTACTTTAAATCCTGCTACTGATTTTCTTGCAGGAGTAATTACGGCTTTTTGACCAGTAATAAGAGTTAGCGTATCAGCTACGCTTTGAAGAAACTTCTTATCTCTTGCACCCTCACCTACCCCAGCACTTACAACTATTTTTTCAAGGTTAGGGATAAGCATTGGGTTTTTAATATCAAATTCTTCAACAAGTTTAGGTCTAACTTCGTTTATATATCTCTCTTTTACTTCAAATGTTCTAGCCATAGCCTTAACCTTCTACTTTTTTTACATTTGAGATGTGAATAGGTTTTTCAATATACTCAAACCCACCTTTTGGGTTAGCTTCACTCGGCTTAACAGCCTTTTTAACTATATTCACACCTTTTACAATTACTTTAGCTTCTTTAGGAATAACTTTTAAAACTTCACCAATTTTGCCTCTATCGTCTCCAGCGATAACTTTTACGCTGTCGCCTTTTTTAATTTTAAATTTAGGAGGCAGATTTTTTCTAGCAGCCATTATAACACCTCCGGAGCTAATGATGTAATTTTTTGGAAACCTTCATATCTAACTTCTCTTGCAATAGGTCCGAAAATACGAGTCCCAACAGGTTCTTTTTTAGCATCAATAATTACTGCTGCGTTATCATCAAATCTAATTAAACTTCCATTTTCTCTTTGAAGCTCTTTTTTAGTTCTAACAACAACAGCTTTAACAACCTGACCTTTTTTAACTTTTCCGTTTGGAAGGGCCTTTTTTACAGAAGCGACAATAATGTCGCCAACTCTTGCATATCTTCTTTTAGACCCTCCTAAAACTTTAATACACATAATTTCTTTTGCCCCACTGTTATCGGCAACTTTTAATCTTGTAAATGGTTGAATCATTCTTATTCTCCTCTTTCAACAATTTCTTTAAGAACAAAATTCTTTCTTTTAGAAATTGGTCTGTGTTCAATTGCTGTTACAATATCACCAACGTTTGCTTCGTTGTTTTCATCATGAACAAGATATTTTTTAAATTTTTTAACAATTTTATGATATTTAGGGTGAAGAACTTTTCTTTCAACTAATACATTAATAGTTTTATCACCCGTTTTTTTAATAACTTTTCCTTGAATTACTCTTTTAGGCATTAGTTACCCCTTTTTTGTCTCATCGCAGTTTTAATTCTTGCGATGTCTCTTCTAATTTTTGAAACTAAAGATGTATCTTGTAGCTGCATAGTTTTAAGTTTCATTCTTGTTTCAAAAAGTTCCATTTTTTTATTTTTTAAAAGTTCTTGAAGCTCAGCTTCGCTTTTTTGTAAAAGCTCTTGAAAATTTAGTTTAGTATAACTCATTTTCACTCTCCATAGTTACAATTTTTGTTTTAAAAGGTAGTTTTGCAGCTGCAAGTTTAAGCGCTCTAAGCGCTGTATCGTTATCAACTCCTGTAATTTCAAAAATAATTCTTCCAGGTTGAATATTCATTACCCACTCTTCAACACTACCTTTACCTTTACCCATCCTAACACCAACAGGTTTAGATGTAAGAGGTTTATCAGGGAATACTCTAATCCAGATTTTCCCAGTTCTTCTCATAGTCCTAGAAAGCGCTACCCTTCCCGCTTCAATTTGTCTTGAGTTAATTCTTCCAAGTTCAAGCGCTTTAAGTCCGTATGTTCCGAATGCAAGGCTGTTACCTCTGTATGCCTTACCTCTGTTTCTACCTTTTTGTTGTTTTCTGTATTTAGTTCTTTTTGGCATTAACATTTCTGCGTCCTTTTCTTCTTCTTTGAGGTCTTCTCTCCTCCGTAGAAGATTCTACCGGCTGACCTTTTTTTTGTAAAACCTCACCTTTGAATATCCAAACTTTAACACCGATAATTCCGTAAGTTGTTAAAGCTTCAGCAAATCCATAGTCAATTTTAGCTCTTAGTGTATGAAGAGGAACTCTTCCTTCAAGATACCATTCAGTTCTTGCCATTTCGGCTCCGTTTAATCTTCCTGAAACTTGAACTTTAATACCTTTTGCTCCAGCTTTTAGGGCATTTTGGATAACTTTTTTCATAGCACGTCTAAATGCTACCCTTCTTTCAATTTGAGTAGCAACATTTTCTGCTGCAAGTTGTGCGCTTAGTTGTGGTTTTCTTTCTTCTTTAATATTAAGAATAAGTTCTTTATCACCAATTAATTTTTGAAGTTCTTTTTTAAGCGCTTCAACTTCGCTTCCACCTTTACCGATAATGATACCAGGTTTTGCAGCAAAAATTGTAATTCTAACTTTTTTAGGCGTTCTTTCAATAATAATATCACTAACACCTGCATAATAAAGTTTTTTCTTTAAAAATTTTCTAAGTTCATAGTCATTTAACACATTTTCAGGCATAGTATTATAGTTAATAAACCATCTGCTTCTCCAGTTTTTGTTAATCCCAAGTCTTAGTCCGATTGGATTCGTTTTTTGACCCATTAGCTTTCCTTTTCAACTTCTACGTAAATATGAGCTGTTGGTTTTTGAATTCTGCTTGCCATACCTCTTGCTCTTGGTCTAAATCTTTTCAGATATGGACCTCTGTCAACTCTACAAGATTTTACTACAACTTCGTTTGCATCAAATCCACCATTTGCAACCGCGCTTGCAAGAACTTTAGCAATAACCCTTGCAGCTTTGTTTGGCATAAATTCAAGTTTTGCAAGAGCTTCTTCTGCGTTCATTCCCTGAATTTCTCTTGCAACAAGTCTTGCTTTAGTTGGTGAAAGTCTAATAAATTTTAATACTGCTTTACTCATCACCTATCCTTACTTACCTATTTTCTTTTGAACAGAACCTTTATGTCCTCTAAAAGTTCTTGTTGGTGCAAATTCACCAAGTTTAAAACCAACATGTCTTTCTGTAATATATACAGGTACAAAATCTCTTCCGTTATGAACATTAATTGTAAGACCAATCATTTCAGGAACGATTGTACTTCTTCTAGACCAAGTTTTAATAGGTTTTGGATTTTTTTCTTCTTTTGCTTTAAGTACTTTTTTCATTAAATGGTCATCTACAAAAGGACCTTTTTTTAAACTTCTAGCCATGAGCTATCCTTATTTCTTTCTTCTTGAGATGATATATTTATCAGATTGTTTTTTCTTTCTAGTTTTATAACCTTTAGTCGGCATTCCCCAAGGTGTAACAGGATGGTTACCTTTACTTCTACCTTCACCCCCACCGTGTGGATGGTCAACTGGGTTCATAGCAATACCTCTAGTTTGAGGTCTAATTCCAAGCCATCTGCTTCTTCCGGCTTTACCGATAACAATATTTTGATACTCTGCATTACCAACAGTACCGATTGTAGCCATACATTCACCAAGAATTTTTCTCATTTCACCTGATGGAAGTCTTAAAATTACATATTTTCCTTCTCTACCCATAATTTGACAGCTGTTTCCTGCAGCTCTTGCAATTTGTCCGCCTTTTCCAGGCTTCATTTCAACGTTATGTACAACAGTACCTACAGGAATGTTTTTAAGCTTCATTGCATTTCCAGGTAAAATATCAAGACCAGCTTCAGCTGCCATTACAGTATCACCAACTTTAAGACCTTCTGGTTGAATAATGTATCTTTTATCACCATCAGCATAGCTAATTAAACAAATTCTACAGTTTCTGTACGGGTCATATTCAATTGTCATAACTTTACCAGGAACTCCGAATTTGTTTCTTTTAAAATCGATAATTCTATATAGTTTTTTATGTCCGGCTTCTCTGTGACGAGAAGTAATTCTTCCTTGGTTATTTCTTCCAGCTTTTGCAGGAAGTTTAATTAAAAGTTTTTTTACCGTCGGTTTTGAAGTAATGTCGCTGTTATCAAGCGTACTCATAAATCTTCTTGACGGTGTATATGGTTTATATGTTTTTACTGCCATCTCTTATCCCTTTATACACTTAGGCTTTCAAGTTTTGCATCTTCAGGTAATTTAACATAGAATTTTTTATAATCTGGTCTTTTACCTTCAACTCCTCTAAATCTTTTCACTTTTCCTTTTTGTCTAAGTGAATTAACTTTAATAGGAGTTACTCCGAAATATTCCTTAAAAATCTGTTTAAGTTGATTTTTAGTAACTTTTGGTGTAGTTTGAACTACTAAAACACCTTGTTCTTGTAAATTAAGTGCTTTTTCTGTATAAACGATTGATTTAATATCTGTAATATCTGCCATAGCTTAGCCCTTTATAACTTTATCAAATGCTGCTTCATCAAAAATAATTGATTTAAATACGCTTGCATAATATGCATTAAGCTCTTCTGATGTTACAATATAAACATTAGGAATATTTCTAAATGCTAAATATGTTTTTTCATCCATATTATCAACAACGATTAAATAATCTTTTTCGTTGAAATTGCTTAGCCATTTTACCGCGTCTTTTGTTTTTCCTGATTCAATTTTTACTTCAGGAACTACATAAATTTTTTCATTTTCAGCTTTTTCATTAAGCGCATATTTTAATGCAACTCTTTTTTGTTTTTTATTAATTTTTTGAGACCAGTCTCTTTCATTTCTTGGTCCGTGAGCCACACCACCACCAACAAAATGAGGTGCTCTGATTGACCCTTGTCTAGCCCTTCCTAAACCTTTTTGTCTAAATGGTTTTTTACCACCACCGCTTACTTCGCCTCTTGTTTTAGTATGAGCAGTTCCTGCTCTTTGATTAGCAAGATAAGCTTTTACGTAAAGATAAAGGTTATGTGGATTTATACCTTGAAAATCTTCTGGTAATTGATTAATTTTTTTAATCTCACTCATTTCACAATCCTTACTTTTCCAAAACTTCCATTAGCTCCAGGAACACTTCCTTTAATTACTAAAACACCCATATCAGGGTCAAATTCAACTACTTCTGCATTCACAGTTACATTTTTGTTTCCATAATGTCCTGGCATTTTCTTTCCAGACATAACACGTCCAGGAAACTCACAGTTACCGATTGAACCCGGGGCTCTATGGAATCTACTACCGTGGCTTCCAGGTCCGCCTGCAAATCCGTATCTTTTAACAACACCCTGAAAACCTCTTCCTTTTGATTTAAAAGTAAGTTTTACTTTTTTAGCCTCTTTTAAAGGCTCTACAGATAAGTCTCCAGGTTCAGTGTTTGCAACTTTAAGTTCTACAAATCTGTTGAATTCTCTAGAAAGTCCGTATTTTTTTTGCATACCTTCAACAGGTTTATTTACTCTTTTACCTTTTGGATAAGCAACAATTGCTTTACCATCTTCTTTAACTTCGCAAACTTTTGCTGGTACTATTTTTAGTAGTGTAACAGGGATACTTTTTTCTCCTACTGTCCTACTCATTCCGATTTTTTCAACTATAAATTCCATTCAATTCTCCTTAACTTAGTGCCCTAACTTCTACATCAACCTCTGGTGCCAACTCAAGTTTCATTAGTTGGTCAACAGTATCAGGTGATGCGTTAACAACATCAATTAATCTTCTATGAATTCTTATTTCGAATTGCTCTCTACTATCTTTATTGATGTGAGGTGATCTTAAAACTGTATATCTTCTAATTTTTGTAGGTAGAGGAATTGGTCCCTTTACTTCCGCACCAGTTCTTTTAATTGCATCTGTAATAATACTTACTGCTTTATCAAGCACTCTGTGGTCATACGCCTGAAGTTTAATTCTGATTTTCTCCATTAGCCATCCTTTTAAAGATCTCGTGGTTTTTCCACGCTTTGTGGAGTGAAATTATAAGAGATTTTTAAGTTTTTTGCAAGATAAATTTAAAGCATTTTTTCCCTTTTAGAAGGAAAACAGGAAAATACATAAATATTAAAAATGCACTATTTTCGGATGAAAAGCATTTTTATTTATATACTCAACTGCTTCATCTACATCATCTGTAACAAGATAAAGTTTTTTATCTCTTTCATCAATATAACCATGCTCAAGCATCGTATCAAAAAACTTCAAAAGCGGCTTATAAAATTCACTTCCAAAAAAAACAACCGGAATTTTACTCATCTTTTTTGTCTGTATTAAAACCAAAACTTCGCTTAATTCATCGAGCGTTCCAAAACCTCCGGGCATCATAACGGTTCCCACACTGTATTTTAAAAACGTAACCTTTCTAGTAAAAAAATATCTAAATTTAAGAGGTATTTTTACATAAGGATTTATATGTTGTTCATGAGGAAGCTCAATATTAAGCCCTACACTGATTTTTGCACCTTTGTTTGCAGCCTCCATAATCCCAGGACCTCCTCCTGTAATAATTGCAAAGCCTTTATCACTTAATTTTTTTGAAATTTCTGTAGCTTTTTTATAATAAAAACTCCCAGGCTTTTCCCTTGCGCTTCCAAAAATCGAAATTGCAGGAGGAATATCCTCAAGCTCTTCAAACGCATCTGTAAAGTCGCTAAGCACCCTAAACATTCTCCACATATCTTTTGTCAAATCTCTATTGTCTAAAAACTCTTTTTGAATATCTTTCATTTTTATCCTTTAGAACAGTTTTCCCATTCTTCTGTATCCTAAATAAAACAAAACAGCACCTATTACAATTTCTCCGGTAAAATAAGGCAGTAAATCCACAAATTCCGTTCCCCTGAAAAATATGGACTGAGCACCTTCTATGTAATATTTAACAGGAGAGATAATGCTGAGTTTTTGAAGCCACGACGCCATAGAATGAATCGGCGTCCATGCCCCGCTTAAAAACAAAAGCGGCATAATAACCAAAACGGTATATTGCGAAACTTCAAGAACGCTGTTTGAATAGGCGGCAATTACAAGTGCAATTCCTCCCATAGCCATTATAAAGAAAAACGTTAAAAGGAAAAAATAAAACAGATTTCCATTTATCGGCACCCCGAACACCCCAAACAGTATAAGCCCTATTCCCATTACAAGGCCTACCGTTATTATAAAAATCTGCGAAAAAACTTTAGCAAACATAATCAACGCCCCGTTTGCAGGCATTAAAAGCATAATATCCCACGTCCCTGCTTCTTTTTCCTTAACAAACACAACCGCTATTAAAACAAGGCTTAGCATTGTAACTACGCTTAAAAGCTCGCTCAGGCTCATAAACCATTTTGAGTTTGAGTTTGGATTAAAAAGTTTATAAATTTTTACATCAACAGGCATTTTACCGTCAATCATAGAATATATCGTCTGGGTTAAATACTGAACGGATACCTCTGCCTGAGCGGCTGCGGTGGAATCTATAATTACATTAAGCTGGGCTTCTCTTTTTCTAACAAAGTTTTTTTCAAAATCCTTATCAAAAATAATTCCCACCATTATCTCTTTGTTAAACACCGCTTTTTTAAGCTCTTCTTCGTTTAAAAACATTTTTGGCTTTTTAAATTCAGGAGCGTGAAGGTGAGCTAAAATCTTCTGCGGCAAAAGCTCTCCTGAATAATTTACATATCCTACGGTTACATTTCTAGGCTTAATCTCAATTCCCTGTCCCGCTATATAAATATCAAACGTAAAAGCATAAATCAGTATAAAAACAAGCATTACGTTTCTTAAAAACACAAGAATCTCTTTTTTAAAGACGGCTAAGAACTTTTTCATTTAAGCTCCTTTTTTAAAAGCAGCGAACCGATAAAGAGTAAAGCAGCGGCATAAAAAATCAAAATAAAAAAATATTCCACATTTTTTGGCGAATTAAATCCCTGGGCTATTAAAAAAGAATCATACAAAAGATGATTGTAATACATTACAGGAAAGAGATGCGCTTCTATATAACTCTCCCCTGTCATCGAAGAAATTGGCATCAAAATACCGGAATACAAAAACCCGGGAATCACCGTAATAAGAACCGTCAAAACAAGAGCTGTAACCTGCCTTGAAGTAATTATGGATACCAAAAGCCCTATACCGATACTGATAACAATATAAATTTCGCTTGCCAAAAAATAAAGTAAAAAACTTCCCTTAAAGGGAACTTTAAAGATATAAACGGCTATTAAAAAGAGAATAAACGTATTAAAAGAATATAAAACAAAAGGCGGGGTCAGTTTTGCTATTAAAAACTCTATTTTTGAAACAGGGGATGAATAGAAATTAAAAATAGTCCCTACTTCTTTTTCTTTTACAATTAAAAGAGCCGCAATAATTGCCGGGGCTATAAGCATAGTAAGCCCGATAAGTCCGGGAACTATTCCGTTTTCATCGCGCATGGATTCGTTGAAAAAGTTCCTCTGGTTTATCTTAAAAGGCACCTTAACGCCGTTTTTTTCAAGCTGATTTAAAAACACCCCCTGAACGTATCCTTCAAGAGTCGTGGCTCTAAGAGGAAAACTTCCATCGATATATACGGCAACTTCGGAATTGCGGGAGTGCATTAGATTTTTTTCAAAATTATGGGGGATTATTATAAACAAATCGGCTTTATTCTGCTTTATAAGCCTTAAAGCCTCATTATCGGTAAT
>Ga0256836_1000971_pt1 | contig 13591 bp, 12 predicted proteins | sample 4561380metaG_FD_185974 | JGI IMG/M metagenome (GOLD analysis project Ga0256836, IMG submission 185974) | Hydrothermal vent microbial communities from Guaymas Basin, Mexico - 4561-380 | ecosystem: Environmental > Aquatic > Marine > Hydrothermal vents | place: Mexico: Guaymas Basin | collected...
GATAGAGGCATAAAACTATGAGCAGAGCCAAAGGAAACATAGCAGAAGATAAGGCCGTTCTGTTTTTAGAAGAGAGAGGTTTTTTTATAGTGCAGCGAAACTTTTACTCTCGTTTTGGGGAGATTGACATCATCGCTACAAAAGATGATGTGCTTCATTTTGTGGAAGTGAAGAGTGGGGAAGATTATGAGTTGGCTGTTCAAAATATTACTCCTTCTAAAATAAACAAACTTGTTAAAACTGCACATGTCTATATGAAAAAAAACTCTCTTGATGTTGATTTTACTCTTGATGCTATTATCGTAACACTTGCTGACATAGAATTTATAGAAAATATCACTTTATAACTTTCATCTTCTCTCTTTACAAACAAATGTTATAATAATCTTAATAACTTTATAGGATTTTTTATGCAAGCAAAAATATTTTTCGGCTCTACAGAAGCTACAAAAGAGAACCTGAGTGAGAGAAAATCTCCTTTTAGTGGTGATGTGGTTTCAACTGCTCCTATCTGTGATGAGGCAGATGCTAAAAAAGCATTAGAGATTGCACAAAATGCTACTGCTGCAGCAAGAGCTTCTACACTTGCACAACGCTGCTCTTGGCTTCTTGATGTTGCACAAAAACTTCGTAAGCAAAAAGAGGATATCGCCCAAACTATTACTGATGAGGTTGGAAAGCCTATTACTTTTGCTCGTGTAGAGGTTGAACGCTGTATAGAGACTATTACTCTTTCTGCTGAGACTATGCGGACTATGCATGGTGAGACTATAAATACCGATGCAATGGCAAGTGGGAAAAAAACACTTAGTTTTTTTCGCCGTGAGCCTGTTGGTGTAGTTGTTGCTATCACTCCATTTAACTTTCCTCTTAATCTTGTCGCACATAAACTAGGGCCTGCACTTGTTGCTGGAAACAGTGTAGTTTTAAAACCAACACCAGAAGCACCGCTTACTTCATACAAGTTTGCAAAGCTTTTTATAGAGAGTGAATTTGCTGTAAAAGATGCTCTGAGTGTTGTTTATGGTGATGCTGAAGTAGGGAGTGCTTTAATAAGCTCTGATATTCCTCGTGTTATCTCTTTTACAGGTTCGGTTCCTGTAGGAAATATTATTACGAAAAACTCAGGTATCAAAAAACTAGGACTTGAGCTTGGTGGGAATGCTGCAACATTTGTAGAAAAATCAGCAGATTTAGCATTAGCTGCTCAGCGATGTGCTTTAGGTGCTTTTGTAAATTCTGGTCAAGTCTGTATATCACTACAACGAATTTATGTTCAAGAAGAGGTATATGACACATTTGCAGCACTTATGGCAGAGGAGACAAAAAAACTTAAAGTTGGAAGTCCGTATGAAGATGAAACATTTATGGGTCCACTTATAGATGATGAAGCAGCAGAGCGTGCTATGGGCTGGGTAGAGTCTGCTATAGAAGAGGGTGCTATACCATTACTACCACCACATCGTGAGGGAAGAATGTTTCATCCATGTGTGATGGCAAATGTTACTGATGATATGGCTATAGTGTGTGAAGAGGTTTTCGCTCCTATAGTTTCACTTGTAAAAGTAGACTCTTTTGATGATGCACTTCCTCGTATGAATAACTCTCCTTATGGCTTACAGTTTTCAGTATTTACAAACGATCTGAGTATTACAAATCGTGCTATAGATGAGTTAAATGCAGGGGGCATAGTTATAAATGATATGCCGACACTTCGTTTTGATATACAGCCTTATGGTGGTGTAAAACTTAGTGGAGTAGGGAGAGAAGGTCCTCGCTTTGCTATCGAAGAGATGACAGAGATTAAGTCTATAGTTATCTGTTAGTATGGAGAAAAAAAAGGTAATCATCTCAGCTTGCATACTAGGTGAGTATTGTCGTTATGATGGTAAAACAAAAAAGATAAATACTGTTTTAGAGGCTTATAAAGATTATGAGATTATTCCTTTTTGTCCTGAAGCTCCTCTTTTTGGCACTCCTCGAGAGAGGATTAGTGTAGTTGAGATAGCTAAGAAACAGAGAATTATTCAGGATTGTACAAACAAGGATGTCACAGAAGTTTTAGAAGAGGAAATTAACTCTTTTTGTATGAAGTTCCCAAATCCTGATGCTATTGTTTTAAAGTCAAAAAGTCCATCTTGTGGTTATAACACGACACCTGTTTTAGATAAGCATGGAGATACGTTATATACCGATAGTGGAATAGCAGCAAAAATATTTTCTTTAAAATATCCAGAAGTAGCTATTTTAAATGAACTAATTTTTTTAGATAATAAATAGAATATTTTTTTAGATATAATTACTTCTTATTTAAACAAGGAAAATTATTGACTAAAATATTCTCATTATATACAATTTTATTTATTTTACTTTTCACGGCATGTGGCGATGATAATAGTGATACAAGGGTTGTTCCCCCTCAAATAACATCATTTATTTCAGATGAAGAGATTCGATCTTCTCAAGCATACAGTGAAAAAAATCTAGCACATAGAGCAACTTCTTTCCAACTTTATGAAGAGGTTAAAGAGAAAGAGACTCTCAGTGGTGCTGATCTTGATGCATTACATAAAATGTTGGTTTCATATCTAGAAAATGTTGATGATTCAGACTGGTATGCTACCAAGTATGAATATCTAGTTTATGAAAGAGATGGATACTCCCAAGAAGAGCGATTAAAGCTTATTATGATCTCTCTCTCAAGTATGTTAATAGAGTATGATAACTATATCATTTCGTACTCTAAGTATTATGATGATTCAAAACTACGAGCAATTTTAAATGATGCAGATACTGCTTATGATATTCCATCGGAAACATTAAACGCTATAACTGATGCATATACACTTGAGTCTAACAGAAGAAAACTTGAGATATTTATAGAGTATTATGAAGATGACATTGATAACTATAGTACAAATAGTGATCCTTTTTTCCTCTATTTAAAACAACTTATTGAGGATAGTCCTACTTATAAGTATGGATTTACATCTGTTTCTCCTTTAAATACACTTGAAGATATTATAAAAGAATTTTTTGCCTCTTTATATAACGGTGTAAGTACTGGTATAGGTAATACGGCAGGTCTTGTTGAGATAAGAACTGGAAAACTATATGAAGATGATGCAATCATACAACGAGTTTCTCAAAATCTTCAAGTGGGAGATATTTTAGTTGAGAGAACACCTTTCCGTTTAACGGATAAACTTATTCCTGGATATTGGGGGCATATTGCTGTATATGTTGGTACACAGAGTGAACTCGAAGCATTGGGAATATGGGATGAACCATCAGTAGTTGCTTATCATGAAGCTATTTTAGAGGGGAAAGTTATTATTGAAGCACTTCGGGATGGGGTACAACTTAATAGTGTTGCACACTTTTTAAATATAGATGATTTAGCAATTATGAATAATGATACAGAGTCATTAGAGAGTAAAAGGGCAAGAGTATTACGTACTTTTAATCAACTTGGCAAAGAGTATGATTTTGAGTATGATATAGAGAGTAGTGAAAGAATTATCTGTTCTGAGTTAGTCTATATTACATATTTAGAGATTGATTGGGAGACAGAAAGTCTCGTTGGTGTAAGTACAATTAGTCCTGATAATGTTGTAAATAAACTTTTTGAAGTTAATAGCATTTTTGATGTTAGCGTACTCTATATAGATGGTGAAGAGATAAATGAGAATAAACTTGAAGTCATACGAGTAATTTTAGAAGAAGAAAGTGAGTTCTTTTAATATATTATCTATCTGATTTAGGATATAATCGCATAATTTTATATAAGAGATGTAACCTATGGATATTAGAGAAGAGTACCTAAAATTTTTTGAATCAAAACAACATAACAGAGTTGCTTCAGCACCCCTTGTGCCAGATGATGCGACACTTCTTTTTAACAATGCGGGAATGGTTCCCTTTAAGTCAATTTTTACAGGTGAAATACCAACACCTTCAAACCCTCGTGCAACGTCTTGTCAGACATGTATCCGTGCGGGTGGAAAACATAATGACCTTGAAAATGTAGGGCATACCGCTCGACATCATACTTTCTTTGAGATGATGGGTAATTTCTCTTTTGGAGACTACTTTAAAGAGGAAGCTATCGCTTATGCATGGGAGTTTATTACTGAGGTAATTAAACTTGATGTAGATAAACTTTGGGTAACTGTACATGACTCAGATGATGAGGCAGAAGATCTTTGGAAAAAGCATATCAGTGCAGATCGTATCATGCGTTTAGGTGATGCCGATAACTTCTGGTCTATGGGAGATACTGGTCCTTGTGGTCCATGTTCTGAGATTTTTTATGATCAGGGTGCTGAAGAGTTCAATGGTCCCCAAGATAAGATGGGCGGAGAGGGCGATAGATTTTTAGAGATCTGGAATCTTGTTTTCATGCAGTATGAAGTAAAAGAGAAGGGTGGAGAGAGATTGCCACTTGCAAAACCTTCTATTGACACTGGTATGGGACTTGAACGTGTTGTAGCTATCAAAGAGGGGAAAACTTCTAACTACGGCTCTTCACTTTTCATGCCACTTATAAACCAAGTACAAGAGATGATAGGTAAAGAGTATGTTTATAAAACAGGTGCTTCTTACCGTGTTATTGCAGATCATATTCGTACTGCTGTTTTCTTACTCTCTCAAGGAACAAACTTCTCAAACGAGGGTCGTGGTTATGTTCTTCGTAGAATCCTTCGCCGTGCAGTTCGTCACGGTTATCTACTTGGATTTCGTACTCCTTTTATGTTTAAACTTGTAGATACTCTTGTTACTATCATGGGTGGCGAGTATGATTACTTAGCAGGAAAAGCTGAGGCAGTAAAAGAGCAGATAGAGCTTGAAGAGGCGAGATTTTTTAAGACTATTGAGTCTGGGATTGCACTCTTTGAGGCGGAACTTAAAAATACGAAAGAGATTTTTTCCGGTGAAGTCGCTTTTAAACTCTATGATACTTACGGTTTTCCACTTGACCTTACAGAGGATATGCTTAAAGAGAAAAACTTAGGGCTTGATTCTGAGAAGTTTGAAGCTCTTATGTTAGAGCAACGTACTCGTGCGAAAGCTGCTTGGAAAGGTTCAGGAGATGGAGCAACTCATGGTGATTTTAAAGAGTTGTTAGAAGAGTTTGGTGAAAATGAGTTTGTTGGGTATAACCTCACAGAGTCAAAAGCAAAAGTTTTAGCACTTTTGGATGCAGACTATAAAAGAGTTACAACTCTAGATATCGGTGAGAGTGGTTGGGTACTTCTTGATAAAACACCATTCTATGCTGAGAGTGGTGGACAGACTGGTGATGAGGGAACACTAACTTGTCGAGCACAAGTGCTTGATACGAAAAAGTTTTTTGGACTGAATCTTTCAGAAATAAAAGTAACAGCAAGTATAAAAGTTGGTATAAATGTAGATGCTGTTGTAGATATAAGCCGTAATGAGATCATTAAGCATCACTCTGCGACACACCTTCTTCATGCAGTTCTTAGCGATGTTTTAGGAGATCATATCTCTCAGGCAGGTTCACTTAATGAAGCGACTCGCCTACGTTTTGACTTCTCACACCCTAAGCCTGTAAGTGAAGTAGAACTTTTAGAGATTGAGGAGAGAGTAAATTCTGAAATCGCTCGTGGTATCGCTACAAAAACAGAAGTTTTAGGCATTGAAGATGCAAAAAAATCTGGTGCAAAATCTCAGTTTGGTGAGAAGTATGGTGATGAGGTAAGAGTTGTGAGTTTTGCAGATGCTTCTATAGAGTTTTGTGGTGGTGTTCATGTTGAAAACACGGCAAATATTGGCTCATTTATCATAGTAAAAGAGTCTGGCGTTTCAGCTGGTGTTAGACGTATAGAAGCTGTTTGTGGCACTGCTGCTTACAGATACTTTGCAGAGCAACGCTCTTTGTTAAAAGAGGTAGAGTCTGAAGTGAAAAACTTAGATGTTCTTGCTGGTGTGAAGAGACTTAAATCAACTGTAGTTGAGTTAAAGTCTGAGTTAAAAGAGGCTCAAAACTCTGCAAAAGTTGAAGTGACTGCTAGTGAAGTAAATGGTGTGGCTGTTGTAGTTGAAGAGTATCCAACTGGTGATATCAAAGAGAAAATCGATGCCCTTAAAAATGAAAATGAGAAACTCTGTGCAATGCTTTTTCAAGTGAAAGGGGACAAAGTTCTTATCGCTTGTGGTGTGAAAGATGCAAACGCCAAAGCGGGTGATTGGATCAAAAAAATTGCTCCTATTTTAGGTGGTGGTGGCGGTGGTCGTCCAGACTTCGCACAAGCAGGTGGAAAATTACCAGCAAAACTTCCTGAGGCAAAAGAGGCAGCTATAGCGTTTATAACAGAGGCTCTTGCTTAATGAAAGATATGATGTATATGCTCTTTGCAGACTTTAGAACACAGATAGTTTTTTTACACGTTATAAGTGCTGTTGTATGGGTTGGTGGTATGGTGGCGATGAAGTTTGCTGCACACACTTCCATCATGCAGGTAGAGTCACCCCTTCATCGTTTAGAGAGAATCTCTCATGCCCTTAAACGTCTTTTTTACATAGTAACTCCTTTTGTTATCATCTTAATAATAACAGCGGTCATTATGGCAGTTGGTTTAGGTTTTCGCGACGCAGCTGTAGATGCAAACCATAATGTTATAGATGAAAACGCTATGTTTATTTATAACCTTGTACACTTAAAAGAGGGTATTTGGATGCTTATGGCTACTAATCTTGCTGGGATGATGTGGTTTCGTGCTAAGGCTGATAAACTTCTACTTAAAGGTGATACTGTAAAGGCCAAAGCAAATCTTGCACGTATCGGTAACCTTATGGTACCTGTAAATATTGCACTTGGAGTTGGGGCAATCTATCTTGGTGTATTTTTAAGAAATGCATATTAGGGTGAGATGATGATACGACTTGCTTCTTCTTCAGAGACTCGGGCTATGCTTCTTAAAGAAGTAGATATAGCGTTTAAACAAGAGAGTGTAGAGTTTGATGAAGATAGTATAGTAGCAACTTCTCCAAAAAACTTTGTTTATCAAGCTACAATAGGAAAATATGAAGCAAATCTAAGAGCTTTTGGTTATGAAGATATGCCACTTTTAGTGGCTGATACAGTAGTTACCAGCCAAGGACAAATTCTTCGTAAAGCTCGATGTCTAGATGATGCACGTAATATTTTAATGACACAGAGTGGTAATGTGACTTCTATTGTTACATGTATGATCTACCACTCAAAAGAGAAAAAACTTATAGATATTTCACAAACTGATTATATATTTGATGATTTTGATATGGATGATTTAGATAGCTATTTAGAGAGTGGTGAGTGGCGAGGTAAGGCAGGTGCATGTATGGTTGAGGGTTTTTGTAAACGCTATATCAAAGAGGTTCGTGGTTTTGAGTCTACTGCTATGGGTTTGAGTATAGAAGTATTACAGTGTTTTAAATAGCTTATGAACTTTTATGCAAACGAACTCAAAGCACTAAAAAAATCGGGTCGCTATAGAACCCGTGAGGTAATCGATACCTCTCTTCAAGACTTTGCATCAAATGACTACTTAGGACTCTCTCACAACAAGACACTTCACAGAATAACTACCAAAATTTTAGATTCACTTGGTGCACATAGTTCTAAAGCCTCTATGCTTGTGAATGGATATCATCAAATACATAAAGATTTTGAAGAGGCACTTTGCCGGGCCAATAACTTTGAAGCTGGTGTAGTCTTAGGGAGTGGGTTTAATGCAAATATTGCTCTTATCGAGTCTCTTGTTAGAAAAGGTGATACTCTTTTTATGGATGAACTTTATCATGCATCAGGAGTATTGGCTTCAAACTTAAATGCTATAGATGTTGTGTTTTTTAAACATAATGATATGCAAGAGTTAGAGAGATTACTTGAAGAGTCAAAGGCTAAACGTAAGATTGTAGCAGTGGAGGGGATTTACTCTATGGATGGAGATCTCTGTAAAAAAGAGGTTTTTGAAATATGTGAGAGATTAAACGCTATCTTGATAGTGGATGAAGCACATAGTAGCGGTGTTGTCGGTGAAAATCTTATGGGTGTATTTGAGTATTATAACATTACACCACAAGAAAATCATATTAAAATGGGGACTCTTGGTAAAGCTTATGGAAGCTTTGGTGCATTTATACTTGCGAGTGAACATATTATAGAGTATCTCATTAATCGTGCCAAACCTATTATCTATGCAACTTCGCTCTCTCTCTATGATACACTTTTAGCACACCAATCATTGAACTATATTTTAAATAATAGTAGTTCTTTAAAAGAGAAGATACAGAGAAGACAGATGATAATTAAAGAGATGTTAGGGATAGAAGTAGATGCACTTATTGTTCCTGTTAAAGTTGGGAGTAATACTAAAGTTATCAAGATTAAAGAGTCTCTTCGTACTCTTGGTTATGCCGTTGGTGCTATTCGCCAACCAACAGTGCCGAGTGCTATCATAAGAATAATTGCTCGTGTCTCTGAAAGTGAAGAGAGTTTGAGAGAGCTATGTAAGCATCTAAAAGCAGTAAATATATGAATATAAAAAAGCTAACTATTACTCTCTCTGGTGAAATTCTTGTAGATATATCTTTTAAACTCCATAGCTCCTTAGCATTAGTTGGGCAGAGTGGGAGTGGTAAGAGTTTAACACTTAAAGCTCTTCTGGGAATGTTACCACAAGAGATGCAATTAGAGTTAGAGACAGAGAGTGACTTCAAACTTGAAGTAGGCGAGAGTATAGCATTTATACCTCAAAACCCCTTTACAGCACTCTCCCCACTTACAAAGATAAAAAAACAGTTTTTTATAGAGACAAGTAGAGTTACAGAGCTTTTTGAAGAGGTTGGTCTCTCTTTAGATCTATTAGAAAGGTTTCCTCCTGAACTCTCTGGTGGACAGTTACAGCGAGTTGTCATTGCTATGGCTTTAAGTAAACGACCGAAACTTTTGCTTCTTGATGAGCCAACAACAGCACTTGATCCTGACACTCGAATAATGATTATAGAACTCTTAAAAAAATTACAAGATAAAGAGCAATTTCGTATGCTTTTTGTTACACATGATATTGCATCTGCAAAGAATTTATGTGAAGATATATGTGTTTTAAAGAGTGGAAAAGTAGTAGAGTATGGTAAAATGTCTCAAGTAATTCAAGCACCAAAAGATCAGTATACAAAAACATTAATAGAAGCAAATTTTGCCAATAGGGATTTTAGAAAATGAAAAAATTAATTATAAGTATCGTTGTATTAGGAGTTCTCTCTCCTTTTGCACTTGTTGGATACTTTCTCTACTCTTACAGCTATGATATCTCTAAACTTGTAGATTATAAACCTGAAGTGACAAGTAGAATCTATGATAAAGATGGTAAAAAAATAGCAAATATTTTTAATAAAAAGCACCGTTACTATGCAACTTTTGATGAGATCCCACCTCGTATTATTGAGGCTCTTGTAGCCATTGAAGATACAACATTTTTTGAACACCCCGGGATAAATATAGACGCTATCTTTCGTGCAGCTATTAAAGTTATACGAGCAGGAAAAGCTGTTGAAGGTGCTAGTACCATAACACAACAACTTGTTAAAAATGTACTACTTACTCGTGAGAAAAAACTCTCCCGTAAGATAAAAGAGGCTATATATGCTATTAAAATAGAGCAAGCTTTAACGAAAGAGCAGATTCTTGAACGTTACTTAAACGAGATCTATTACGGGCATGGATATTATGGTATTAAAACTGCTGCTGATGGGTACTTTCATAAGCGTTTAGAAGATTTAACACTAAAAGAGATGGCTATTTTAGTAGGTCTCCCAAAAGCTCCAAGTACTTATGCACCAACAAAAAATTATGAGATTTCTATGGGGCGAGCAAACCGTGTTATAACGCGTATGCATGTTTTAGGTTGGATAGATGAGAGTACATATGAGAACTCTTTAGCAGAAAACCCACAAGTCTTTAACGATACCTTAACTCAAAATCGAGCTCCTTTTATAGTTGATGAAGTAGCACGTAGGTTTCGGGATATGAACATCAGTGATTTAAAAACAGGTGGGTATGAGATTTATACAACAATAGATATTAGACTTCAAGTAGCCGCTAGAGAATCACTTAAAGTTGCATATGATGCCTCTTTAGAGAGAATAGAAAAGTATAAAGAAAAAGAGTTAAAGAGACTTGCAGAGTTTCAGAAGATAAAAAATCCTACAGAAGATCAGATGTTTGAGTTACAAGATGTAAATATCTCTCAACTCAATGGAGCTTTAGTCTCACTTGATTCAGCAAGTGGAGATATATTGGCACTTGTAGGGAGTGTAGATTATAAAAAAAGTTCTTATAATCGTGCGACACAGGGTAAACGCCAACCCGGTTCTGCATTTAAACCTTTTATCTATCAAGTTGCGATTGATCTTGGGTTTAGTGGTGCTACAGAGCTTGTAGATATTGCTAAGACTTATGAGTATGAGAAAGATGGTCAAGAGATGAAGTGGCGTCCTAAAAACTATGAGAAAAACTATAAAGGTCTTGTGACACTTCGTGAGGCACTCATTCATTCCAGAAATCTTGCAACGATTAATCTTGTAAACGATATAGGTCTACGTAACTTACTCAAAGAGTTACAGAAGTTTAATATAAAAAATATTCCGCATGATCTCTCTATCTCTCTAGGAACAATGTCTATGTCCCCTTTAGAACTTGCAAAGTTTTATACCTCTTTCTCAAACAAGGGTGTTCAGCTACAGCCTCATTTAATTACCTCTATTGAGAAGAAAAATGAAGTTATATATGAGAAAACAGAGATTTCTCATATAACTTCGGTTCCAACACAAGCATATATAATGACAACAATTTTAAAAGATGTAGTATCTAGAGGTACTGCACGACATGGTCGTGTAAGAGGACTTGAGCTTGCTGCAAAGACAGGAACAACAAACTCTAATGTTGATGGGTGGTTAGCAGGCTATTCACCAACTATAGAGACAATAGTGTGGTTTGGTAATGATGATAATACGCCTATGTATAAACGAGAAACTGGTGGACGTATTGCTGGACCTGCCTTTGCAAACTACTATAAAAATGTTCTTAAACTCTATCCTCAAATAAAGCGTGAGTTTGATATGCCAGAGGGAATAATAGAAGTAAATGTAAATGGAAAAAAAGAGTATTTTAGTGATATCTCTAAGCCACCAAGGGCTGAGAGATCATCCGATCCAGAAGAAGAGTTACTCTGGTAGATCGTTAAGATCTCGTATGAGACCATCTTTAAGATCATAGATCCATGCATGTACTTGTAGATCTGCATCTCTATCATAAGCTGCTCGCACTACTGTTGTATTGAGTACATTTTGCACTTGTTCTTGTACATTGAGTTCACATAGTCTTGCAAATCTAGCCTCTTCATCTGCAATAGATTGAAGTTCATCTTCATGAAAACGTGCTACATCTTTGAGGTGTCTCAACCAGTTGTCAATTAGACCATGTGGTGTCTCACTCATAGAAGCTTTTACACCTCCACAACCATAGTGACCACACACGATGATATGTTTTACTTCTAAAACATCTACTGCATACTGTATAACAGAGAGAGCATTAAGATCAGTATGAACTATTACATTAGCAATATTTCTGTGAACAAAAACATCTCCTGGAGGTAGGTCAATAATCTGATTTGCAGGGACTCTACTATCAGCACATCCTATCCAGAGTATTTCTGGCTTTTGGAGTTGTGAAAGTTTATAAAAAAACTGTGGATCAGCATCATGAACACGTTTAGCCCACTTCTTATTATTTTCAAAAATTTCTGTAATTTTATTCATTTTTGTCCTAAGTGTTAAATGTTCTGTTAAGAGCACAAAACATAGCTTTTATAGATGCAATAGTAATGTCATTATCTGCACCCACTCCAAAACATGAGAGTGTCTCGTCTGTCTGTATCTCAATGTAAGCAACGGCTTTGGCTGAACTTTTATCACCACATGAGTGCTCAGAATATGATTTAATCGTAAACTTATTTTTATACTCTTTTGCGAGTGCATTTTTACAAGCATCGATAGGACCATTACCACTTCCTTGCGCCTTCACCTCTTTACCATTATGAATATAGGTAAGCTTACAAGATGAGACTCCATTATCCGAAGAGAGAGTATAGTCTATAAAACTAACATGCTCTTTTATCTGGAAGTAAGTTGCTTTAAATATATCCAAAATCTCTTTATTAGAGAGTACTCGTCCCTCAGCATCAGTAACTGCTTGAACTATTTTACCTATCTCTGGGTGCATCGCTTTTGGAAGTTGATATCCAGCCTCTTTTTCAAGTATATATGCTACACCACCTTTTCCAGATTGTGAGTTTATGCGGATAACTGACTCGTAAGAACGTCCAACATCAGAAGGGTCTATAGGAAGATATGGAACTTCCCAAAAAGCATCTTCTTTTGCATTTTGATAAGCAAGACCTTTATTTATAGCATCTTGATGAGAGCCACTAAACGCTGTATAGACAAGTTCACCAACATAAGGGTGTCTGACATGGGTATCTATCTCTGTACACTTCTCAACAATAGCTAAAGTCTCATCAATATTACTAAAGTCAAGTTTTGAGTCTATTCCCTGCGTTGTCATATTGAGTGCTAGTGTGATGATATCTACATTTCCTGTTCTCTCACCATTACTTAAAAGTGTTCCCTCTACTCTATCTGCTCCCGCTAAAAGTGCAAGTTCAGTTGCCGCGACACTTGTTCCTCTATCATTGTGAGTATGTGTAGAGATGATAACATTTTCTCTATTTTCTAAATGCCCAGCCATCCACTCTATCTGATCTGCATAGATATTTGGTGTTGCCATCTCTACTGTTGATGGAAGGTTGATAATTACTTTACGATTTTCACTTATACCCCATGCTTTAGTTACGGCATTACAGATACGAGCAGAAAATTCTAACTCAGTTCCAGTAAAACTCTCAGGTGAATACTCTAAGAAAATTTGACCACTATGCTCTTTTTCATAACTCTTAACAAGTTCTACACCTTGAAGTGCTAGTGCTACAATCTCATCTTGAGTCTTTCCAAAAACAATCTTTCTTTGAGCGATGGAAGTAGAGTTATAAAGATGAACAGTCGCCTTTTTAACACCCTTAAGTGCTTCAAATGTTTTTGCTATTAAATGCTCACGAGCTTGTACTAGAACTTGTACTGTTACATCATCAGGAATTAAGTTGTCATCTACAAGACGACGTAAAAAATCGAACTCCACTTTTGAAGCAGAGGGAAATCCAACTTCTATCTCTTTAAATCCGAGTTTGAGTAAGAGTGCAAAAAGTTCAAGTTTTTTCTCCATGCTCATTGGGTTAATTAGTGCTTGATTTCCATCACGAAGATCAACACTACACCATTTTGGAGCATCTGTTATAGTTTTTGTAGGCCAAGAGCGATTTGGCAAATCTATTTGAGGGTAGGCCTTGTACTTACCAGCTGGAATTTGATTCATTGTGAATCCTTTTACTTGAAATATTCTAATAACACACTCTTACATTTGTTATTAATATGCGAATTATATCAAATTTATGATTATAAAAAAGTTTAG
>Ga0256836_1000972_pt1 | contig 13583 bp, 14 predicted proteins | sample 4561380metaG_FD_185974 | JGI IMG/M metagenome (GOLD analysis project Ga0256836, IMG submission 185974) | Hydrothermal vent microbial communities from Guaymas Basin, Mexico - 4561-380 | ecosystem: Environmental > Aquatic > Marine > Hydrothermal vents | place: Mexico: Guaymas Basin | collected...
ATATACATCTTAAATAAACAAAAAGTAAACAATTACATTTTTAATAATTTTTACAAATAAACCTACAACAATAGAGTATAAAAGTTAAATTAGTTAAAACAAACAATATCCATTAAAAAATTTAGAAAATTAACTTTCTTGGAAAGTTTTAGGAGCCTAATTAGTTTACCTCTCATTAACGTCTTAATCTAAAACAAAGAAACAAGTTTTTTAACTAAATATCAAAATACAAATTTTTTTAATTTTTTAGCAGCAATTCCCGCTTTTTCTGGGATATAAACATCAACTATTTTGTCAGTATAAACTGATTTATTAGGATTAATCTCTATTATTTTGCCTTTTGCTAAATAAGGAAGTTGACCTGCTGGCATTATCTCTCCAGTGGTGCCAATTATTAACAAAGTGTCGCAATTTTCAATAAGTTCAATGGATTTTTTAAAAGCTTCCTCAGGAATTGGCTCTTTAAAAAAAACAAAATCAGGTTTTAATACATTGCCACATACTGGACAAAAAGGTGGTAAATTTTCAAAATCGACAATGTCTATTGGAAATTTCCTTTTACATCCCATACATTCAACTTTTTTAGTAGTTCCATGAAACTCGATTACATTTTTACTGCCAGCTTCTTGATGTAAATTATCAATATTTTGAGTAATTATACCCTTTAAGATTCCTCTTTTTTCAAGATCAGCTAAAAAATAATGCGCATCATTTGGTTTTACGTTATTCATGTATTTATAAAAAATATCTCTTATCGCTTCCCAAGAATCTTTTGGATTTTTCTTAAAATAATCAATATCTAAAATTATTGGATCATACTTGCTCCAAAGTCCATCTTCTCCTCTAAAAGTTGGAATACCGCTTTCTTTTGAGATTCCAGCGCCAGTAAAAGCTACAAGATTTTTAGAATTTTTAATAATTTCTGATGCCAATTTATATACATCCATTTTTTTTCCTTATCTCTTCATCATTTTCCAAATTATATATACAATAGGTATCTCAAGAGCTATTCCAATAATTACAGCTTTTATTGTACCATATGGATCATTAACCAAAGGCAATCCACCCGTATTCATACCAAAAAAACCAGTCACAAGCGTTAAAGGCAAAAAAATACCAGAAAGCAATGTTAAAATAAACATTATGTTATTCATTTTTTCATCTATCCTTGCCCTATAAAAGTCATATAAATAATCAAGCTTGTCAATCCCATTTTTAGACAAAGAAAAAGCTCTTTGAAAGTGCTCAATTAAATCTTGAAATTCAAGATCATTTAATTTATTTCTAAAATGTTTATAAAATCTCTCAAGAGCCACCAAACCATGCCCCATTAACCTCTCAATCAATACCAAATCTTTTTTTAATCTCAAATAAGTTTTAGGAAAACTTTTATCAATCCGTTCTTCATACATTTCATCCTCAATTCTTGCAATAATTGAATGAAGTTTTACTATTTTCGCCAAAATTTTATCCACTCTAACATCTAAATACTCATAAAGTTTATCAAAATCCCCAAGCAATTCAAAATCATCTTTTTTCCTATCATACAAATAAACCGTATTTTCTTTTATTAAAAAAGCATAAGAAATCACTTCTACACTATCATCTTTAATAAAGGGAAGTCTTAATATTAAAACGGCAATATCATCCTCAAATTCGAAATCGCTTGGATGATTCTTATTTTCTATATCGTCCTTAAAAAATTTATTTAATTTAAATTTCACAAAAACTCCTTTTTTAAAAATCTACTAAATAAATAAAGCGTCCAAATGTGCTGCTTATATCTTTTATGTCCGGTTTTTAAAATTTCCTTTAAATATTCTTCGTTAAAAATTTTTGTTTTTCTATTTATATCAATAATTAGCCTCAATTCGTTTTCTTTTTTTAACCACTCAAAAAACGGAATGGCAAAACCTTTTTTTCTTCTATAAACTATTTCTTTTGGAAGATATTTAAGAGCAATATTTTTAATAATTTTCTTTTCTATTCCCCTAATCTCTTCTGGTAAAGAAAAAACGAAGTTTACCAAATTTCTATCCAAAAAAGGACTTCTTGCTTCAATGTTTTGCGCCATAAACATTCGATCGAGCTTACTAAGCAAAACTTCTCCAAGCCATACTTTTAAATCAAAATAAGTAAAATCAAAACTTCTCCATCCTTTTAAAAATCTTTTATAATCCACAATCCTTGCGTTTTTTCTAAGAATCTTATTTATCTGCCTTTGAAAAAAAGTCTCGTTTATTCCTCGAAATACATCTTCGTTTGAAAAAAATCTTCTAAAAATTTCCCACTCTTTTATATCTTCATAATGTCTTTCAAGATATTTTTTAAGCCAAGCCTTATTTGGCAACTTTGCATCCAAAAATTCCCAAAACTCTTTATACTTTCTATATCCTAAAAACAATTCATCACTTCCTTCTCCACTAAATACTACTTTTAAAGGAATATGCTTTGCCAAAAAATTTGCAGCAAAAAAAGAACTATCGGCAATTGGCTCTCCCATTCTATCAAGCACATAATCAAAATTATCAAAAAAATCTTCTTTTTTCATTTCAACTTCAGTATGTATGGTGTTAAATTTTTTTGCTACAATCCTTGCCCATTTTCTCTCATCATAATTTTCATACCCTTCATATCCAATCGAAAAAGTTTTTTTTACTCCACTTAAAGCCACTATTAACGAACTATCTACTCCTCCACTAAGAAGAGAGCCTATTTCTACTTCTCCATGTTTTCTTTTTTCAATCGATTTTATTAAAAGTTTTTCAACTTCTTCTTCTGCGTTTTTCAAACCATTATTTTCAATTCTACAAAAATCGTGCCATCTTTTTATGCTTCCATCATAAAAACAACCAGCCGGCAATTTATAAATTCCCTCATAAATCGTATTTGGAGCAATTGAGGAGTTATACGCCAAATATTCGCTAACGGCGATAAAATTTAATTTCTTTTCCTTAAATTCAAGAATTGGTTTTATTTCGCTTGAGAAGATGTTATCGCTAAAAAAGAGAGGTTTTTTGCCAAATTCGTCTCTAAAAAGATATAACTTTTTATCAAAAATCGCAATAGCAAACATCCCATCAAGCAATTTAACAAAATCTATACCAAATTTTTTCCATAAATAAAAAATAACTTCAACCTCGGTTTTTATGTTTAAACCATATTTTTTAATTAAATCTTTATAATTGTAAATTTCTCCGTTAAATACGATAACTACACCATCTTTACAAAAAGGCTGATTCGATATAGAGACATTTTCAATAGCCAACCTTTTAAAACCAAATATTCCTTCTTTAAATTCTAAAATCTTAATTTCGTCATCGCCTCTTGCCATAAGATTTAAGGCATTTTCAAATTTTTTTTTATCTACTTTACCAATTACTCCAAAAATCGCACACAAAATTATCCTTTTTAGGTAAAATTCTATCAAAAAGGAAAAAAATGAAAGAAATCTTTAAATACACTTTCACAACAATTGCCGATTTAAAAAAATTTATTTTTTTAACTTTAATTTTATCCATTCTTACATTAATAGAGCCTTTTCCCGTAATTGGTTATAGTGCTTTAATTTTTGAAAAACTAATTCTCATTAGCATAGGCGCTTTTTTAATATATCTAACTAAACGCTCAACCTCAATTGAAAATTACTTTGAAAATTTAAAAAACAACTCATTTGGAAGTTTTTTGTTTCATTTTATTCCAACAAGTAGCGGAATTTTACTTGGATTATTTGTAATAGCGACTTTCTGGTTTATATTTTTAATAATTATTCTTCAATATACAAACTCATTGTCAATTTTAGCAAACCCTCACGAAATTTTATTATCTCTTTCAAAAACTAATTTTCTAACTCAACTCCTTTTGGGAATATATAGCGTTTATTTACTTTTTTATTCTTATGTTTTTTTAGGAAAATTTGGAGAGAGCCTTAGCAAAGAAACTTTTAAAGAAGCGTTTTTATCAATTATTTCTTCTCTTATTGATTTTAGATACTGGATAAAAACTTTTAACTTGAAATATTTTTTAATTTATGCAACATGGAGTTTTATAACGATTTTATTTTACTCAATATTAAGTTTTACTTACATCTTTGTAATATTTCCTACCATCATAAAAAATCCAAATTTTTCTTTGATAATTATCCCTATCTTAAACGCAATTACGCTAATTCTTGCTTATTTTACTTTCTTTAGTGCCTATTTTGCAAACAAAACAACCAAAAATTAGGCGATATTCATCGCCGAAGAAGGTTTTTCCTCTACTATTCTAAAGTCTTTAGCATCTTGAGGAACTGGAACAATTTTAGTTCTTGTAATAATTCTCTCAGGCAAATGTATCTCTTTTCCTCTTACATGAATAGTAGTAGGTTTAATAGTAGATTTATAAGTAATTTTTATTCCATAAACTTTATTGCCAAATTTATTTTCAAAATAATCAGGACCTTCGACTCTTATATCAAAAGCATCGGCTGGAAAATAAATTCTTTTTGCATATTCTCTTTTTTTTCTTGGAAGATAATAAACAAGCCACAATACTTTTGCTCCACCTTTGTATTTCGCTTCGGTTGGAATATAAGTAGAAGATTTTTCTTCTTCTTCAAGAAGTTTTTTCATATAATCTTCTGCTGTAGTGTCAAAATCTTCATTACTTATAGTTTGATAATATCTATCCCAATTATTAACTTCTGCAATAATATTTGCTAAAAATACGCTTCTTTCTTTCTCTTCGTTAATCAATTTATCAATAGCGCTTAACAAACCTTCATCAAAATGCTCTTTAAAACTTTCAAGATAAGGTAAAGTCGATAAAATATCAACCGCTTGTTTTAATTTATCAAGACATTCCACATTTTCGCATAAAACCATTGCTTTTCTAATATCACAAAAGTTTTTTCTCAATTCTTCTAAAATTTCAATGCTTTTTTTAAGAGAAAAGATAGAATTAGTAAGCTCTTCTACTACTTGACTAGGAATTTTTTTCAATTCTTCTTCTATATCAATTTCTCTTTTCCAAGGATGATACTCTTTATTAAAACCTTTATATTTAGAAACATAATTTGCCGTTTTTATAGTAGCTCTATTTTCTTCAAGCGCAACTTCTCTTAACTTTTCAATTTCATTTCCAAATTTTTTTTGCCAAAACGGAGAATAAGTTAAAGTACACAAATAATCGCTTCTTTTTTTCAAATCCGTAAGTTCAGCCTCAGAATCTACAACAAGCATTTCATCTCTAATAATACAATTAATTCTTCTAATATCCTCAATGCTTTCAACTCTACCATAAATCCTTCCCATAATCCCCTCCTTAAGTTAAAATTTATTAAAAATATTATATAACAAAAATTGAGCCAAAGTCAATAAATTAAATTTACGAAAAAGTTACATTCAAAAACGAAGAAAATAAAAAGTCTTTATTAAACCGTATATCCAGCAAAAAACTATCTTCTTAGAAGCCACAAAGAAATCAAAGAAACGGCAGGAACTATAGAAACTCCAAAAAGAAAACTTATAGTATCAAAAATTCCGTTGTTTTTAAGCCAAAAAAATCCAGCAATTAAAGCAACATACCCTAATATTCTTATTAAATTAAACCCTCCCTTAAACGAAAACGATAAAGCCTCATACCATTTAAGTTTTCTTTTTTTTGGTTTAAAATCTACTTTATCTTCTTCATCCATATCATATGGATCTTCATATTTTTTTAAAATATCTTCTCCAACATTTCCGTTTTCTATCTGAGTTTTTACAAAATTAGAATAACCAATAAAACTTCCAAGTACTATCAAAGAAGTAGAAAAAAAGGCAATTTGAGTATTATAAAGCCAAACTAAATTATCCTCTAAATAACAAAACACTACTATCCCAATATCAACGGCTATTAAAATCCTAATTAACTTAAAAAGCATTAATATCCTTTAAACGATTGATTTATAAAATTTAACTCCCCCAACCCAAACTTCTTCAATTAGCTTCTCTTTTAAAAGATCGTTAAAAATTTTTTGAGTATTAGGATTAAAAAGATTTTTTACATCATTTTCAGTAAAAGGTCGTTTTTTTAAAGTAGTTAAAATTTCTTCTTTGCTTAATTCTTCAAATTCGGTTTTTAATTTTTTTCTTGTTGGAATAAATATATGTTGATTTTCGATAAACTTAGATAATTCAAATAATCTTTCTTCATCAACAGGCTTTACATTATAAGCTGGAGGTCTATCTATTGTAGAAATATCCACCCTATCTGGCTTAATTTCCTTTAATACTTCATTTAATTGAATAAATTCCTCCTCTTTATCGTTAATACCTCTTACAACCAAAACTTCAATAATAAATTCTCCTTTATACATTTCCCTAAATTTTTTCATCCCATCAATTATATCTTTAAGGTTAATACTTTTATGAGGTCTATCAATTTTTTTAAAAGTTTTTTCATTTGCACTATCAAGAGAAAGTTTTACAATATCAAATTTCTTAAGAGTATTTCTTATCGTTTCCTTATTTATAGTAGAAGAGTTAGAAAGAATCAAAGTTTTATGATTAAGAGTTTTTATTTTCGTTATTAATTCATCCAGATAAGGATAAAGAGTTGGCTCTCCATTGCTTGTAATAGTCAAAACATCAAAACGATAATGATTAACCGCTTTTTTCACTTCTTCAAAAATTTCTTCAACGCTTGGAGGATTATCGTAAAAAATAGTAGGTTTAGAAGGCTCTAATTCGCAATATATACAATCAAAATTACATCTTTTTTTATCGGGAGATAAATCAATTCCAAGAGAAAGACCAAAGCGGCGGGAAGCCACCGGACCAAAAATATATTTCACTTAATGCTCTCCTTTATGCATGTAATATAAAGCTACCGCCAAAAGAAAAATACTTCCAGCAAGATAAAGCATCTCAAGAGGAGTATTAAAATCCATATGCATAACTTTTTTAAAGAAACTTACAATCAATACCATTACAACTACTTTACCAAGCTTATCTTTAAGCTCATCCAAACTATGAATAGCTAAAATTTTATTTCCCACTTCGCTCTTTTCTGCATCGTCTATTTCGCTAATAAAAAGTTCATAAATACCAAAAGAAAAAATAAGTAAAACTACTGCAATCAAATACAAATCTACAGCCCCAATAATTCCGCCAACTATTATTTCATGAAAATTTTCTGGATGATAATGCGCAAAGAAATATTTATAAGTAATAACAGCAATATGCCAAACATCGGCACTTGCTACAAAAAACAAAACTATAGCCCCAATCATTCCAAAAATAACAGCCAAAATAGAAATTAATCTTCCATTCCAAAGACTACTCTCAAACAAAGCTTCTAAAAAACCTCTATTTTTTTCCATTTCTTTTTCCTTGTAAAAATTTTTCTCCTTCCATTTCTATCCATTTTTCCGCAATTCTTACTGCATTTGTTGCAGCACCAACTCTAAGTTGATCTGCCACATTAAAGAAATGAAGCACTTTTGGATTAAACAAATCCTTTCTTATTCTACCAACATATACATAATCCGTATCTGTTGCTATAATAGGCATTGGATATTCGTTTTTTTCAGGATTATCAATTACCTTAACATCCTCAAAATTAGCCAAAACTTCTCTTGCCCTATCTACATCTACTTCTTTTTCGCAATAAATACTAATTGCTTCGCTATGACTTCTAAGAACCGGAACTCTAACACAAGTTGGCGCCACTTCAATGTTTGAATGCATGATTTTATTGGTTTCGTTTACCATTTTAAGCTCTTCTCTACTCCATCCACCTTCCATAAATCTATCAATATGAGGAATAACGTTTAGTGCAATTTGCCAAGGAAAAACTTCTCTCTCTTCTACTTTTTTATCGAGTTTAAAATTAAAAATCGCTCTCATTTGCTCTAACAATTCTTCCATTCCCTTTTTCCCAGCACCGCTTACCGCTTGATAAGTAGCCACATCCACTCTTTTAATTCCAAACTCATCATGAAGCGGTTTTAAAGAAATTACCATTTGAATTGTTGAACAATTTGGATTTGCGATAATCCCTTTTTTCTTCCAATCTTTAATATCTTCTGGATTAACTTCTGGAACTACCAAAGGTATATCTGGATCCATTCTAAAATGGCTCGTATTATCAATTACAATTGCCCCAGCTTCTACCGCACAAGGAGCAAATTTGGCACTAACGCTTCCTCCTGCACTAAAAAAAGCGATATCAATATCTTCTTCTTTAAAAACATCGCAAGTTAATTCTTTTACTTTAAGAGTTTCTCCCCTAAATTCAACTTCAACCCCAACGCTTCTTTTACTTGCAAGAGGAACTAGTTTTTTAACTGGAAAATTTCTCTCTTCAAGAATTCTTAAAAATTCTTCCCCAACAGCTCCCGTTGCTCCAACAATAGCTACATTATACATTTACTCTCCTTTAAAAATAGATATCTTCGGCTTTTATTTCCTTATTTTCGCTCAAAATTGCTGCTCTTTGAATAACATTTATAAGTTCTCTAATGTTTCCTGGCCAATCATAATTTAAAAGTTTTTCTTCAGCTTCTTTACTCAAAAATTTTTCATCTAGTTCATATTCTTTTACTACATTTTGTAAAATTTTTTTCGCAATTGGAAGTATATCATCTTTTCTCTCTCTAAGAGGTGGTATTTTAATTGGTATCGTATTTAAACGATAAAATAAATCTTCTCTAAATTTATTTTGTTTTATCATCTCTTCCACATTCTGATTAGTAGCACTAATAATTCTTACATCAAGCTTTTTAGGCTTTGTTCCACCAAGTCTATAAAATTCTTTTTCTTGTAAAACCCTAAGCAATTTTGCCTGAAGATGATAAGGCATTTCGGCAATCTCATCCAAAAACAAAGTTCCACCTTCAGCCAATTCAAAAAGACCCGGTTTTTCCTTTATAGCATCGGTAAAAGCTCCTTTTTCGTATCCAAAAAGCTCACTTTCTATTAAATTTTCTGGAATAGCACTCATATTTACGGCTATAAATTTACCTCTTCTACCAGAATTTTCGTGAATAAATTTTGCAAATTCTTCTTTCCCAACCCCGCTCTCTCCAAGAAGCATTACATTAGCATTAGTAGGGGCTACTTTTTTGGCAATTTCAAGCGCTTTTTTGGTATTTTTATCAACTACAATAAATTCCGGTTTTATTTCTACCTTTTTTCCCTTTGTTTTTTTTCTAACTTCTACGTTTCTTTTTATTTCAGCTATTAAATCTTCAATTTCAAAAGGTTTAGTTAAAAAATCTTTAACCCCAAGTCTTAAAGCTTCAATAGCCCTATTTAAAGTAGCATTGCCTGTTATCATAATTACTTCGTATTTTCCGTTAAGCTCTTTTACAAAATCTATTCCATCCATTTTTGGCATGGTAATATCCGTAATTACTACATCAACTTCGGGCATTTTTTTTAAAAAATCAAGAGCGTTTCTAAATTCTATAACTTCAAAACCTTCCGATTTTAAAGCAAGAGACAAAGATTTTCTCATATTTATATCATCTTCAACGATTGCCAATTTCACCTCTACTCCTTACATTCATAAAAATAAGCAACATCATCTTTTATAATGATATCAAATAATTTTGGAAGATAAGTAACAACTACCTTAGAGGATTTATCTTTAAAACTTGTTACATAAACTTCATCTTTTAAAAGATAAGAAATAATTTGTTCTTTTAATTTATTACAATCAAACTTTCGAACTTTAAGAGAAAACAAAAATACTTTTTTACAAGATTTTTCACTTAATACCTTAGCGCAATTAAAATTTTCTATTAAAAGATTATCGTTTTGAAGGACAAACCGAAAAGAGATGTAATACTCTTGAGCAAAAAGAAAAGAAAAGAAAAAAAATAATCTAAAAATCATAAATTACATTACTGGATCTATTTTTAATATAGTTATTCCACTCCATCAAATCTAATTTAACGCTCATAACTACCGTATAAATTCCGTCTTTAAAACCTTCATCCTCAATATTGGCTCCTCTAATTAAGCCATCTACATAGGCTCTAAGATTAGAATTTTGTAAAATCATATTTCTCATAGTCTCTCTTGAGCTAACTCTAATTCCATACAATTTTTCCACCAAAGCTTTATATCCATTAAGAATAGCTGCCCTTCTTGCCATCAATTTTGCCTGAGCTGTACTTACTGCATTTATAGGAGTAGTTCCCATACCTTTTACTTCAATTCTTAAAATACAATTATTACAAGTACATTGAGATAAACTAACCGGATTACTAATATAACAAATATCATTAGAGGTATTTACAAGCGAAGTAGGATCTGCATTATTGTAATTGTTAGAAGCAATAGACTGAGGCTGACAATTGTTTCCAGGTAATTGAGTAATAGTAGATGGACAAGTGGCTTTAGCGCTATTAGTAGTAGCACATCCAATAAATAAAGTTCCTAAACTAAGCGCTACAAATAACTTTCTCATAAATTCTCCTTTAATACTTTTAAAAAGTATCGGAAAAAAAAGAAAAAACTTAAGCTTCAGGAATAAGATTTTCATCTTTTTGAGCTGGAGTTTTAGCAACGCTTACTACCTTATCGTCTTTATCCAACTTAACTATCCTAACTCCTTGAGTATTTTTACCAGTTTTTGAAATGGAATCAATTCCAACTCTTATCATTTTTCCTTTGCTTGTTAAAATCATTAAATCGTGATTTTTTTCTGTTGCCACAACTCCTATTAAATCTCCAGTTTTATCAGTTAATTTCATTGCAATTACGCCCTTACCTCCTCTATTTGTTAAACGATAAGCTTCAGCTTCCGTTCTTTTACCAAACCCTTTTTCGCTAACGGTTAAAATCTCTTGTAAATCATCTTTTAAACTTAAAGCTCCTATCACTTCATCTCCATCAATTTTAAAAGTAATTCCTTTAACTCCCCTTGCGCTTCTTCCCATTTCTCTAACAGAATCAACTGGAAATCTAATAGCCATTCCTTTTTTCGTTGCAATAAATAAATATTTATCTTCCGGTTTAACTATTTTTGCCGTTACAAGCTCATCCCCTTCATCAATCGTTATAGCTCTAACACCTCTACTGCTTACATTTTTAAATTCGCTCAAATTCGTTCTTTTAACAATTCCTTTTTTAGTAAAAAACGCAAGAGATTTATTTTCATCAAAATCGCTTGTTTTAATAATAGTTTGAATTTTTTCATCTTTATCTAAATTAATTAAATTAACGATTGCTTTTCCTTTACTCGTTCTACTTCCTTCTGGAATTTTATAAACTTTAAGCCAATGAAGCTGACCTTTATCGGTAATAATCATTAAAGTATCGTGAGCTTTTGCTATATAAAAATCTTCTATAAAATCGTCTTCATAAGTAGTAATAGCTTTTTTACCTTTTCCTCCTCTATTTTGTCTTTCATACGTTTTTAAAGGAACTCTTTTTACATATCCCCTATGAGTAATCGTTACTACCATCTCTTCATTTGGAATCAAATCTTCTATATCAATTTCGTCATAATCTTCAACTATTTCCGTTCTTCTTGGATTTGCGTATTTTTGTTTAATTTCCAAAAACTCTTCTTTAATAACATTATTTAAAACGCTTTCCTCTTTTAAAATAGAATTCAAATAAGCAATTTTTTCCATAAGATCGGTATATTCTTTTTCTATTTTTTCGATTTCCAAAGACGTAAGACGCGCAAGTTTCATATCCAAAATAGCGTTTGCCTGAATTTCGCTTAAATCAAATCTATTCATTAATTTTTCTTTAGCTTCTTTAGTATCAGAAGATTTCTTAATAATATCAACTACTTCGTCTATGTTAGCAAGGGCTATTCTTAGACCTTCAAGTATATGAGCTCTTTTTTTAGCCACTTCAAGTTCATAAATAGTTCTTCTAATTACAACCGTCTTTCTAAATTTCAAAAATGTATCCAAAACTCCCATTAAATCAAATAATTTAGGCTCTTTATCAAGTATTGCAAGCATATTAACACCAAAGCTAACTTGTAATTGAGTATGTTTATAAAGATTATTTAAAATAATTTCACTCATTGCATCTTTTTTCAATTCAATTACAACTCTAATTCCCTCTCTATCGCTTTCGTCTCTAATTTCACTAATTCCGTCAATTACTTTATCTTTAACGAGTTCGCTAATTTTTTCTATTAATTTTGCTTTATTTACTTGATATGGCAATTCATCTATTACGATAATTTCTCTATTTCCTCTATGCTCAATATGATGTTTTGCTCTAATCTTAATACTACCTTTTCCACTTTTATAAGCTTCAATAATTCCACTTTTTCCATAAATAATTCCTCCGGTTGGAAAATCTGGACCTTTTATAAATTGTAAAACATCTTCAAGTTTTGCATCTTTATTATCTACCATATAAATTAAAGCATCCAAAAGCTCTCCAAGATTATGAGGAGGAATATTAGTAGCCATCCCAACAGCAATTCCGCTACTTCCGTTAACCAATAAATTTGGAAATCTTGCTGGTAAAACTACCGGCTCTATTTCGCTTCCATCATAATTAGGAACAAAATCAACCGTATCTTTATCAATATCTCTTAAAAGCTCTTCGGCTATTTTTGTAAGCCTTGCTTCCGTATAACGCATAGCAGCCGCGTTATCACCATCAATACTACCAAAGTTACCCTGACCATCAATCAATGGTTCTCTCATGGAAAAATCTTGAGCCATCCTAACAAGTGCTTCATAAACCGCACTATCTCCATGAGGATGATATTTACCTATTACATCTCCTACTATTCTTGCCGATTTTTTATAAGGAGAACTTGAAGTAATTCCCATTTTATACATAGCATATAAAATTCTTCTATGAACAGGTTTTAATCCGTCTCTTACATCAGGAAGAGCCCTTCCAACAATTACGCTCATAGAATATTCTAAATAACTTTTTGCAAGAGTCTCTTCAATCCTAACAGGAATAACTTGCATCTATATCCTTTTTTTTATCTAATTTTACCATAACTTGCCCTATTTTACTTATCTTTTTGCCAATACTACGCTAAATAACACGTTTACCCCGTTTTTTGTAAGAACTTCTTTTGCTTCTTTAAGGGTAAGACCCGTCGTCATTACGTCATCTACCAAAATAGCATCAATATTTTTTAAACCAGTATATTTAAAATTTCGAGGATTGTTTAATCTAAACTCAAGAGATTTTCCAGCATATTTAACTTCGTTTTTAGCATGTAAAACTCCAAAAAGAGGAATTAAATTTTTAGAATGCATTGATTTTGCCAAAATCGCAGTATGAGAAAATCCATTTTTTATCCTATCGTCAATAGGAATAACAAAAGCCTTTTTTTGATAATTTTCAGCAAACTTTCTAAATACATCTGATAGTTCCCAAAACACCCTACTTCCAAATTTTTCATATTTATACTTTATTAAAAATTCAATTTCTTCATAATCGTAAAAACTAACTACTTCATTTTTAAATTCTATGTCGGGTTTTAAGAAACTTTTACATTTATTACAAATAGCTCTAAAACTAAATCTTCCGCATATAATACACATTAATACTCATTATCCTTTGGTTTATATTTAAACAAAAGGTATAAAGCTATAGCGCTTCCTATACTAA
>Ga0256836_1000974_pt1 | contig 13555 bp, 17 predicted proteins | sample 4561380metaG_FD_185974 | JGI IMG/M metagenome (GOLD analysis project Ga0256836, IMG submission 185974) | Hydrothermal vent microbial communities from Guaymas Basin, Mexico - 4561-380 | ecosystem: Environmental > Aquatic > Marine > Hydrothermal vents | place: Mexico: Guaymas Basin | collected...
CAATGTTCTTTTCAAGGGCGGGAACGAGTTCGACCTTCGCGAAGGCCGGGACAAAGATTGTCGGCACCTCAAGGTTCAGGCGCATGTAGCTGTGCCCGAGGTGGATTAAGGCGTCGCAGCCGAGCCTTTTGGCATCGGAATCGGCGGGGTCGCAGGCCCCGTAGTTTATCTCACCGTGCAGGATGACGGTTAAACCTTTCTCCTCGAGAAAGCCCGCGAGCTCTTCGGCTTCCCGCCTCAGTCCCTCGGGGGACTGTATGAGGACACATCTCGCACCGAGTTTTCTCAACTCATTCAGTATCTCGCCGTGCGGAACCTCGTGCATTCGACCACCTTTGGGGTAATACTCGAAGGGGTTTAAATGGGCATCGCAATGATTCGCTCCCCATGAATGACCATCCACCCCCTGGACGTAAGAGTGCAACCCTTTGGTGAACAAGTTCATGCATTATATAACAACAATAAGCAACCAAAATCTTTATTAGTCATTAATGTCCAAGTTTTTCTCACAATCTCGAGGTGGTGGTCAATGGGGAAGATAGGTGCAATACTGGGGCTCCTGTTTTTGACCGCGATGTTGAACCCGGTAGCGGCTTCGGGAAGTAAGGGGGACGCCAACTACTGGCACCCGTACCCGTGGAACGTCGTGCCTGGAGACATCGTCATTGGGCACAACCCCAACAGCGACCAGTTCATTCCCGGTTACTGGACCCATACCGGAATGATAGCATACTTTGACTACAACGCCAACGAGTGGGTCGTTGTTGAGGCCTGGGACGACCCGAGCGCCGTCAGGCTGGTTTACCTCTCTGACTTCCTCAGGAGGTACGATACCGTCGCCGTCCTCCGCGTGGCAACCTCGGACTACGTGAGGCAGAACGCGGTGTACTTCGCTCTCCAGCAGCTCGGCAAACCCTACGACTGGGGCTGGTACACCAAGCAGGTTTACGATGACAAGTACTACTGCTCCGAGCTGGTATGGGCAGCTTACAAGGCCGCAGGTGGGCCCGACATTGACGCCAACCCCGGCTGGAGTTGGAAGTACGCAAACGGCGTGGCACCCCAGGAGGTCTACGATGACTCGGACACCTATGTTGTTTACTATCACTCAACCTGACAAAACATCTTCTTTCAACTTTTCAGTTTCTTCCTAACGTTTTTGAACCCCTGAATGAGAAAACCGTACGAAAAGACGACATAATTTTATTAAAACCTCCGTACTCATTACAGACGCAACAACCAGGAGGTGGTCGAATGAAGAGGGCTGGAATAATGGCCCTGGCGGTTCTGGTTCTCTTCGCCAGTCTGCCAGCGGCAAGTGCCGGGGACCTTGTGAACTACATATGGGATACCAGGACCTACGAGCACCCGTACCCAACGGACGTGAAACCAGGAGACCTCGTGTACGGCCACAACCCGGACCTTTTCAATGCCCTGATTCCCGGCTACTGGGTTCACGTGGCTATAGTGGCATGGTACAATGAGAGCATAAACGACTGGATGGTCATCGAGGCCAAAATCGGAAAAGGGATAATAATAACTCCCCTCAGGGTTTTCCTCAGCAGGTACCAAACCGTTGCCCTCCAGAGGGTCAGGGTTGACGGCTCCATAAGGGAAAAGGCGGTCGCCTTTGCCTACCAGCAGCTTGGAAAGCCCTACAACTACAACTACTTCAGCAAGCCGAAGGTCTACGATGACAAGTACTACTGCTCCCAGCTCGTCTGGGCGGCCTACCTCGTCGCCAGCAACTTCCAAGTCAACCTCGACGAGAACGACGGTGGCTGGAGCTGGAAGTACTTCTACGCCGTTGCTCCACAGGAGGTCTACGACGACCCCATGACCTACACCCTCTACTACCACGAGGCTTGATTCTATCCCTTTTTGTTTTTTAAATCAAAAGCCTTTTATACATCCTCTTCCAACAATACCTCGAAGTCCGATGCATCGGGGTGACGGGTATGGAGAAGGTTGAGGGAATCGTCGTTGTAACGACCGAGACAGTTCCGGGATACCGGATCGTTGAGGTCAAGGGCCTCGCGAGGGGCGGTGTCGTCAAGGCCACCCACATCGGTAGGGACATAATGGCAGTTCTCAGGAACATCAAGGGCGGTGAAGTCAAGGAGTACACCCAGATGATGGCCGAGGCGAGGGAAGAAGCCTTAAGGAGGATGGCCCTCAGCGCCAAGGAGCTCGGCGCGAACGCCGTTGTTAACATGCGCTTTGCCACCTCAAACGTCGGCTCGAGCGTGGCCGAAGTTTACGCCTACGGGACTGCGGTGGTCATCGAGAAGGAGGAGTGACCATGTACCTCCTCCCGTTCCCCATAGCCGGGGGAGTGCTCGCGTGGGCGACTGTTTATTTTCTCGGTTTCAAAAGGCAGAAGTGGGGAGAGTTCATTTTAGGGGTGGCGGCCTTTTTCATAGCCCTCGTTCTTCAGAATCCAATCCAGCAGCTTCCTCTCCTCGGGATGGGAATACGGTCGAACGCCGACGTTTTGGCCAGGGGAACGGCTTTCGTCGTGGGCGTGTCGGTATGGCTCGGGCTTGTGGCGGGGGCAGTCCAAGAGGGGATTAAGTACTTCCTCGTCAAGGGAAAGAGCCTGAAGACTGGCCTCTTCATGGGCCTTGGCTTTGGAGTAACCGAGGCTTTCATCATCGCGGTAACGGCTCTCGCGGGTGCGCTGGCAACGGGGGAATCCCTCAACGTCCCGTTGGGCACGGCCATTATTTCAATGGTCGAGCGCTACTTTGTCGCTCTCTTCCACGTTGGTACCGGAATCTACCTCGCCTACTCCCATAGAAGAGGCCAAGGAAAGACAGGGCTCCTCGCTATGATAGGAATTCACACGGTCATCGACTCGATGGCGGCCTACTATCAGCTCACAAAAAGCGAGCCTGTCATGTACGCGGTAGAACTTATAACAGCCCTCATCGCACTGGGAATGCTGTATTATACCATTCCAATGGCAAAGGCCGAGCCAGCTGAGGAAGAAAAGGTTCTCTGGTGAATTCAAGTGCTGGACGGTGGTGGGGAAAAGGCCCTCAGAAAGCTCAGGAAGGACCTGCGCTCCGGACTTTACTCCTACCTAGTCCTCTCCCTCCTCAGCGAGGAGGGCGAGCTCCACGGCTACGCGATAAGGAAGAGGCTCGGAGAGCTGAGCGGTGGCAAACTCGTCCCGAGCGAAGGTGCACTCTACGACATCCTGAAGAGCCTGAAGAAGTACAAGCTGGTGGAGGACTTCTGGGTCGAGGTCAACGGGAGGCCGAGGAAGTATTACCGCCTCACCGACCTCGGTAGGGAGGTTTTGTTGGCGCTGAGGGATGAAATCAGGACGATTGAAAGAACCCTCATGAGGCTGGAGGAATTAGAATGAACGAGAAGGCCTTCGAGGTGTTTGTTTCCCTCACCCTGCTTTTGGCTGGACTGCTGACCCTCGCCTTCCGAAAGAGGAGAAACCCGTTCATTGGCTTCCGCGTGGGTTACACCTACCACTCCAAACGGGTCTGGGAGAGGGTGAACACCTTTGCGGGAGTTTTTTCAATCGTTTACTCGCTCCTCCTGCTCGTCCTGGCGCTCTACGGCGTTTCGATGAACGCGTTTATTCTCGTAATGATGGCCTTCGTTGGAGCCGAGCTTTTCGTTGGCCTGTGGATGGCGAGGCGCGAGTACGAGCTTGAGGAGCTATCTGAGGAGGCCCCCGAAAAGCCACCAGCGATTGAAACGGAGAAACAGAGCATCAGCATAAAACCCTACATCCTCATTCAGCTCGGCTTTTTGGCCTTCTACCTCCTGCTGGTTGCCCTTCTATGGGACAGGCTCCCCGAGAGCGTTGCGACCCACTTCACCGCGAGCGGTGAGCCGGACAGCTATTCGAGCAGGTTCTGGGGGGTTATCGGCGTTCCGGTTTTGGCCTGGCTTCTTCCGTTAGTTCTCACGATTCCGGCCAGGGAACCAGGATTTTTCGCGAGGGCCAACTTCTACCCGAGGAGCCTGAGGGCTTGGTGCCTCTTCACAACGGTTCTGAGCGGTGGAATTGTTCTCGTCGTTACTCTCGCCCTCCTCCACAACGCGGGCCTCGTCTCGGGCAACGCAATAACCTACGGGGCCTACCTTTTCCTCGGCGTGCTCATCTTTGCAGTCTACAGGCTCCTCACGGTGGGGAAAGATGAACGGGTATGAGCTCCTGAGAATCCTCTACGGGCTGTTCCTCGGGGTTTTTCTCATTATTATTGGAGTCCTGACGTTCACGTCTAAGGGGGAGCCAGGGATAGGCTTCAGGATAGGCTACACCTATCTCTCAGAGATGGCGAGGAGAAGGGCCAACCGCGTTTCGGGGGCCGGAATTATGCTGACTGGGGTCCTCCTGATCCTCCTCTCCTTCTTCCTGCCAATGCCTTGGCTGATGGCGGTTCTTCTCTCCTGCTTTGGAGTGATTATTCCGGTGACTTACTTGGTTGCAAAGCGCGAGTACGAGCTTGAGGAGCTATCCGAGGAGGCCCCCGAGAAGCCCGAAAGGAAAATAAGGCCGCCGCGGGTTGGGAAGTATTTGGCGCTCCAGACGGTCTTTGTAGGGCTCTCCCTGGTCCTCCTAATCAATGGGAAGCTTCCAGACCGGGAAATTTCCATACTCATCTTTGTCCAGCTCTTCATCCTGGGCCTCACGCTCCTCGCTTCAAGGCCAATAGTCTTCCAGCTGGCGCCCAAATTTAAGGGAAAAATGGCACTCGGCTTCGCGAAGGCGATGACGGTCGTTTCAGGAATGATAAGCCTGCTCCTGGCGGTGTCTGCTTTGAAGGGTAATACGAACCCCCTGTTTGTGGTGCTCCTCCTGCTTATCTCACTCGGCGCGGTCTTCTACGCCGCCTTCGTCGCCCTAACGAGCGCCTACGAGGAGGGTTACTATTAGCTCTCAAGGGCATTGATTAGCTTTTCCCGATCGGGCTCATCAATGATTCCCAGCTCGACGGCGTGCCTCAGGACGTAGTCTGGAAAATCTCCCTCGAAAAACGCTCTCAGGCCCTTTCCTGGGATGTAGAAGGCGTAAACCCTGACGCTCCTGCCGAGGCACCTCCCCCTCGCGACCATGAAGCCCTTCTCCGCGTTGACTCTAGCTATCTCCCACGAGAAGACCTCGGCCAGGCCAAAGAAGGCCTCGAAGAGCTTTACCCTCGCGTCCCGCAGGGCCTTGTTGACGGCCTGCCTTGAAACTCCGAGCTCCCTCGCTATCTCGATCTCGCGCATGCCTCTGGCCCTCATGAGCCAGACGCGCTCCATGGCCTCAGGAAGCCGGAACATTCGAACCACCGCTACCGCTTATGAGTCTCCTCAGGTTATCAATAAACTCCTCAATTTCCCTGTCTGAGAGAGACGACACGAGGTACGTTCCCTTTTCGGTTACAAGAACGACCGTTCTCTCCCGGACGTCTGTGATGAACGGCACTAAAATCACGCTCGTAACGATGTACATCGGGTATTCCTTGATTCCAAGCAACCTGGCCAAACAGGACATAAAAGCTCCAAACGCAAGAGTGGCCATGACACTCCATTTTTTGGCCTTTTTGGGGAACAGGAGTGGAATAACCCCCACGATTCCCCAGTATATCCACCCGAACCATACAAAAGACCAATGAGGGTCTTGAATCAACCCTAAGATTCCCACACTGACCCAGAGGAGCGTTAATGAGATTGCCGGTCTGTAGTACCTCAGGGGAAGAACACCCTCTGCCCTCTCAAGGTCAACCACCTCTATAATCTCCTCGGGAGCTATCTCAACCCTGAACAGGGTAACTGGCCAGCCAACCTCGAGAACCAGTCTGTTTTTCTTAACCTTCACCCGTCTGCCAAAGAGCAGGGTCGGTAAGCTAAGCCAGAAGAGGGCTCCTGCTATAGTTGATAGGGCTTCAATCCCTGTCAGCAGTGAGCAGAGGTACAGTCCCCCTATAACCCCCGTAAGGACCCACTCACTCCAGTGGCCGCCAAAGCGAACCATTATCGTCACCTCGTCAACCTATGTAAGTTGACAAAGCTCTTAAGCCTTTCGATGGGTTTAAAACCAATCCGCGAGAACGTTCAACGGTGGGACGATGAAGGAGCTCTACCGCCATTTGAGAACCTTCATGGACCCCAAGAGCGAGGTAGCCCAAAACCGCTTCATCGGACTGCGCTCCTTCTTCAACTGGGCCGTCAAGGAGGGTTTATTTCCCGAAAGGAGGAAGCTCCGAATCCTCGACCTCTGCGCTGGAACGGGCATAGCGGGCGGTGCCCTCTACGAGACGCTCCAGGAGTGGGGCTACGAGGCTTCCCTGACGGTCGTTGATAAGAGGAAAGAGGATTTGCTCCTCGTCGAGGAGTGGGTGAGCGGTGAAGTCTACGGGGCCGTTATGGACTGTCTCGACGACCTGAAGAGGCTCGGGAGGTTCGATATAGCGTTAATCTTCGGCTACACGATGCCCCACTTCGACCCGTTTCAAACGGCCAAACTCTTCAGGAACGTCGCGGGGGTTCTCGAAGGCGACGGCGTCTTCCTGCTTGAAGAGACCGACCGCTTCGGGGCGTTCTTCTACAGGAAGGCCTACCGCGAGATTGTACCGGAGGTCAGGAGGGAGGACTACACGGTAATCTCGCTCGATGAGGGCTACGACCCGCTAAGGGGTGTCATCAGGAGGGGCTACTACAAGTTGCCGGGCTGGGAGAGGATTGGAGAAATCGAGACGCGCTACTGGGACCTGGCGGGCCTGGCAGGCATCGGTAAGGCCCTCTTCGAGGAGGCGAGGATAATAAGGAAAAGCGAGCACGGCGTTGTGAACGTCGGCGATATAATCTACCTCGGGAAGCCCTACAGGACGTAGTACTGCGGCCGCCTGTCCGTAAAGACGTCGTTGAGCTCGTTCAGCCTCTTGTCCCTCGCAAGGGAGAGGTCAACTTCCACCACGCCAACCTCTTCTTTATCCTCACTCCCCATAGCTAAAACCTCCGCCTTCGGCGACGCTATCGTGCTCCTGCCGATGAACTTCAAGCCCCTCTCCTCGCCGATTCTGTTGGCCGTTATCGTGTAAACGCGGTTCTCCAAAGCCCTAATCGGCATCGCCCTCGGGGCGTAGGGCATGACGAGGTTGCTTGGGTGGGCTATTATCTCCGCCCCCTTCAGGGCCAAAGTCCTCGCGCTCTCCGGGAAGAACCAGTCGAAGCATATCATCACCCCGACCTTTGCAATCCCGATGTTGAAGACGTGGAAGCCAAGGTTCCCTGGCCTGAAGAAGAGCTTCTCGCGGTTGAAGAGGTGAACCTTCCTGTACTTCCCGATGTAGCCCCACCCGACGGGCCCAACCACAACCGCCGAGTTGTAGAGGTTCCCGCGCTCGTCCTTCTCAGCTGTTCCCGCAACTATGAAGACCTCGTTTTCCTTCGCAAGCTCGACGAGGAACTCGGTCGTCGGTCCGTCGGGAATCTCGCCGGCGACCTCAGTTATTTCGCTTTTACTCTCGAAGTTGTAGCCGGTGTCGAAGAGCTCCGGCAGAACGACGAGTTTTGCCCCCTCCTTAACTGCCTCGCCGATGAGCCTCTCGGCCTTCGAGTAGTTCTTTTCGGGGTCGAGGAAAGCCGGCTCCATCTGGACATAGGCGACCTTCATGAGACCACCCCATATAGTTTGCCCCGGAATAGATAAGCTTAGCGGAGACGGAAACAAAGCGTGTCCGCGACGTTTATCGGCCAAACTTTTTATAATCCATGCAAAAACAGTATGTTCAGTGAATGCGATAGCTTTAACAACGCAAAGACAGAACACACGGTGGAATGGGGTTAAAAATTTAAACAGGCATGATAAAGGTGAGAAAAATACCGCAAACCAAGAGGAGTTTCTAAACCGCTCACGCCCCGATTAAAGGGTCGAGAGGGCTTCTCGACCCGATGGGAAAAGCTTAAAAAGGGACTCCCGGAGCTAACCCCGGAGAGAAACTCAGGGGTGATGCTCATGAAGAGACGCCCAAGGAAGTGGAAGAAGAAGGGAAGGATGAGGTGGAAGTGGATTAAGAAGAGGATTAGGCGCCTCAAGAAACAGCGCAGGAAGGAGCGCGGGCTCATCTGAAGCCCGGTGATTCTATGTCTTCTTTTTCCGACTTTGAGAGTTTATCCCTTTTGCTCGACACCTCCCTTGGAAGGACCCTTCTGATAGCTGACCCGCATATAGGCTTCGAGCTTTCCCGGGGATTAAGGATTAGAACGGGCTTCGAGGAAAGTCTGGCCCGGTTCATCCTTGAGAGCAGGGCCGACGCTTTGATAATCCTCGGCGACGTGAAAGAACCACTCGGCCTGAGCTTCCGCATGAAGGAAATGCTCCTGCGCTTCTTCTCGGCGCTGAAGGACGTCAGGATAATCGTGACAAAGGGCAACCACGACGGCAGAATCGAGGAGGTTACCAGGAACTTCCAGAACGTCGAGGTTAGGGAGCACTTTTTACTCGACGGAAAGCTCTTCCTCCACGGCCACACGAGACTGCCAAAGAGGGAGTTCGAGGAAGCCTTCCTCGGGCACGCGCATCCGGCCTACACGCTGAAGTCTGGAGGGATAGCTAAGAAGGTGAAGGTCTTTGCGAGGGTTGAGAAGTTCCTCGTCCTTCCGACGGTTAATCCATACATCGAGGGCTTCGACGTGAGGGAGGGGATTAAACTCGTCCCGTTCCTGAGGAAAGCGAAGGAGATTGAGCTCTTCCTTCCAGAGGGGCTCTACCTCGGGAGGCTCGAATTTTAGGAAAACCCTTATTAAGACCTATGCACAAAGACCTTCATAGGTGAGAACATTAGTGGTGGGAGAGATGAGCGACGTCTACGAGAAGCTTGAAACCCTGCTCCGCTCCCTGGGAGTCAAGAAAACCGAGCTCAGAATCTATCGTCTGCTCCTCGAGAAGAACAGACCGATGAGGGTTACCGAGATAGTCAGGGAGCTCGGCATAAGCGAGCGCTCCGTCAGGGAATACGTTCTCAGCCTGTATCGGAGGGGGATGCTCAGGAGGGAGCTAATCCAGCAGGGCTGGCTCGGCTACACTTATACGGCGGTCTCTCCGAGCGAGCTCCTGGAGAACCTCAAGAAGAACATACTCGAAAGAATAAACGAGCTGGAAAGAGAGCTCACGGGAGCAAAACATTGACAATCCCCGCACTATCGAGTATGGAAACAAGTTCCCAGAGTTGTTCTCTCCCTACCTTTCCGTATTCTTCCTCAAGAGCTTTGAAAGCCCGCTCTTTAGGCAATATCTCCGAGAGCATGAGCAGTTCGTGGAGCTGGGCGTAAGTCTTTCTGTCCTCTGTGAGCTTCTTGAACTCCTCGGCGTTGCCACCGTTCTGCCTAATCAGCTTCTCGTTTAGGATTCCTTTGAGTTTCCACTCGAGCCAAGGCTCACCCTCAAACTCATAGCCGAGTTCAAAGCCGAGGAACTTTGAATCCCTCGCGAGGCCCTTCATGACGAGCTTCTCGCTCTCCTCGGTCTCAGTTCTCATCGAGACCTCTCCGAGGACCTTCATGGCGTAGCCCCTCGCGAAGCGCCTCAGCTTCTCCCTGTCCTCCTTTGCCAGAGTAAGGGCCGTCGCCAGAACCGCGTTTCCGATTATCGCGATTGTCTCAAGGCTGACCTTCTCGACGGTGTCCCCGCTCGAGTGATAAACCCTGTCGGGCCACGTTATCGGCATCGTCCCGGGAACGCCGAAGAAGTTGAAGATGTCGTGGTCGCTCCCCATCTCGTAGGGGTAAGCTTTAAAGGCCATTGCCGGGAGCTCGCTTCCCGAGAAGCTCTTCCCCCTCCTGTTGGTCAGCCCGATGAAGTGTTCGAGCAGGCCAGAAACGACGGAGAAGCGTGAGAATGGCGTTCTGACGAGCATCAGCGTTGAGCCACCTCTATCGGGACTTCCCGCGACCATGTCAAGGTTTACGTTGGCGTAGAATTCCTCCGGTTTTACCCTTTCGAAGAAGGCCTGCGTCCCGTGATACTCGGGAATCCATAGGAAGGTGAAGCCGAAGCGGAAGGAGTCATTGTATGCCTCGCTGAGTTTCCTCGCGAGTTCTATGAGCATAGCACTCCCGCTCGCGTTGTCGTTGGCCCCGGGCCTGGGGTGGCAGATGTGGGCCGAGAAGACGATGTAAGGGGCTTCCCCCACCGTCGCGTAGAGCATCGGGAGGTCTTCCCTCTCAGGGGTTTCCACCTGAACGGAAACGCTCACCTCAAGGCCACCCTTTAGGGCCTTCGATACCATGTCCCTGGCGACGCTCTCAGGGACTGCCAAGGCAGGGATTTCCGCCCAACTGAGGTCATCCTTCGTCAGGAACAGGCCGATGTAGGGATAGAACTCGCCGGTTCTCTCGCGGTAGGCTATGAAGGCCTTGGCGCCGGCCTCGTTGGCCCTTTTGTATGCATCCCTCCAGTTCCTGCCGACCAGAACGATTTTTCCCTCGGCCTTCTCCCAGTCCTCATCGCGGAAAACCGGCAGGAGCTCGGCCTTGGCCTCCCCCTCAGGTGAGTGGGCCATTATGAGGAGAGGGCTTTCCTCCGTTGTCAGCCTCCTCTCGCCGTAGGACAGCTCCCCGCGAACTGGATTCCAAGCTATCGGCGAGGCCAGCGTCCCGTGCCAGGTTTTTCCGTCGTAGGTGGAACGTAAAAGCCGGTTCTCAATGCCGAGCCCCTCGAGTTTCTCCTTAATCATCTCGACGCTCTCAACGAGCTCCCGCGAGCCCTGAATCCTGTGGAACTCCGCTATCTCAGAAATCTCCTTCAGAACGCGCTCCGGACTGAGCCGGACGTCGGGTAACCTCATAAAGACCACCGTATTAACGTGGAGAAGAAACTATAAAAGGCTAATCCCCGAGCCGGAGCATCTTCGGTGGCTCGAGGTGCTTAAGGGTGTTCAAAAGCTCCGGAGGCATCGTGAGCTTCGTGCTCTGAAGGAACTCAACGTACTCGCGCTCGAGTTTGGAGGATTCCTCCGGCCGGGCGCTGGTCGCTACGGAAACGGCGCCCTTTGGCCGGGGTTTTGCCTCCTCCCGTTCGACCTTTGCCACAAGGCTTTCGTAAAGCTTCTCCTCCCTGTCCCGCTTTCCGAGCTCCTTCCCCTTCCTGTAGGCGTCTTTGACGAGCTCGTAGATGCCGAGTTCTTCAGCCTTCTGATAGAGTTCCTCCCTCTTCTGTCTCACCCACTCCACCCACTCGCTGTGGCCCCTGAAGCCAACGAAGTAACCGAACTGATATGCCTCCTTCAGGAGGTTCTTTTTCTCCTCGGTCATAGCGGGGCCTCCGGGTAGACCCTTATTCCGTCTGTTGTGAAGCGAAGCCTCTTCAGGTTGCTGTCGTGCGGAACGCCGCGCATCTTGAGTATCTGGAGTGCCCTGACCATCTGGTAGTTGCGCATAAAGTGGTGGAGCACTATCACCCCATCGGCGAGGTAGTACTCGTCGGTGTACTTTTCAGAGCTGAGCATCTCGGCGAGGAGAAGGGTCGTGACCTCAAGGGAGCGGAGGAGCCTGACGAACCTTCCAAGGGCCTTTTTCTTTCCCGCAGGGTCGCTAACGAATGACTCGAAGAGGCTGAAGGAGTCGATAACAACGCGCTTGGCCTTTTCGCGCTTGATAATCTCGATGAGGAGCTTGAAAAGCTCGTCCCAGGTGAGCTCGCGGTTCGTGCTCAGCAGAATCTCGCCGAGGTCGTAGAAGGTTATCCTCTTGGACTGAAAATGCTCAAGGATTCCGAAATTGTAGCGGAGCATATCACGCAGGATAACGTCCTGGGTCTCGAAGAGTGATATAAAGAGACCCTTCTCGTCGTTGTTGGCACCCTCGACGAGGAACTGTATCCCAAGGGTAGTCTTACCGCTACCGGGCGGGCCAGTAATCAGGTAAACCCTGCCCGGCAGGAAGCCGCCACCAATTAGGTTGTCGAGTCCCGGGACGCCCGTTGGCAGTCTGTCGAGTCCCTTGAGTAGCTCGCCCACGTACATTTTCCGCGCACCCCCGTAAAATTAGAGAAAAGTCAGTATTAAAGGTTAACCATCTTGGAACGTTTAACCCCACGTGACGTGCCTGTTGACGGCAAAGCGGACAATGAAAGAGGCGCCGATGCCTATCAGGTTGGCTATGAGGTAGTGCAGGCCGAACCACACGAGGGGCACGTATATTGCCCACTGGACGAGCGCTCCCGTCAAGGCCGCGACGTGGAAGCTGAGCAGTCTCTTCCAGAGGGGCTTTCTCTTGAGGTCTTTGAAGGTCCACAGGTCGTTCCACAGGAAGTTGTTGAGTATCGCGAGCTCCGTTGCAGGGATGTTGGCGACGTACTCGCTCATTCCAATGTGGACGAAGAGCCAGAGAAAGCCCTCGTTGACGAGAATTCCTGAGAAGCCCACGAGAGAGAACTTTATCAGCCTGTCGAGCTCGCCCTCCCAGCGCATGAGCCTGTAGAGGTGTCTGAGGTAGTTGAGCATCGTCTTCCCGCTCAGCTTGCTCTCGCCGGCCTTCCTCAGGCCGAAGACGAAGGGGACCTCGACGACCTTTTTGTAGTTGCCCTTGATTAGAATCTCCATGAGGATTTTAAATCCGACCGGGTTCAGCTCAACGCCCTCTACAACCTCCCTCCTGAGGGCGAAGAAACCGCTAACGGGGTCTTTAACGTCCCTGATTTTTGGAAGGGCGAGGCGGCCGAGCATTATGGCGCCCTTCGAGATGAGCTTCCTGTACCAGTACCAGTTCTTAACACCGCCCCCTGGGACGTATCTGCTGGCTATCGCGATGTCAGCACCTTCCTCTATCGCCTTCAGAAGCTCGGGGATGACTTCAGGGGGGTGCTGTAAATCCGCATCCATCACGACGAAAACGTCGCCGGTGGCTTCCTTAAACCCCCTGATTACAGCCGACGATAGGCCCTTCTCGTCGGTTCTCCTGATTACCTTGACGGGATACTTATTTGAAAGCTCTTCCGCGAGCTTCCATGTCTCATCTGGGGAGTCGTCGTCGACAATTATTATCTCGTAGTCGTAGCCCCTGAGAGAGCTGGAAATCCTCTCGAAGAGCTCGGGAAGGTTATCGCGCTCGTTGTACGTCGGGACGATGACGCTGACCTTCACTCCACACACCCCGCCGTAGTAGTCCGTAAACTTTATAAGCCCTGCGAAGTCCTTAAGAGCGGGCATGGGGCCGTGGGGTAGCTTGGTCTATCCTTCCGGCTTCGGGAGCCGGAGACCCGAGTTCAAATCTCGGCGGCCCCACCATCGAAACTTTGTAACAGCCTTTGGGAAAGGCTGGCGAAATGAGGCCCTTCTCACTAACGGGACAAAAAGTCACCCGTGCATTCTCGAATTGGAAAATTCAACACGAGTTTAGCATTAAAGGAACCCCTCAAACTAGTTTCAACTCATTTTTGGCGTCCTTCGGGCGCCTTCTCAGAGTGAAACACTCACGAGCAAGCTTTTGGAAAAAGCTTGACCAAAAGGGTCAAACCCTCACAGGGGGGCAAAGAGAGAGTGCATGCCTCTCCAAGTAACCCGTTGTTTTTGAGTTTGCTTTAATAGGGACTTTTGGGAAC
>Ga0256836_1000975_pt1 | contig 13555 bp, 17 predicted proteins | sample 4561380metaG_FD_185974 | JGI IMG/M metagenome (GOLD analysis project Ga0256836, IMG submission 185974) | Hydrothermal vent microbial communities from Guaymas Basin, Mexico - 4561-380 | ecosystem: Environmental > Aquatic > Marine > Hydrothermal vents | place: Mexico: Guaymas Basin | collected...
CTGAGCTCTCAATCATCTCACTGCCTCTCGCAGTGCTTCTTCCGTTTCGGGATTGAAAGTATATTATATTTCCCTCCTCTTGTCAAGAAGTTTTTCCTTCTTTTTAGGAAATTTTGTGAAATTTTTTATTTTTTTCACTTACTATCTCATATTCCCTGAATTTCAGGAACTTTTAGCTTATGAAAAATTTTTTAACTTTTCAAGTTCTATACCTTTTTTTATAGGAACAAATTCACAAACTTCTAATTCTTCTTTTTTTCCATTTTTATAAAAACGAGTAATAATCTGTTCTTTACCTTTTTTTACAGGTGCTAATATAAATCCTGTATCTTTTATCTGCTCAAAAAGCTCTTTTTCCATATCTTCGACATAAGCAGACAATAAAATTCTATCATAAGGTGCATATTCCTTCCACCCTTTAATTCCATCATCACATTTAACATTAATATTATAAAGCCCAAGTTTTTTAAATCTCTCTTTTGCAATTTTTACCAATTCACAAATTCTATCAATTGTAAATACTCTTCTTACGATTTTGCTAAGAACAGCTGCTTGATACCCACTACCACAACCAATTTCAAGAACACTATCAACATTTTCTAAATTAAGATAATGAGTCATCTTAGCAACAGTTAAAGGAGAACTGATTGTAGAATCATCAGCCAAAGGAAGAGCTGTTATTTCATAAGCTTTTTTTTCAAAACCAAAAGGGACAAAATATCTTCTGTCTATTTCACAAAACGCTTTATACTCTTTAGGAGTAAGAGGAACTAAGTCTGCTAACTTTTCAGCTAAAATTTCATTCATAATATTCCTATATTAAGTTTTTTTCTAATTAACACATTTTTAGCAAAATCTATTTCACAAATTGCACTATTTACATTTACCTCTATTCCCTCTCCCCAAGCATCAAAACTGCATCCCCACGCTTTTTCATTTGCACTATTTACGGCAATTACCTGGGATTGAATAGAAAGAGACAGGGCTTTATTTAAAGCTCTAAAATGTTCTATTCTCTCTTTTCCCCACCTTGCAGGAACTAAAACTAAATCAACTCCTTTAAATTTTTCCCAATATTCAATAAATCTCAGCTCAAAACAGATTAGATTTGCTATTTTTAAACCTCTCCATTCAAAAACATCCGGTTTTTCTCCTATTTCAAAATATTTTTTTTCATCGCCAAAAAGATTATATTTTGCTCTCTTATAAACAAGACCGTTATCAAAAAAACAAAAATAATTTTTCTTTTTATATATTAATGTAAGTGCAAAAGTTTTTTTTAGCTTAGAAAGTTTATTTATTGCAATCTCTCCAAATTTATTAACTTCATCCCAATTTTTATAATCAAACCCTGTTAAGCATACTTCAGGAAAAAGAAGAAAATCAGCAGGTGAATTTTTTATAATATTACTAACCTGCTTTAAATTAAATTCGTAATCTTTAGTTGTTTTAAAGTTTATAAGCTCTACTCTCATTCTCCATAAACTCTTTTATAAATTTTATCTACATTTCTTGTGTAGTAATCATAATCAAACAGATTTCTTATTTCATCTTCTTTCATTACTTTTCTTAAATCTTCGTCTTTTAATAAATTTTCAAGGAATAAACTCTCACCCTTTTCATTAATAGGGGCTTTCCCTTTTTGAAGTTCCTCCCAAACTTTCATAGCGTTTCTCTGAACGATTTTATATGCATCTTCGCGGCTAATGCCTCTTTTTGGAAGTTCAAGCAAAACTCTTTGAGAAAATACAAGTCCGCCTGTTAAATTTAAGTTTTTCATCATATTTTCCGGATATACTACTAGATTAGAAATAATGTTATTTAGTCTATGCAACATAAAATCAGTCGTAATAAACGCATCCGGCAGCCAAAATCTCTCAACCGAACTGTGACTTATATCTCTTTCATGCCAAAGTGCCACATTTTCCATTGCCGGAGTTACATATGCTCTGATTACTCTTGCAAGACCTGTTATGTTTTCACTTAACACCGGATTTCTTTTGTGAGGCATAGCAGAACTTCCTTTTTGACCTTTACTAAAATACTCTTCTGCTTCATAAACTTCCGTTCTTTGAAAATGTCTGATATTTACTGCAATCTTTTCTACTGTTGAAGCAAGCAATCCAAGTGCTGATGCCAAACGGGCATATCTGTCTCTTTGAATAACCTGATTTGAAATAGGAGCTGGTTTTAATCCAAGATATTGACATGTAAGTTCTTCAAGCTCAATAGGAGCATGAGCAAAGTTACCCATAGCACCACTAACTTTTCCAACACTTATTACTTCAAGAGTTTCTTCAAGGTTTTTAAGATGTCTTTTCATTTCATCATACCAGATTGAAAGCACAAGTCCAAACGTAATAGGCTCACCGTGAATTCCGTGACTTCTTCCAACCATTAGCGTATATTTATGCTCCATTGCCCTTTTTTTAATTGATTCCATTACCATTTTAACATCATCAATAATGATTTTTAAAGAATCCCTCATTTGAAGGGCAACTGCAGTATCAATAGTATCGCTTGAAGTCATTCCATAATGAACCCAACGAGATTCTTCCCCTAAACTTTCAGCAACACTTGTTAAAAATGCAATTACATCGTGTTTTGTCTCTTTTTCTATTTCACGAATTCTTTTAATGTCAAATTTTGCGTTTTTTAAAATTTTTTCAGCATCTTCATCAGGAATAAGACCAAGTTTGTTCCATGCCTTTACAGCCGCTTTTTCAACTTCAAGCCATGCATTAAATTTTGCCTGCTCATCCCAAAGTTTCTTCATTTCTTCTCTTGCATATCTTTCAACCATTGCCTACCTTTTTTATTGAAATTGTATCAAATTATATGAGTTAATTTTTTTGTGATATAATTCATCAAAAAAGGTCTTTTTATGCTTGATATTGGATTTCCTGAATTTATGTTTATTGTAATAATTGCCATTATAGTTTTAGGACCTGATAAACTCCCAGAAGCAATGAAAACCACAGGAAAGTTTATTGGTAAAATGAAAAGGATGTGGAGAGACGCAACAGCTGATATAAGACGCGAACTTGAACTTGAAGAGATGAAAGAAGAGATGAAAAAATATAAAGAAGAGCTTGAAAAACTCCAAAGAAAAGTTAATGATGATGTAAATGATATTAATAAAGGATTAACAAGCCTTGATGATTTAACAGCAACAGGGGGAAGAAATTTTAAGGATATGATTAAATAATGGGCTTTATAGTTAAAGAATTTGAAATAAAAAATGAAAAAGTGCTTGATTTTTTAGTTAAAAAACTAGGATTTTCCTTAAGAGAGGCAAAAAGAGCAATTGATAGAGGAAGAGTAAGTGTAAATGATAAACGAATAACTCAAAAAAGCGCAAAAGTCAGCGGAAAATTAAAATGTATAGTCTTTGAACCAAACGGATATGGATTAAAACCTATTTTTGAAACTCAGCATTTTGCAGTATTTGACAAACCAAGCGGAATTGCAATTCATCCAAAAAAACTTGCAAACACAAAAAGTCTTTTAGATGATGTAAGAGATTTATGGGGAAATGAAGCAAATCTAGTCCATAGACTTGACAAAGAAACAAGCGGTCTTGTAATAGCAAGCAAAAACAAATTTGCAGAGTCTGTTTTAAAAAAAATGTTTCAGGATAAAGAAGTTAAAAAAAGCTATCTTGCTTTAGTAAAAGGGCATATTCAAAAACCTATAACAATTAAAAAACCTATTGCTGTTAATAAAGATGAAAACATAAAAGTAAAAGTTTTAATCCATCCTGAAGGTAAAGAGTCTATAACAATAGTAAAACCAATTAAAATAATTGGTGAAAATACATTAGTTGAATGCGATTTGCTAACAGGAAGACAACATCAAATTAGAGTTCATCTTTTCAGCATAGGTCACCCTATTGTAGGAGACCCACTTTATGGAGTTAATAACGATTTTGCTGACAGATATTTAAATAAATTAGTAAGTGAAGAAGAAAGAGTTAAAATAACAGGTGCAAAAAGACTTATGCTTCACTCATACAAACTTGAATTTAATTTTATGAATAATCATTATGTAATAGTAAGCGATTCTTTCAAAAAAGAACTAAAAAGTTAAATAGAAGCTCTCTATCGACTTTTTTAAGCTAAATTTAAGAAAAATTAATTATAATTCTAACTCAATTTCCCCTCCTTAAAAGTTTTTACCTCCTTAGTTTGGGCTTTTGCCCTTACTATTTTTGCAGATAAAAAGTGCTTGACACTCTTTTAGTAAAATATTAAAAATATCTTTCAAATCTTTAGAAGAATTATTAGAAACTTTAAATTAAATCAATAGCTAATTTAAAGCGTCAGAGACTACCAGCTGGGAAATTAATGGCTCCGGCGGCAGGACTCGAACCTGCGACCCGACGGTTAACAGCCGTCTGCTCTACCGACTGAGCTACGCCGGAATGTGATTGGAATTATAATATTTTTCTGATAAAAAATCAACATTTTTTTTATTATTTTATATTTTACAACTTAGTTGCATTTTTTTGATATAATATCAATATGTGCGAAAAAATACTTAATTTAAAAAAAACCGAATATTCAATAGCATTATTATTAAGTGAAAACGGAATAATGAGTGCAAAAGAGTTGCAAAAGGCTCTTTTAGTAGATAAAACAACAATTTATAGAAACTTAAAAAACCTTATAAAAAAAGAGACTATAAGAGAAATAAAAAACAGTGAAGGCATAGGGTTTTACGAGCTTAATTGTAAAATTCACAATCCAATACATCCTCATTTTGAATGTAAAATCTGTAAAAAAATATTTTGTTTAAAACCATTAAAAGCTGAAGATGTTATAGCTCTTTTAAGATATACAGAAAATGAAACAAATGAAATTGATATTAAATTAAAAGGAATATGCAATGAGTGTAAAAAAACTGATAATTTTAATAATTAGCCTGCCTCTTTTTGCTTTGAATATAAGCGTTACAATTCTTCCTCAAAAAGGGGTAATTAAAGCAATTGCAAAAGACAAAGTTAAAATTAATGTAATGGTTCCTCCAGGAAATTCCCCAGCTACATATTCACCAAACTTTTCACAGCTTAAAGCTGTTAAAAACTCTCAGATATATTTTACAATAGGAGTACCGTTTGATAAAAAATACTTAAGTAAAATTAAAGAAATAAATCCGTCCATTGAAGTAGTTGATTTTGGAAAATGGATAAAAAAAGAAAACAACAATCCTCACATTTGGCTAAGTCCTGCACTTTTAATGCTTCAAGCAAAAGTTGTTTTAAATACTTTAATTAAAAAAGATTCAAAAAACAAAGATTTTTATATTAAAAATTACAACGAATTTGTCAATTCTTTAAATCTGCTTGAAAAAGAAGGTTTTAACATAAGACAAAAAGCTTTCATAACATTTCACCCATCTTTTTACTATTTTGCAAAAGACTTTTTAATAAAAGAAATTGCCATTCAAAAAGAAGGAAAATCCCCAAGTTTTGCATATTTGGCAAAAATTATAAAAACTGCTAAACAAAACGGTGTAAAAACCGTTATAATCTCACCTGAATTTCCTACTAAATACGCAAAAATAGTAGCCTCTAAAATAGGAGCAAAAGTAGCAGTAATCTCCCCTTTAAAAGAAGACCCAAGAAATACGATAAAAGAGCTTATAAAGGCTCTTAAATGAATGCAGTTGAAGTAAAACACCTTTATTTTAAATATGAAAATGAATGGGTATTAGAAGATATAAACTTTACTCTTAAAGACAAAGAATTTATGACAATAATAGGACCAAACGGAGGTGGGAAAACAACTCTTTTAAGAATACTACTAGGTTTTTTAAAACCAACCAAAGGAGAAGTTAAAATATACGATAAATCACCAAAAGAAAACAGAACCCTTATAGGATATGTTCCTCAGCATACCAATTTTTCACTAGATATCCCAATAACTGTATTTGATATAGTACTTCAGGGAAGACTTCAAAAAGGAAAATTCTTCTACTCAAAAAAAGACAAAGAAAAAGCAATTAAAATACTTAAAGAGCTAAAAATAGAAAAATTTAAAGACAGAAAAATCAAAGACCTCTCAGGTGGTCAAAGACAAAAGGTACTTATAGCAAGAGCTCTTGTGAGTGAACCTAAAATCGTTATGATGGATGAACCAACAAGTGCAATTGATCCAAAAGGACAAAAAGAGATATTAGACTTAATCGAAAATTTAGACATTACACGAATCGTTGTAAGTCACGATATAAAAATTCTTTTAAGAAAAGTAGATAAAATAGCATATATACATAAAAAAGCTGTAATTCACGAAGGACCTAAACTAAATATTCCAAAAGACAAACATTTTTGTGAAGTCGAGTTAATTGATTTTTTAAAGGAAGATGAATGTGGGATTTAATAAGCAACTCTGTTTATGCAGGACTTTTTTTAAGTATAGCTATCGGGATAATAGGAAGTTTGATTGTAATAAATAAAGCAACCTCTATTACAGGAAGCATTGCCCATGGAAGTTTTGGAGGAATAGGGCTTGGAATATATCTTGGAATAAATATACTTTTATCCACCACTATTTTTACTTTAATTTTAGCTTTGATATTATCAATAATTACCATCTTTTATAAACACAGAGCAGACAGTTTAATAGGAGTTATTTGGGCTCTTGGAATGAGTGTTGGTATTATATTTTTATCGTTATCTCCTGAATATAATGCAGATGCAATAAGTTATCTTTTCGGAAATATCCTACTTATAGAAAAAAACGACCTTTTAATAATGGGAATCGTTGATATTGTTTTAATCATTTCGATAATATTTTTATATCACAGATTTTTGGCAATGAGCTACGATATAGAGTTTCTTGAAATTAGAGGAATAAATGCAAAACTTTTATATACGTATTTTCTGATTTTGACATCTTTAACAATCGTTATGAGTGTAAGGGCAATCGGAATTATTTTAATACTCGCACTATTTACGATACCGCCTCTTATCGCCGAAAAGTTTACAAAACGATTTTATCAGATGATTGTTTTAAGCGGTATATTAAGTGCTCTTTTTGTAACAGGAGGAATTGCTCTTAGTTACTATTTTGACCTAGCTCCAACCCCTATAATTGTAATAATCGCAGCAACCGGACTTTTTTTGAGTATCTGGAAGAGATAGTATAATTTCAATAAAAAAGGAGCGAGGTGTATTTAGTAAGCGAAGAGAGACTAAATAAAATGAAACAAATTTTAAAGACCCGCCAGGATACTTTGAGAGTCTTTATGGATTATGTCTATTCCCCTCATAACCTATCAGCAATTGTTAGAACCTGTGATGCGGTAAATGTAGGAAAATTATATTATCGTCACCAAAAAAAAGTAAAACTCAATAATGAAATCACAATGGGCGCTCATAAGTGGATTTTTCACGAGTATGTTGATGATATTGAAAAGTTTTATAAAAATATAAAATCTCAAGGTTATCAGGTTGTAGTAACTCTTCTTGACGAAGACACGGTTGATTTTAGAGAAGTTGATTATACAAAACCGACTCTTATTGTCCTTGGAAACGAAGTTGATGGAGCCAGTGAAACGAGTATCAAATATGCAGATAAAAAAGTGATAATTCCGATGTATGGTATGAGTCAGAGTCTAAACGTATCGGTTGCCAATGCCGTAATCTTATACGAAGCCCAACGTCAAAGAGCAAATAAAGGTATGTATGATAAACCTCAGCTTCCACCAGAAATTATAGAAAAAACCCTAAAAAAATGGGCATATGACGATATAATCGAAAAAGAATTAAAAAGAGCGCGTCATAAACCTCACTGATTATCAAGCTCTCTCCACGCATTTTTTGCGTCTTGTTTTTGCATTTCAATACTTGGAATTTGTTTTTTTACAACTTTTGAGGAACAAGCCACCAAAAATAAAACTATAAAAATCCATAAAAAATTTTTTAACATTTATTTCCTTTTTTTTAATATTTTCTCTCTTTTTTTGACTCTTTCTCTTTCTTTTTCAAAAAATTCTTCTAAAGTAAAATTTTGTTGTAACATATTAGAGTAATGTCTTTGCCAAAAAACATTTATAGGATTAGTAGGGGAAAGAATCTGCTCATTTTCTTTATCCCAATAAAATCTATTTTTATTAACTGCTTCATCATGAGATAAATCAATATTTTTTAAATTTCCTTTATCTGGTATTCCAAAATCTTCTAAGTCTATTCTTTCTACTTGAATAGGATCAATTAAAAATTTTCCATCAGAAAAAGATAAGGAAGGATGATTACTGACATAATCCCATAAACTACCTTTAAATATTGGTTTATTTTTTTTTAAATCTATTACATTATAAATCCTTTCTTCCAAATATTTTTTAGAATTATCTAACAATGATTGTAAATCTTTCTTTTCTTCTTCTGATAAAATATTTTCATTAATACTTTTAAGAACAAAATAATTTAACACCATCTCAATATCATCAACTACTTTTTCACTTGCATATTCACATGCAGGATTAAATATTTTTTCTTCTTTACCTTTATGACTTTCAATCGTATCTTGTTGTCCTCCTTTTATAGAAACGAATATAAATCCTTCTATTTTATCATTCCCTTTATTTACATCTTTAGAAATATTAGTTTTTCTTCGAATAAAATTCCCTTTTTTATAAAAATTTTCTTGGTTTAATTTTTTAAATGCTTCTCTTTGTTTATTTGAAGCTGAAACTCCATCTTCATTTCTAATTGAAATCATACTTGAGACGCTCTCATCACTACCTAATTTTGATTTTAATTCATTAAATAGCTCATTATTTTTTTCATTCTCATTCCAATAGTCATTATTCACAAATTCTACTACCACTCCTCCTTTAAATGTCTCAAGATGTTCTAAAGTTAAATTATTGTCCTTGACATCTTTCCATGGAATTATAACTCTATTACTTCTAGAAGTTCTTTTTTGAAATAATTCTTTAGGAACATAATATTGTCCTGTTTTACCATTAATATTTTGCAATTTTGTTTTTATATTTTTAGCAATTTCTTCACCATACTTTTTTTTTGCAATTTTATATATAAAATCTTTAATTTCCTTTTTCAATTTTTTAAATTCTGATTGCATTATTATTCCTTTTCTAAAGCTATTTTTACATCTAAAGCTATGCATATTTTTATAAATGTTTTGAAGGAAACATTTCTTCTATTATTTTCTATATCAGATAAAGCTTTAGGAGTAATCCCTACTTTATATGCAAGTTCTTCTTGAGTTAAATTTTTTTCTTTTCTCAATTTTGCTATTTGTTTTTGAAGTTTTTTTTGTAGTTTTTCTGCTTCCATAAAAAATATATTAACTAAAAAAATTAATTAATTTAACCGGCTATTTGCCGTAGAGTTATTTTTTTGGTAAAATTTTATTTATGAAAACATTTATAAACATACAATTACAAAAAGTAAAAGAAGAACTTTCATTTGATATAGAAGACGATTTGTTGTTAGCTTATATTTTAGATATTACAAAAACAGCAGATAAAAAAATAACTAATTTGATTAACAAAGTAAAAAAAGAACACAATCTAAAAATAACTACATACGAAAAAAATCAAATAAGAGATTATTTATTAAATAAAACCTCTAATTCCCCATATAAAGATCTATTTGTTAAGTCAAAAGAAAATTTAATTGATACTAATGATATCATTGAAGCAACTAAATTAATCTTAGAAGGTTTAAAAAAAAATAAAACTAAAGTAGAAGGTACAATAAAAGCAAAACTTAACTTAAATTCAAAAAAAGAAAATTTTAATTATTTAAATTTTATAAAAAAATATGAACAAGATTTTTATCAATTAGAAATTATACATTTAAAATCAAAATTTGATATTAATTCTGTGAAAGAAACAATCTCTTCAACATATGACAAACTACAAAATTATCATAACTTAATTATCCTTTTTGAAGGAAATGAAATCAAATGGCAAGATATTGCTGATATTGCTGTTTATTGTGAGTTTTTTAAAATTGAAAAAAATTTTAATATATTTAACAAAAATAAAAGCAAAAAAATAAACGAATTAATTGATTTTTTAAAAAACAATGAAAATATTATTTTTAATGAAAACATAATACAAATAATAAAAGAATTTTATGAAGGAGTTTCTTATGGTTTTCAATTTCAAGATTTAATAATATCAGAAGACAATTTAATAAAAATATTAATCTTACAAAAAATTGAATTAGACGAAACGCCTCTTCCTTGTCCTTCATGCTATAAAACAATTGTTAGAGGGAATTCTTATCCAAAATTACTTCAAAAAAGTTTTGAATGTCAAAATCCTCTTTGTCCAAGTAGAAGTAAAAGCGGAAGAGGGAAAAGATTTGATTATTTATCAATTAAAAGAAATATTTATTTAGAAACGGCAGATGAAAATGATTATATTCCAGAACAATTAGTAAAAGATTACCGAAAAGACATATTTACAAACAAAAATGATATTAAAAAAATGTTAATAAAGTTTTACTCTTGGCATAATAATAAAATCTTATATTTAAATGAAAAAATAGAAAAAGAAGAAAACTTTTTAAATAGAAAAATTATTTATAAAAAATTTAAAAAGACAATAAAAAAAATAGATACTCCAATTAAACTTGATATTCTGTTTGATAAAATAATTAAATATATACATATTAAAAAATTCAATTACAGTGAAAAATTTGAATTCAAAAATATTATTGGATTAAAAGGAAATTCAACAAATATTATTCCAACATTAAAACAAAAAATAAAGTATTCTATTACTTCTCCACCATATTATAATGCTAGAGAATATTCTCAATGGCCAAATCTTATAACTTATTTTATAGATATGATTATAAATGCATATGCTATTAAAAACAAAATAGACAAAGAAGGAATTTATTTCTATAATATTGGTGATATTGTAGATCAAGAAAATATTTTTATCTCATCACAAATGTCAAAAAGAAGAATAATGCTTGGATTTTATACAATGTATTTATTTAAAAAAATTGGTTTGTATACTATTGATAATATTATATGGGATAAAGGAGAAGTACAATCAAAAAGAAATTCCTCAGCAAATTATTATCCAGGATATATAAAACCTATTAATTGTTATGAACATATAATTCTCTTTTCTAAAAATAAAAATTTAAAAATTAATACTAAAAAAATTTTAAAAATTAATCCAGTTAAAAAAATTAATTCTAAAGGCGAAAATATATTAGGACATACTGCCCCTTATCCTATAGAGTTAATAAATATTATATTAGATAATTGTAATTTAGAACAAGAAGAGTATATTTTAGACCCATATTTAGGAAGTGGTACAACTCTTATAAGCTGTTGTCAAAAAGATAAAAATGGAATTGGCATCGAATTAAACGAAGAATATTTTCAACTTGCAAAAAAAAGAATAGAAGAATCATGTTTTAATCTCCTTAAAACTCAATAATTCTCCCGACTCCTCCCGGGATATAGTTTTCACCATAAGTTTCTTTAAAAATTTCAATTGCCAAATCTCCTGAACAATGTGTAGGAGTTACATATTCGACTCCTAAAGCCTTAAGCGCTTTTACAACTTCTATAATCTCTTCTTCACTGCTTCTCATAAGATGAAATCCCCCAAGTGCGTATAAAACGGGTTTATTTAACATCTCTATAGCGCGACGTACAATATTGACAATTCCAGGATGAGCACAGCCCGTTACTACGATACTAAAATCACCCTCATCTATTACTAAAGACTGCTCTCCAATAGGTATCATAACGCCTGTGGAATAAAATTGACCAAAAAGTTTAGTAGGATTTTGGTGAATAACTTTTACTTCGCGGCTGAGTCTTTTTAAATCTCTAATGTAGAGTTTTGAAAGGCTGTCAGGCAAAAAAAGAGTCATGTAAGGATTTACATCCAAAACGCTGTCAATCCCGCCTATATGGTCCCAGTGAGGATGTGATATAAAAAGATATTTAAGTGCATTTATATCCACTCCCATTTTTGCCATATTTCTAAGAAGCGCTCTTCCGTTGCTTCCAGTATCAAACAGAAAATAGTCATTTATTACACAGCTAAATCCCCAAAAACTCTCCAATTGTTCGTTTGCTTTATAATTGTCAAAAACTATTGAAAAATTCATTTCCTTCCCCTTATAACCTTAAAAGCCCCTCCGTTACAGTCATTAACGCCAAACGTTAAATTATCAAGACTATCGCCGTATAGGTTTTCTTTACACTCGAAATTTCTAAACCCCGCTTTTTTCATTAAATTTATTATATCGTCTTTACTGAAAAAAGTAGCCGGGGCATAAAATTTTGAGCGGTTTTTATTTTTTTCATAAGTTTTACCAAGAGGAGAATTTTTATCTACAAAAGCTATAAGCAAATATCCCCCTTTTTTTAACGCCCTGTAACAGTTTTGGATTGTTTTTAGAGGGTCTTTTACAAAGCAAATCGTTGTTACCATTAAAATAAAATCAAATTCTTCTTTAAAATTCATCTCTTCAGCCGTGGTTTCAACAACTTCAATACCTCTTTTTCTTGCAATCTCCGCCATTTTTTTACTTGGTTCTATTCCAAATTTTATACCAAGAGGAGCGGCAAAACGCCCGCTTCCAACCCCAACTTCCATTCCCTTGCCCTCTGGCAGAAGTAATTTTATTGTTTTTAACTCTTCTTCATAAATTTTAGAGTGTTTTTCAAACCACTCTTCATAATCTTCATAATACAAATCAAAAATATTCATTAAAAACCTCTTTTTAATCCGATTATACTAAAAATTTCTAAATTCAAAAGGTATTAAATCAAGAAGTTTTGAAGTATCGAGTTTTCTTTTTTGAGGGCCTATATTTCCTAAAGTTTCCTTCTCGGTTTCGAAGAAGTTTTGAAGATAATACGTTCCTTTATAAGCTTTTTTATGAAGAATTTTAATAATCTCGTTGATATCGTTTTCATCTAAAAGGTCCGTATGGACGGTGGTACGAACTTCAAAATCAACATCACTTTCAATCAAAAAATCAAGTGTTTTTTCAAATTTTTCATAATGTCTGTTTTTGGTAATATTTTCAAATTTCTCAGGAGGAGCTTTAAAATCAAGAGCAATATAATCTACCAGACTTTTATTCACCATTTCTTTTATTGTATCAAAATTTATTCCGTTTGTATCAAGCTTTATATCAAAACCCATCTTTTTGATTTTTTCACTGAAAGGAATCAGGTTTTTATAAAGCGTTGCTTCCCCTCCTGTAAAACTTACCCCGTCAAGCAGCCCTACGCGCTTTTTTAAAAATTCCAAAACCTCATCTTCTTCTATCTGTTTTTGACCGAAAACAACGTCTTTATTGTAACAGTAAGGACAGCGCATATTACATCCGCTAAACCACAAAATCGCACACAGCCTCCCTGGAAAATCAAGAGAGGAGAATTTTTGAATAGAATATATGCCTAACATTCTTTAAAATATTTTCTTTCTTTATGTTCGGCTTTTTTACCGATATTAAAACTCTCTACCGGTCTGTGATAACCCATAACCCTTGTATAAACCATACATTTTTGGCGTTTGTGTTCTACTTTTT
>Ga0256836_1000977_pt1 | contig 13531 bp, 6 predicted proteins | sample 4561380metaG_FD_185974 | JGI IMG/M metagenome (GOLD analysis project Ga0256836, IMG submission 185974) | Hydrothermal vent microbial communities from Guaymas Basin, Mexico - 4561-380 | ecosystem: Environmental > Aquatic > Marine > Hydrothermal vents | place: Mexico: Guaymas Basin | collected...
CGATCAATTTTAAATCATCTTTCAAAAATTTTTAATTTTTCATATACTACTTCTAAAAAATCTCTTAAAGTTTTTGATTTTAAAATTATGTTATATCTATATTTTCCGAACATTTTGTATATTAGAGGAGGAGTAGGGTATATTTCTAGATCTTCTCGTTGATATTTTTGTTTAAGATAAAGTAATTCTTCATACAGTTTATTTACTTTATTAAAAACTCTAGATTCTATTTCGTTTTTATATAAAAGTACTGCCATTTGAGTAAAAGGTGGATAGTTGTGAGTTTTTCTAAATTTTAGTTCTTCTTTTTTAAATCACTCGAAGTCTAACTTTACAGCATATTTTAGAGGTATATTATCAGGTTTGTAGGTCTGTATTATAAAGTTTTTGACATTGTAGTTTGTAAAAATTTCATATAAATAAATAAAATTTCTATAATTTGTTTGAAAGTCAGGAATGTTTAATCATATGTCAGCGTTTTGGATGATTATAAAAGAGATTAGGGATTTGAATAGGGAAGAGAGGTCTGAAGAGAAATTGTTTAAATTTAGTCAAGTAGATAAAATTGGAGTAGAGATGATAATTTTTGCTGTTTTTAGATTTTTCAAAAACTTTTTGATTTTGTTAGGTGAGTTTAGCTTGTCTGATGAGGCTATTAGTATTTGTTCATCTTTTAAAGAAAAGGTATTTATCAAAAATTCTTTTATTTTTTCAGCACCTATTCCTATTTCTTTAAAACTTATTCCTCAACAATTGGGACATTGAATAGGATAATTGTATTGTGTTTTACAAATATGACACAATCAATAAAATTTTCAATCTTTTCATTTATGCCGAGCTATAGGTATATCACATTGTCTGCAATAAGGCGTATATCAACAATCTTGACAGATTATACTGCTGGCATAAGAAGTTTTTTTTGTAAAGATTAGTATAAGACCAGGTTGTTTTAAATACTTTTTAATAGCTCCAATAGCAAGATTAGAAAAAAGTTTATTGTTTTCTTTTTTAAGATCTACTATAAAAAAGTTTTTGTTAAAATTTTTTATATGGATGTATAGCATTTTAATTTTTGCAATTTTAAAAAAAATAATTATAATTTTGTCATATTTATAATCTATGAATATTAGTGGATAGCTATGAAAATTTTTGGATATGTGTTATGATTATTGATATGAATTATTAAAAAATTTTATTATAAAAACAAGGCTAAAAATATAAAGTTTTTGTTAGTTAAAATTCCAAAGAGAGATTCAGAACTGGACAAGTCTCAAGATAATATCCAATCTATGAAACAAAATATTGAGGTAATGAATCAAGTTTTAAAAAATGTTTATTCTATTTATAAATCTGATTTTTTATCAAGAGTTTTAGGTCAAGATTATATATCTTTAGAAATTTTAGTAGAAAGAGAGTTGATAAAATTTATTTTAGGTGTACCTGCTGAATATGTAGAGACTTTTGAAAAGATGATAAGTAATTTTTATCCTGGAAGTGTTATAGATGTTATAGAAAGACCTAAACTTTTAGAAGCCTGAAAATATATGCGATGATGATATTTTGTTTTAGAAAAAGATGATGCACTTCCTATCAAAACTTATGAAAATTTTGAAGCTGATCCAATGGATAGTATACTTTCTTCATTTTCAAGGGTTCAAGAAGATGAAAAGTTAAATTTACAAATTTTAATATCACCATTGTCTGAAAAATGGCAACATAAACTAAGAAAAAAAATAGAAAAAATAAAAAAATGAAGATGATTTTTTTCTCAACTTTTTGGTTTTTCTTCTAAAAAAGAAGAAAAAGAAGCACAGTGAAAATTTACATCTTCTCAGATTCAGGATTTAGAAAAAAAAATAAATGATGAAGGTTTTGAAATAGTTATTAGAGCCTTCGCTACTTGAATCGATCCTGTAAGACCAAAAAGATTAATAGAAGATCTTGTTAGAAGTTTTAATCAATACAATTATATATGATTAAACAAATTTGTTTTTTTCCCTGCTAAAAATTTAACAAGTTTTGCTAAAGATACTGCTTTAAGATTATTTTCTAGACCTTTTTTTACTCTTTATAAAAGATTGTTTTTTATAAATAGCCAAATTCTTAATATTAAAGAAGTTTCTTCAATTTATCATTTTCCTCATTCTAGATTTAATAAAAATCCTCGTATTTTATGGCAAAAATTTAAAATAGTTCCTGCTCCTGATGACTTACCAAAGGAATGAATTTTATTATGACATAATCTTTATGCTTGAGTGAAAAGACCAATATATCTTTCTCCAATGGATAGATTTAGACATTTTTATATTATATGACAGACAGGTACTGGTAAATCAACTATGCTTTTAGTGCAGGCAAAACAAGATTTACTTCAATGAAGAGGTTTCTGTTTGATAGATCCTCATGGTGATTTATGTGAGTTTTTGTTACAATATTATCCTAAAGAAAGGATAGAAGATTTAATATATTTTGATGCTTGAGATACCGAGTATCCAATATGATTTAATGTGTTAGAGGCAGAAACTGAGGAAGAAAGAGATATAGTAACTAATGACCTTGTAGAGATGTTTATTCAAATGTATTGACCAGAGATTTTTTGACCTCGTATTCAAGATTATTTTAGAAATGGTGTACTTACTTTGATGGAACAGCCAGAATGATGAACACTTGTTGAAATTGTTAGACTTTTTACAGATGAAGCTTTTCAGAGATTAAAATTAAAAAATGTAAAAAATCCTGTTGTAAGAGCTTGGTGGGAGAAGACATTTGCTGCAATGGGAGATAGAGAAAAACAAGAAATGATTCCATATTTTCAATCTAAGTTTTGACCATTTACTACAACTCCTATTATTAGAAATATTATATGACAACCGAAATCATCTTTTGATATTTATCAGGCTATGCAAGAGGGTAAGGTGATATTGTTAAATCTTTCAAAAGGTAGAATGGGTGAACTTAACTCAAAACTTTTATGATCTATGATGGTTACTCATATTAAGTTGGCTGCATTGCGTAGAGCTCAAATTCCAGAGGCTCAAAGAGTGCCATTTTTCTTATATATAGATGAATTTCAAAATTATATTAATCCTTCTATTGAAACAATTTTATCTGAAGCTAGAAAATATAGATTAGGTCTTATAATAGCTCATCAATATATTGATCAACTTGTTCAAGAAAGTTTGGGATGAAAGACTGATTTAAGACCTGCAATTTTTGGTAATGTAGGTTCTATGATGGCTTATCGTGTATGACCTGAAGATGCTGAATTTTTAGAAAAACAATTTGCTCCTGATTTTTCAAAAACTGATCTTATAAATATGGATAGATTTAAGTGAGTTATTAAACTTTCAGTAAATACTTCGCCTACTAGACCTTTTAGTATTTCAGTTTTAAATCCTTATGAAAAACCTTTAAATCCTCCTGAAAAAGTAAAGATTATTAAGGAAATTAGTAGATTAAAATGGGGAAGAAAGAAAGATTTAGTAGAAAAAGAAATTTATTATAGAGTAGGAGCTTAAAATTTGACAAAAATGAAAAAATATATAAAATATAAGAGTAAGTTTTATAAACAAAAACAAAAATAAAATGACTTATCAAAATACTGAACAAGAAATTCAAAAATTGATTAATTTTTATAAAAATCTATCTTTCAATGTATTCAAATTTTTTTGATTATTTTTGACTTTTTTGTTGAGCATTATTTTAGTTTTCAAAATAGATTTTAATAAAACATTTGCTATTTATGATGATAAAAATATAGATCTTAAATTTTTAGTTTGTAAGAAAAATTTATGTTATTCGAATTTAGTTTGGGATGGAGAAAAGAAAGTAAATTTGTTTAAAATTAAGTTCTTGGACGAATGATATATTTATAATTCAGGAAATAATTTTGAATATAAAAATGGTGTAGTGACTTTTAATAAAATTATATTACCGTATAAAGTTTCTGTCAGTAGTGATAAATTGAAGAAAATAAATTTAAAGAAATTTGATACTATAGAAAATTTAAAGAATTTCTTTGAGATAATTTTTTATGGTAAAAATAGTTATGATTTTTATGTTAAAAATAAATGAAATCTTTTAAAAGCAGATATTTGAACTTATTATAATTTGACTTGTATAGACAAAGTAAAGTTAACGCCTTATTTTTGTAATAAGGTAGTAGAAAAATTTTTGACTAACTGATATAGGGTTGATCTTATTTATTGAAAGAATTTGGAGTACATACAAAAATTGTTGAAAAATTATGATAAAAATAAAGTTTGTAAGTTTTTGGAAAATTATATAAAGAAAAATAAATTTTTTAATGATAGATTTTTTTCTATATTAAAAAAATGTAGCAATTTCAATAGATATAAAAAGTGGAAATTTTATGATGAAATTATAAACACATTTGAAGATAAAGCTGTGTTTTTATCAAAGTGATGAGTATTATATAATGATAAAGAAATAGATGTTTTTAAATTGTATTCTTTTTGGAAATATTTTATAGATAGATTGGATCATATAGATGATTACAAAGATGAGATAGAAACTTATATTAGTTTTTTATATAAATTTGTCGATAGATATTATGAAAACAAAGATTTGATGAATCAAATATATTATTTTAACAATAATATTTTAAAGACTAATTTACATAATCAAGCTATAAAAGATACGATAGAAGATTTTAACAATGATGATACACAATATTTAAATGCTGACAAATTGATAAAATTGATATCCTCCAATTTAATAAATCAAACTACATCTCATATATCTTTTTATTCTCCTACTACTGTAGAAGAAATATTTAAAAGTTATATTTCTACTTATTATAAAGACAAAATTATTCCACTAAGAAAAATAGCTGAAAAGTGAAATATACTTATATATAAAGTTTTGATAAATTTAGTTTATATCAATTGAAAAGATAAAGAAGAGAAAACCTGGGAGTGAATTGTAAAGATTTTATTTAAAGATAACAATTTTTACATAATAGCTGCTAAATGAGAAAAAGAGTCAAAAAAATATGATGAATTTATAAAATCTTTCTTAAAAAATAACAAAAGAGTTAGTATAACTGCTTTTTACGAGAAGTTAAAGGATGTTTTACAATACAAAGAAACAAAGAAAGAGAAATTTTGTGATAAACTTTCTAAAGAAAAATTACCTAAGAAGTTTTCTTTAGCAAGTTGTAAAGAACGAAATGATAGAATAAAATTAAGTCTTGAGTTTTCAGATAAGATTAGTAAAAAGAAATGATATTATGATATTATTTGGTTAAAAAATAAACATAAAGTTGTTATTTATACTAACAATTTGTTATTTAAAGAGCATTATCATTTAAAAAATGTAAAATTAACCAGAGATAAGATTGTTTATATTAAATCAGGCATAAATACAGAAACTAAACTTTTGAAGTTAGTAAAACAATTATTGTCTTTGAGATTTAAATTGCAAGAAGGTGTAGATATTCCTACTTTGTTGTACTTCAAAATATCTGATAAACTTAAACGTTATTTAAAATGACAAATTGTTAAGATTATATCTTACGATAATGAAAAAATAAAATTGATCGTTAATGTTAATAATGTAGATATGTTAGCTGAAATTGATTTGAAGGACAATTATCATTTGAAAGTGCTTGCGTTAACAATTCAAAGAAATGAAGATACTAAACATATCACAGTAAAATGAATAGATTTTTATCTAATACAAAAAGATTATGAAAAATTAAATCAATTTAGGATTAGTCCTGTTGAATATATAAAACAATATGATCCAGATGCTATTGAAAAGTATGAAAAATTACTTAAAAATAAATAAATTCAATTTAATATTTTTTATAGCAGATGTATAAAAATAGTATTGGGGCTCTCTATTCACTTTCTAATTTTAAAGTAAATATACGAAAAAGAAACAAAACAAACATATCAGTAAACAAAGAAGAATATAATAAAATTGTTAAGTTTATAAAAGACAATAGTATAAAATATTATTGGAGAGAAGGCTTTATGCCTTCTGTTTTTGATAATATAAAACCTAAACCCTTTTTGGTATATTTGTTATGAAATAGTGATATTTTAGAAAAAAATTGATATAAATATATTTCTATTGTGTGACCTAGAAAACCTACGAAATATGCAGTTAGTATAATAGAAAAGCTGATAAAATTACTTTCTGAATATAATAATGTTGTTACTGTATCTTGATTAGCTGTAGGAATAGATAGTTTAGTTCATAATTTGTCTATCAAATATAATATACCTACGATAGCTGTTTTATGATGAGGTATAGGCCGATATTTGAAAAATTCTAAAGACAAAATTTTAAAAATAGTAAACAGGTGATGATTGGCCATTTCGGAATTTAAACTTTTTCAAAGTCCGGAAAGATATACTTTTCCACAAAGAAATAGAATAATTGCTTGATTAGGTGATTTAGTTTTTGTTCCAGAAGCTTGAGAAAATAGTGGTTCTTTGATTACTGTTGATTTTGCTATAAAATTTTGAAAATCTGTATACTGATGTCCTAATAATATTTTTGTTTTAGAATCGAAAGGTATAAATAAATATATAGCTAAGTGAAAAATAAAACCTGTATATGATATAAAAGAGTTTGTAGAGAATATATTTGGAAAACCTCAAAAAAGTAATATAGATTTTAAATTATTTGATAATTTGGATAATGTTGATATAAAAATTGTTGATGCTATTAAAAATTGATATGATACTGTAAACAAAATTGCTGTTTATATTTGAATATCTCCTTCTCAATTACTAAGTAAACTCACTATGTTAGAAATCAAAGGAATTATAAAACAAGATAGTCCTTGATTTTACAAATTAAATTAATTTTAAAATGAACAATTTGATAAATTTAGTTATTTTAGTGATTTGATTAATATCATATTTTTTTATTTGATATTTGCATTCTTTGGGAGTTGTTTGAATAGTGTTAAGTTTTGTATTAATGATTTTATGAATTTATCTTTTGTTATCTTGATGAGATGCGTTGGTAGATGGTAGTGTTAGTGTTGCTAAAAAATTTAAAATATCTCCAATTGTAATAGGTCTTACTATTGTGTCTTTTTGAACTTCCGCTCCAGAGTTTTTTATAAATGTTTTAGCAGCTTTAAAATGAGAAAATAATTTACTACTTTCTAATATTATAGGTTCAAATTTAGCTAATTTGCTTTTGATTTTATGAGCTGGAGCAATAGTTGCTGAAAAATGATTGAAAGTTAGAGACAAAACACTTTTATATGAAATTCCATTTAGTTTGTTGTCAGCTGTTGTATTAGCTATTTTGGTAAACGATATATGGCTTAATTGATTTCAGTACAATATTTTATCTAGATGAGATGGTTTAATTCTTTTGTGTTTTTTTATTGTTTTTATGTATTATATCTATACTTTAATAAAAAATGATAAATGAAATGTAGAGATAGAAGTAAAAAACTATCCTATCTATTATAGTTTGTTTTTGATTTTATTATGAATTTTAGGACTTTATTTTTGAGGAGAACTGGTGGTAAATAATGCCGTTTGGTTTGCTAAAAAATTATGAGTTAGTACTTTTTTGATATGAGCTACAATTGTAGCGATTTGAACTTCTTTGCCAGAACTTGTAGCTACTATAATAAGTGCAAAAAAATGACATACAGATGTAGCAATATGAAATATAATCTGATCTAACATTTTCAACATTTTATGGATTTGATGAGTTAGTAGCGTTATAAATGCTATTAAATTTGAAAGTAAATATAATATTGATTTGTTGTTTTTGATATTTTCTACATTATTGTTAATTGTTTTGATTTATAGTTCTAAAAAAAGAGTTTTATCCTTAAAAATCTGAATAATTTTTGTAGTTTTATATTTCTTGTATTTGGCTTTTGTTATTTGGAGGGGTTAAAATTTGACAGATTTTGATTTTTGGATATAATTAAAAAAATTTATTTTATAAATAAAAACAAAAAATGAATAATATTGAATCTAAAGAACAATTGTGAGTTAGTAAAGAAAAATTGCTTACAATGGTAGCAGAAAAGATAAGTGATTTGTTAAAGAAAGAAAATTTATCTCAAAAAGAAATTATGGATTTAATAGTTTTATCTATACAATATGATGATATAAAACATTGAATAGAAAATAAGAAAAAAGATGCAATTGAAGATTTTGATTTAGAGATTTTAAGTAAAATTAAAAATTTTTTAGAAACTAACAAGGCCAATCTTACTTGAATTTTTGTAGAAAGTCTGAGAGAGTTTGTATCAGAAATGGAGCAACTAAATGTTCAGAAAAATGAAGAAATTGTTAATGTTATAAGATCTATCAAACAAGAATTAGATCAAGTTCAGAAATTAGATAAAAGATTTATAAAAAGGTTTGCTGTTCCTATTTGAAATAAACAAATTTATTTTGCTGAAGATGTGGAGAAATATTTTGATATTCAATCAAAAGATAATGGTATTAGATTGGTTGGTTATAAGGATTTGCCATTAATGATAGATTTTAGTATTAAAAAACAAGAAAGAATAAATGATTTTGATTTATCTGAAGATAGTATAGAAAAGACATGAAGTGTAGATATAGATTTGCTTATAAGACCAAAGGAATGAGTAAATTTTTATGAAGATGTTAACAGTTTAAGAAAAGATGTAGATAAACAAATTGTATATTATAGTTTCAAAAAAAATTGAAAAAATTATTTGGGAATATTAAGTTTTAGATTTGATTGAACAAATGTTACTGATTTTAAAGTAATAACTAAAGAAGTTGAAAACCAATTTTCTAATCAAGAATTAAAAGAATATGCTGATAAAGTAAAGGAGTTTAAAATAGTTAAAGAATCAGTTAATACTATTGATGGAAAAGAAATTGGTTTTACTACTGAATTATGGAATAGTCTAGAAAAGAAATATAAAGATCCTAATGCTTTTATGGGAGCTGTGATTTTTAGTGAATGAGAAATTTTAAAAAATTATAGTAATGAATTTAATATTTGAAGAGTAGATTTAACTGGGTGGTGAACTGGTGATTTATGATGATTAATTGTTGATAAAGCTAAATTTGATCAATTATGATTGGAAAAAAATTTCAAAAAATACTATGAGTTAATTCAAAAAACAGGGCTTTCAGTTTATGAAGTGAAAAAGGCAGTAGAAGATTATTTAATGTATGGTGATCCAGATAAGTTGAAAAATAATGATATAAAAAGATATATTGATTTTCTTACAGATATAAATCGTGATAATAAGATAACCGCTTATTATGAAATATTTGCTGAAAATCAAATTAATGAATTTTTTAATATAATTTTAAAAGAAAAAGGTGTAAATTTTGTAAGAAATGCTATAGATAGAATTATTAAGCTTTGAGGTAAACCAAAAACACTTGATACAGCGAAATTTGATAAAATTTATTTTTGGAGAGGGCTTACACTTTTAGCCCAAATACCTAATTGATTGTCTCAATTTGTATTAAATGAAAATATGACTTTCAAAGATGTTATACTTTATAATCAAAGATTGCAAGAAAAGTTTGTAAGGGATTTTATTGAAACAGTCTTGGGACCTGAAAAAGCTAATGAATTTTTTGAAAAACTTGATAAAAAGGCTGGAAGTTTATATCAGGAGTTTGTAAAAAGATATCCACAATTTAAAAATAATATGAATGAAAATAATTTTAAAATTGCTGTTAAATTTGCATGAGCAAATGCTTTATATATTTTACAAAAGCACGGAAATGATATTTGGGGAGGTAATGTAAATTGGAAAATAAGAAATAAAATTATAAATATAATTGTGGATAATATTTCGCTTGGTATAGTTAGAGATACAAATGGTAATTATATTCCTGGTATATCTCTTTCTAAAAGTATTGAAAAACAATTATCTAATGATTTGAAATGATGATTAAATGTGTCATTAGTAAATTTTGTAATTCCGGTAGTTTGAATATCTCTATGAAAAGATATAACAAATAAAGAATTTACTGATTGGTGAGAGAGTAGAAAGATATTAAATTTTGGTCTTTCATTTGCAGGTCCTGTAAGTATTTGAACTGTTTGAATAGACAAATGAATATCTACAACAATAGAGAGAAATTACCAAAATATAAGATTTTTTATAGAAAAATTATTTGATGAAAATTGAGAATTGAAACCAATAGATATATCGAAATTAAATTGAGTAGAGAAGACTATTTATTTTATGATTAAATCGATAGTTTGAGAGGAATGATTATCTAAGATTAGTCCAGAATGAAGGGAAAAGTTTATTGAAGAAGTATCTCAAATAATTTGAACAGTATATAGAAAAATAGCATATGAAAATAATCAATGAATTCATTGAGCAGGTTGGGGATTAAATATAGTATTTGGTATTTTGCCATTGATATCAAAAAAATACGAAAGGATAAAAGTAAAATATAGTGAATCTAACAAAGATTTAATGAAAAGTACAAAATTAGGAGTAGAGTCTAGATGAATAGAAAGTAAGTTAAAATTAGAAGCATTGAAAAGATATTTATTAGAATATTGATTAGAATATAATTGACATAATTTAGTTTTAAATAAAGATAAGCTTCCTAAATGAACAATAATTGCTTTAGGAGAAGGTATTGATGCTAGAAAAAAAGGAGAAAATATTATTATTTGAGGTAATTTGAATAAATTAGAAGAATATAAGATATTAACTTGAGATGGTAAAGAGTTGACTATTATTGAATTATGAAAGAATGGAGTAGTTTTTAATGGAGATATTCCTTTAGTTTTAAATTGAGTTTGAAAAGATACTAATTGAAAGATAGAAGATCATATAAATTATGTTGATAATGTTTCACAGATTACTTTTCCTAAAGAAATAAGTTATTATACACAAACCAAAGAGAATATTTCAAATATAAATATTAAAAATAATCTAGAAGAGATTGAGGAAAAATATAGAGATTTGTGGAATCTTATTGATGAGAGTATAAATGCTAACATATGGAATGGTAAAGTAAATTGAAGAGAACTAGGTAATTTTTTGAGAAAATATTATAAAGAATTAGTAAATAAATATAGAAACTTAGATTATAATTGAGTTTTAAATGTAATTGAAAAAGAACTTTTAAGAAAATGAAGTCCTTTCAGTTTTTATATCTATTTTAGATTTAAGGAAAAAACTCATTCTAATTTAGAAGCTCAGAAAAAGATAGATAAATTAAGGGAGCAAATAGATAATTTGATAAACGTAGGTTCTGTTTTGGAGAAGCAGTTATTTATTGAACATTTTTTTGATAGTTTATTTAAAGAAGAAAATCTTAAATATAAGCAGTGAAAAGAAAAATACGAAGTAATTAAAAATAAAATAGAAAAGTTTAAACAAAAATATTGAATAATAGAAAAAGACTGATGGTATTTTATTAAAGATAAGATGTTTGTTAAATGAGAAACTGGTAAATATGAATTGATAGATAAAAAGTGAACGCATAAAATAGCTCAAATTTGACAAGAACTATTTATGGAAAAATTGTTTTTAGATATTTGAGATAAAAATGCTGCTCAAGTGTTTCATGAGCGGTATTTTGCTAGAATGAGTATGGCTGATTACGATTCAAAAGATCTTTTAGTTTCTAAACAATTGGATACTAATTTTAATAGAACAGCTTGATGGTTAAATGCAATAAGGAATAGTATTTTTTCACCTGAAGATTTGAAAAGGATTGAAAAATCTCAAGAAGGTCAGGTAAAGAACCTTATTTTATGAGAAGATTGAAAAGGTATTAAATCTGAAAAAGATATTAATAGATTAGTAGATTTTTATAATCAGTTAGAATCAAATCAAAAACCTGAATGGTTTAAAAATTTAGATCCTGCTTTAAAAGAAAAAGTTAAGGAATTTGTATATTTAGCATATGAAAAAAACAAATATCTTGAAAAGCCTGAAATGAGTAAACCTTATTATAGAGTTAACAGAATTGAAAATAAACAGATTTTAGCTTATCCTTATACATTTAGACCTTGAGTAGAATGAGAAGAGTGAGCAGTTCCAATGGTTGGTTATTTAAAGTTTGTTGATTTAAATTGAGATTGAAATTTTAATAAGGAAGATTATATAATTCTTGACAAGAATAAAATAAATAATGTAATTGAATATTTATGGAAGATAACCCCGAAAGTATTTAAAGATAGTTTGAAGAAGATTTTAGTAAATAATGGTATTTCTGAAATTAATGATAAGGATTTGAAAAAGTTGTGGAAAGGCGAGAAAGTAAAATTTTGAAATAAAAATGTAAAATTAGATTATAAATTAGCATTAGCAAAGTGGTGAACTTGTTTTAATGATTGATTTGTAATATTAAATCCTAAATTAATAATAAAAGAAGAAGTAAAGGCTAAAAAGATAGAAGAGTGAGAAGTAGTAAAGGAAACTAAATTAATTGTTTCAAGTAATGGTTTCGAAGTAGAAAGTAATACTTTTGGTTTGATATTTGGATATAGAGAATTAGAGAAGCCAAAGAAGGAAGAGAAAAATAAACCACATTCTGAACCAGGTGAGGATAAAAAACCTATAAGTGTTAATGATAATACATCATCTTCAGTAGTTACTAATGAATCTTGACAAACTACCACTTTCCAATCGGAGACTTGATTTCAACCGGAGAAGGAGTCTAGTAATCTCACTAATGAACCTTGACAAACTACCACTTTCCAATCTGAGATTTGATTTCAACCATAAGAAGTAGATAATTTTTTTTAATTATTTTACTGATAAATTTAAATGAATAGAAATATTGTTTTACTTATAATAGTGGTGTTATTAATAGTTGTGATGTTTTTGTTTAAAATCAACAATGTTAGGGAGCAAAAAAAAATAGATAAAGATTATGAGGAGATGATTATACGATCTTGAGATAAGAAAATAGGAGATTTAACAAATAAAAGATGACAGTCTGAAATTTATAACAGTACTACTTGATTTATTCCTTAATATTTGGAAAATGTATAAAAAATTTTTATTTCTTGTTTCTTTTTTTTTGATTTTTTATTCTTTTTCCTGTGATGAGACGTATTATGGTACTTTAAGAGTAGGTTATCAATATAAATTTTGGGATAAATGGTATAATACTACATCTAGTAAAGAAGGATTAAATCATTTTCAAGTAATTATTTCTGAACAATATGATTATAATGGTGATTCTTCTACTATTTCTTTTGATTGGACCGATTGGATAAAATTTAAAAGATATGTAGTAAATCCTGGAGAAAATTGAAAGATTATTGAAGCTAAAAGTTATTATAAGGTTTTATATCATCCACCTACTAGAAGTCATAATAATTTATTGGTTAAATATACAATTACATATTATCAACAAAAAGAAGATTGAACTTGGTGATGACCATATACTCATACTGAATGTAAATATTATGAAATATCTTGGTGTTGAGATTGAAAGTTAGATTCTTCTTATTGAGAGCAATGTGATCCAGCAGATCCTAGTCATACTAATTGGTGAGCGTGATGATGTAGTACTGATTGTAAACCTATTTCAAAGCC
>Ga0256836_1000978_pt1 | contig 13520 bp, 10 predicted proteins | sample 4561380metaG_FD_185974 | JGI IMG/M metagenome (GOLD analysis project Ga0256836, IMG submission 185974) | Hydrothermal vent microbial communities from Guaymas Basin, Mexico - 4561-380 | ecosystem: Environmental > Aquatic > Marine > Hydrothermal vents | place: Mexico: Guaymas Basin | collected...
GAAGTTTTTTTGTTAAATCAAACTTCATCTATAGTGCCTTCTTCATCTTCTAAAATAATTTTTTGCATACCTTTAAAAATAAGAAATTTATCAATTTTAGCAGATGAAAAGATTTTTAAAAACTTTTGTGCATCTCCACCAGTTAAAATAATCTCTTCATTGTAAGATATAACCTCATTATAAAGTGTTTTTAAATATCCATAAGATATAGCATCTTGAGAGTTTTTTGGTAATTTTGTCAAATCTATATCGAAATTAAACTCATAATCAAGAGCAGATGAAATATTTTTGTAAGCTTGAGCCATAGCCCTACTTCCAGCATAGATAAATCCACCTTGAAAAATACCATCTTTTTTTATATCTACTGTTATGGCTGAACCAGCATCAACTATAACTCCATTATATATAGCTTCTAATGCTACTATCCTATCTATACCTATAGTATCGTAGTATTGTTCCAAATTTATCATAGTTGTTATATCTATCCAGTTTGAAAACTCTTTTAAAAGTTTTTTTATCTTAGGATGAACACAGATATAATAAATTGTTTTATTAATCTCTGTTGGATTAAAATCTTTTGTATTTTCTTTATAATCTTGTTTTGTATCTGTATCAAAAAAATGATAAGATGTGTTTCCAATATCGCATAACAACATAACTAACCTTTCAATCTAAGCTTTATAATAAAAACAAAATTCTATCATAAGTAAAGTTAATATGATTAATTTAATTTATTTTTTTATAGTTATAATATAATAAAATATATGCTATAATAAAAATTCAAACTTTATTATAAGGAAGATTAATGATAAAAATAATTAGTTTATTGTTTACAGCATTGATTTTAAATGCTTCAAATATTAGCGATCATAAGCCTATCAGATTAAATGATGCCATTATGATGCTAAAAACACAAAATTTAGAAATTAAATCTGCTTCGTTAGATATTAAATCTGCCTATGCAGATTTAGATAAAACTCAAGGGATGAATTGGGGTAAATTAGATTTTACTCAAAATTTTTCAAGAAGTGATGATGCAGGTAATGTTTTTGGATTTAAACTTACATCTCGTGAGGCTACATTTGGGGATTTTGGATTTTCAGAATTTGATGGTACAAATCCAAACATCCTAAATGTTCAACCAAATGATTTAAACTATCCAGATAGTAGAAACTTTTTTCAAACTAAACTTACTTACAAATTACCAATTTTTACTGGTTTTAAATTAAGTAGTTATGAAAAGATAATGAAAGTTATGACTAAAATCAAATCTTTAAAAAAAGATCAAGTTATTCATGAGAAGATATATCAACTTAGAAAAAGTTTTTATGATATGGCTTTACTTCGTGAATCTACTAAGCATTTAAAAAAGATTTTAAGCAACATAGAAACACTAGAAAATACAACTAAAAGTATGATAGATGTAGGGTATGCTAAGAAAGTTGATCTACTTGAAGTTCAAGCTAAAAAAGGTAATGTTGAGAGACTTATTTCTCAGATGCAATCAAATCAAAAACTACTACTGCATCTAATCAGTTTTTTACTAAATCAAAAAGTTGATGACATAACTACACCAACTCAACATATAAAAATGCCAAGTATAACTAACGATATGATTTTAAAAAACAACTTAGATATTCAACAAGCTACACAAGGTTTAGAAGTTAGAAAAAATATGTTAAAAGTTTCTAAATCTGCATACTACCCTATGGCAGGAGCATTTGGTGAACTTTCAACTGCTGATGATTCATTTTTGAGTGATATGGATAAGCATAAATCTTATACAGTTGGTGCTAGAATTACTTGGAATATATTTAATGGTGGTTCAGATAGTGCAGAAATTCAAAAATCTAAAATCCAATATATGAAGATGCAAACTCAAGTTCAACTTGCAAAAAAAGGTATTGCCTTAAAAGTAGAAAAAATTAGAACTGAGATAGAAACTGTTGACTACGAAATTGCTTCACTTGAAAAAGAGTTGGCTTTAGCAGATGCTATTTATGAAAACTATGAAGGTAGATATAAAGAGAAACTAACTTCTATGAGTGATGTTATCATCAAACAATCTGAGCAAATTCAAAAAATACTTGAGTTACAGATAGCAAATAATAAGCGAAATGAAAGAATTTTCGCACTTGAAAAAATATCAAATGGAGACTACAAATAATGGTAAAAAAATTCTTAACAACACTAGCATTGGGTTCAGTTCTTGTAGCTGAAACACTAACATTATCAGGAACAGTTATATCTGACAATCAAAAAATGATAACAAGTCGTTTTATGGGTTTTGTAACTGATGTAAAAGTATCAGATGGAGAAAGAGTTAAAAAAAATCAAATTTTATATAAAATTGATTCAAGAGAGATAGATTCAGCTAAAAGACAAGCAGAGCTTGGTCTTCAAATGTATCAAAATCAATACACAAATGTCAAAATAAACCTTGATAGACATAGAAGACTTTTAGCTCAAGATATGGTTTCAAAATATGAAGTTGAAAATCTAGAACTAGCAGAAAAAAATCTTAGAGATATGATATCTATATCTAAAGCAAGGCTAGAAGAGGTAAAAAACCAATATAAATACCTTATAATCAAAGCACCAAACAACGGTGTGGTTGTATCAAAAAATATAAAAGTTGGTGAGATGGCAATGCCTGGTATGCCAGCTATAATACTTTCAGATCTTAGTAACCTTAAAATCTCGGCAGAGATAGCAGAAGGTGATATGTCAAAAATATCTTATGGTAAAAAAGTTACAGTTAATATACCATCACTAGGTATAAAAACTATAGGTACTATATCTGCAATCATACCAAACTCAAACCCTATGACACACACATTTAAAATCAAAGTTTCTTTTAAAACTATGAATAAATCTGTATATCCAGGGATGTATGCTACTGTTGATGTAGAGGTTGAATAAAATGAAAGAAAAAGATTTATCACATATCAAAGTAACTGACTATGCTGGTAAGTTAGCTAAAAATTTTCTGTATAATCCACTTACAGCTGTTTTAGCTATATTTTTACTAGCTATTGGTTATATGTCATTAGAGATAATGCCTCGTGAGGAAGACCCGCAAATTTCAATTAGTGGTGGTAGTATAATCATCCCTGCTCCTGGTCTAAAACCTAAAGAGATTAAGCAAATCATAGTTGAACCGTTAGAGGAAAAACTAAGAGAGATTAAAGGGATTGAACATATATATTCTATGAGTATGGATAATGTAGCAGTTGTAAATGTTATGTACTATATTGGTCAAAATAGAGAGAGTTCAAACCTAAAACTATACGATAAAGTGATGCAAAATATGGATATGCTTCCAAAAAATATTATGCAACCACTTGTTAAGCCTTTTGATATAGATATAGATATACCTATAGTTGGTATAGCATTTTATCAAAAAGAAAAAAAGATTAGCTATCCACAATATCTTAAAGTTATAGAAGATATGAAAAAAGATATAAGTGCAATAGAAAATGTTTCTAAAACTCAACTAAAAGGTCAACATAAAGAGCAATATAATGTTAATGTTGATTTAGCAAAACTAAAAGGTTATCATTTATCTTTAGGACAAATTGTAAATGGTATAAAATCTATCTCGGTTAGAGTTCCTAGTGTAAAAGCTAATACTATAGATAATAAACTTGTTATTTTTGGTATAAAAAATGTAATTGACTCTGTTGATGATGTTAAAAACATAATTGTTGCACAATATATGGGAAGTCCAATTTATCTAAAAGATGTAGCAACCGTTACAGATGGTATAGATAAACAAAATAAACAATCAGCAGCTATTTACTTTAAAGATGGACGTTATTATGATCAAATAACACTAGCAGTATCAAAACTAGCTGGGACAAATGCTGTTTTTGTAGCAGATGATGTAAAAGAACTTCTTGAAGAAAATAAAGATAGACTAGAAAAACTTGGTATTGGTTATTCTATCACAAGAAACTATGGAGAAAGAGCTAACGAAGCAGTAAATGAACTTGTTCATCACTTAGTTATAACAATAGTTATTATAGCTGTTATGTTGGTATTTTTCTTAGGATGGAAAGAATCTCTAATAGTTACTTTTACTGTTCCTGCTATATTATCTGTAACATTGTTTGTAGCTTATATGGGAGACCAAACTATCAATAGAATTACACTTTTTGCATTTTTATTATCGCTTGGATTACTTGTTGATGCTGCAATTATTGTTATAGAAAATATCCATAGACATATGCATGAACATGGAAGTGAAAAAAGAGATATGGATGAACTGCTTATAACTGCAACAGATGAGATTGGAGCTCCAACAAATGTTGCAACTCTAGCTATTATCTTGACTATGATTCCTATGGCATTTGTTGGTGGAATGATGGGTGCATTTATGAAACCTATCCCTTATAATGTTCCTGTTGCTCTTTTAGCATCATTATTTATCGCATATATCTTTACCCCTTATCTTGGTAAAAAGCTATTAAAACACGACAAAAAGAGAGGGCTATAATATGAGTCATAAGCACAAAAGTTCAAGATTTGAAAACTTTGTATTTGATATCCTAGACAAACCGGCAAAAAGTTTACTTGTTATATTACTTATACTTGCATCTTTAGCTGGTTCAATTATGATGTTACCAACTAAAATAGTTTTAGCAAAAATGTTACCAGGGAAAAGTACAAATACTTTTACTGTATATATTGATGCACCAAAAGGTAGCTCAGTTTATCAAACAAAAAATGTAACACAATGTGTTGCTAATATACTAAATAAAGAAAAAGAGATAACTGATTTAGAATTATTTTTAGGTCAAGGTTCGCCTCTTGATTATGCTGGTCTTGTTAAAGGTAGTGGTATGAAAAAAGGTGAAGAGTTTGCAGAGATAGTTGTAAATCTTACTGATAAACATACAAGAGATGAAAAATCATTCAACATGGTTCAAAGACTAAGACCTGTTATACAAAATAGTTGTGAAGGATTAGTTGATGGTACAAGTATAAAAATGATAGAGATGCCAGCTGGCCCACCTACTCTAGCATCTGTAGTTGTTGAAGTATATGGTAAAAACAATCAAAAGGTTATATCTTTAGCTAAAGAAGTAGCTGATACACTTAACCACACTAAAGGTCTAGTTGATGTTGATGTTATGGCTGATGAGGTTTATAAAAAATATACACTAAATCCTATATCTGATAAAGTTACCAAAAGTGGATTATCTGTTAAACAAGTTAACGAGATACTTTATCTTGCTTTTGAAGGTATGGGTGTTGCTGTAAAAAATACTATAGAATTAAATGACCAAATATCCATATTTGTTTCATTAAGTGATAAAAGTAAAACAGTTAAAGATGGGGCATTAAAAACTCTTAAAAATAAACTATCACAACTAAGTCTTATGAATAAAAAAGGTATGATGGTACCTCTTACAGAAGTTGTAGAGATAAAAGAGGGAAAATCTAATCCTATGATATATCAAAAAGATTTAAAAACTATGGTAAATGTTGTAGCTGAAACAGATATGGTATCTCAAGTATATCCACTTCTTGAAGCAAGAGATATGATGATAGAAAAATTTTCTGATAAATATGAAGTAACAAAAGAACCTGGTATATCTACATATATGTTCGATTTACATTTAAAAGATAAACAAACTGGTGAAAAGTACCTTTTAAGATGGGATGGAGAGATGAAAGTAACATTAGACACTTTTAGAGATTTAGGTGCTGCATTTATCGCTGCTCTTGTTTTAATCTTTTTACTTCTTGTTATTTATTATAAATCATTTGCACTAAGTGGCATCGTTCTTGGTGGTAGTTTCTTATCTATCATAGGGGTTATCGTTGGTCACTATATAGCTGACTTAGTAACTACTGAGACATTTTTCTTAACAGCTACATCACTGATAGGGTTTATCGCTCTTATGGGTATTAGTTCAAGAAACTCTCTTTTACTTATAGATTTTGCGAAATCACTTATAAATGATAAAGGGATTGAAAAAAGAAGAGCAATTGCAATAGCTAGTGCTACTAGAGCAAAACCTATCATGTTAACAGCTATCGCTATTATTCTTGGGTCTGCCTTACTTGCATCTGACCCTGTATTTGGAGGACTTGGAGTTGCACTTATCTCTGGAACTGTGGCAGCAGTTATAGTTTCATTGATTTTTATACCAATTCTTTTAAATAAAACTAAAGCTATTTAAGCTTTAGTTTTTAAAACTGTTAATAATTTCCATCTGATGTTTAGAAATATACTCTTTTAATACTTGTCTATTTTCATAATCAAAATGACAAAGAAGTATCATTTTATAAGCATCTTTAATTTTATCAATCCTAATAATCGTAGCATTTGCACTACAAGACTCAAATAGGTCAGATATGGGTAATAACATATCTAAATATATCAAAGTATTAATATCAAAATTTCTTTTTCTATCTATCTTTATAGATATATATTCATAGTTCATATCTAATATTTCAACATCATAATCTCTATCATTAAAACTTATATATGCTTTGATTTTTGTAGAAGCTGATATTCTGTACATTTGTCTATTTAATGGTGTATGTTTGTCCAATTTAAATCTATCTATCATAACCTCTTCTTTTTCTGCATCTAAACTATAAATTTTTGCTTGCATATATCCAATATTCAATAACTTAAAATAAACTTGTGTATTAATTGAACTGATTTGCATCTGCTTTTTAGAGAATGAAATAGTTACATTTTCATCTGTGAAGTTGATTATTTTTGATTCATTAGATATAGCCAATTCATTATAAAAAACGGTTGTTTTAATATGAGCTAGTTTTGCTAACCTTTTAACAAACTCTGTTTGATTTGGAAGATTTTGATATTGAACAACATTTATAAAATCATTTTCTACTACAGAATCATTTGAAGATTCCAATAAATTATAAACTCTCAATAATAGTTTATTTACACTCTCACCTAAATCAATCTCAGTAACAGCTATAGTCTTTTTTATATCTCTTTCATTTAGTTTATGTAATAACTTGACACACCAATCATAAGAGAGTTGTTCATTAGGATAATCTAATAAAACTCCAAACCTACCCTCTTCTAATCTTGCAAAATATAAATCATTATTATTTAAACTTCTTAAGTCTTCTGCAACTTCTGCAATTATTGCATCACCTTTTTCTGAATTATAATTATCATTTATCTTTTTTAGATTAGCTATATTAACAACTGCTAAAAATATTCTTGTATCTAATTTTCTTGCTTTCTCAATTTTCTCAATTAAAAGATGTTCAAAAGTTGGATAATTCCTAAAACCAGTTATTTCATCATGAGTTACATTATCTTGTAGTAACTGTTGAGTTTTAATCTCTTGAGTAATATCACTTAATGTAATTATATATTGTTCTGTTTTTATACCCATACTTGTAATATGCCCTAAAAAATGAGCAGTTCTTTTTCTTACTCTATCATATATATTTACTTGAAATGATTCTGACTTTATTGATAACTTTTTCATCCATAATGATACATCATTTTTAAACTCATCTTCATAGATATTTATATCATTAAAAAAATAAAAACCATTTTTAGATTTTTCATATAAATCTTCCAAATTATCTATACCTAGAAGTTCTAATAAAGATTTGTTGGCTAAAAGAATATGTGAATTTTGTACTATCATAAGCTTAATATCAATCAAATTTATTATTTTAAGTATCTGTTGTAGTTTATTGTTCTCATTTTTTGCTATTTGTAATTTTTTATGATTTTCTAAATGTAGATTTGTAAATATATCTAAAACACCTGATAAATTTGAATCAAATATTGTAGAAATTTCGTTCAGATAAAGTATTGTTTTTTTACTATCATGTTCATTCTGTAGTATAAATGTTGAAAATGAATTTCTAAGTCCTATACAAATATCAAATACTTCTTTTGGATTTATATTTTTAATTAGTAAATAATTTACTAATTTAGTCATAATTGGACAATCACCCTGCTCTTCATCACCTTTGATAATATCAATAAAATATTTTAAAATAGGTAAAGCGTAATTGTTTTTAAATTTTTTAATGGAAATGTTTCTATTTTCTAATGTAGATTTAACACTATGGATCTCAATCCAATTTTCAACTATTAGTGATGAATTTTCTTCTATAACTAATATTAATTCATATATACTAAGAGGTTTATTTTTTGACATAACAATATAATCCTTACCTTTTATAGATAAAGATTATATCATTTAATCTATAAAAATAGATTATATACGAGCATAACTCACACTTAAACAAGCTTCAAGATTTGCTAATTCATTTAATGTAGCTTCATTTACAAAATCATCTACTAAAATAACAGCTAATGCTTCTGATTTATCATTTCTTGATAAAGAAAAATCAGATATATTTACACTATTTTTAGCAAGTGTACTTCCCACACTACCAATAACACCTGGAATATCTGTATTTTTAAACATTACCATATTACCACGAAGTGCAACTTCTATATCAAAACCATCAATAGCCACAATTCTTTGAACATTATCATCAAAAATAGTAGCACTTATAGCTGTAGTTCCCTCTGCAGTTGTTAGTTTAATTGTTATAAGATTTTTATAAACATTAGAACTACCACAATCTTCAGATTCAATAGATATACCTTTTTCTTTTGCAACAAAATCAGCATTTACATAGTTAATAGTATCTCCACAATTATCACTCATTGCACCAACGGCAACAAATGTAGCTAATGAATCAACATAATCACCTATCTCTCCATAACCTTTAACTTTTATAGAAATAATCTGACTTTTGTTAATTTGAGATTCTAAGAAACCTATTTTTTGTCCCATTTCTAAAAATGGTTTTACAAAAGATGGTATTTTACTCTCATCAATAGGAAGATTCATTGCATGAGGATAAGCGATGCCTTTTGCAGCTTCTATTGCATTATTTGCAGCTTGAGTTCCTATATTATATTGAGATTCATAAGTATTAGCACCTAAGTGAGGAGATACAACAATATTATCTAAATCTAAAAGTTTGTTATCAGTTGCTGGTTCTTTACCAAAAACATCTATACCTGCAAAACGAATTTTACCAGATTTAAGACCATTATATAAAGCATCTTCATTATATAAATCACCTCTAGCACAGTTTACAAGGACAACACCATCTTTCATTTTAGCGATTTCTGCTTCACCAATGATGCCAATAGTCTCTTTATTTTTAGGAGTATGAATTGTTATAATATCACAAGCTAAAATATCTTCAAAGTTTTTAGTATAAGTCATATCTAAATCAGTAACTTTTGATGGGTGTATATATGGGTCATAAGCGATAATATCCATCTCAAAAGAAGCAGCTCTCTTAGCAACTCTTGAACCAATATTACCAAAACCAATAACACCAAGCTTTTTACCTTTCATCTCATGACCATACCATTTTTCACGCTTCCAAACTCTTTGGTTTTTCAGGTGATCATGTGAATATGGAAACATTCTCATACATGAAAGCATATGTGTCATAGTAAGTTCAACTGCAGCTATAGTGTTAGCAGTAGGTACATTCATAACTATGATACCCTCTTTTGAACAACCTGGGATATCAACATTATCCACACCAACACCAGCACGAACAATAGCTTTCATATTTTCAGCATGTTTAATAAAGTTAGCATCAACATCTGTTGAACTTCTTGTAATTGCAACATCTGCTGTTGGAATAATTTTTTCAACTAACTCTGTTTTATCAATATCAGCTGCCATTACAAAGTTGATATTTTCATCATTTTTAAGCATTTCTAACCCAGCATTATGAATATGATCACAAACTACTACTGTATATTTCATTTATCTTCCTTATATGGCACTATTTTAGCCACTATTTGATATTTTTTTAATACTCTAACTAAAGAGTTTAATTTTGTTTTATTTGTTGAATAGATTAAAAGTTCAAGACCTTTTTTATCTTTAGTAAAATAATACCTTAATTTATGTTGTTTTAACTCTTCTTTCAAACAAAAAAGTTGATAAGGATCTAAAGAGGAAGCAGATAATTTATAAATGGTTTTACTAATTATATTTTTATCTAAATCTATTTTAACATAGACTTCATTTACTGGATAAAAATAACCTTTTCTTTGAGTAATAGAAAAACGGTCTAGCCAAAGCTTTTCTTTTGGACCTGTAGATTCTTCAGTTTTACGAACTAAAGGTTTTATATCTTCTAAGTTATCTGTAGAATTAATAGATATTAGAAAAAAGACAATAAAAATGGCAACCCCCAGTGCTAATACTGGGGTAAACCATTTTAAAATCTTATGCATTTATTTTACTGAAATTTATCTTTAATTAAATCACCTAAAGAGTGTGATTCATTATCATTAATTTCTTCTAACATTGCTTGATTTTTAATATAGTCAAGTTTTTTAACTGATAAACGGATTCTATCTCTACGAGTATCTATTACAGCGATAGCAGCTTCTATCTCTTGTCCTACTTCTAACTCTTCTTTAACAAGTGGAGTTAAATCTTCGTCACGAATAAGAGCATCAACACCATCTTCAAGTGAAACAAATACACCAAAATCTTTAATATCACGGATAGTTCCTGTGATAGCAGTATTTACTTTGTGAGTTGTAGCAAATTTATCAATAGGAGATTCTAAAAGAGTTTTTCTATTTAAAGAAATTTTCTGATCTTCTGCATTGATTTTAGCAATTTTAACTTCAACCTCTTCACCTGATTTTAAAACATCTTTACATTTAGTATTTTTATCCCAAGAGATATCTTGATTATGTAAAAGACCCTCAACACCTGCTATACGAACAAATGCACCAAAATCAGTTAAAGATGTAATTGTACCAGTTACAACATCACCCTCATTGTAATTTTTGTAAAATTCATCAAATGGTTTTGGTAAAAGTCTTTTTAATGATACACGAAGTTTATGAGTTTTAGGGTTAATCTCTATAACTTCAACATCTATCTCTTCACCAACAGTTAAGTAATCGTTAGGATTTTTAACATTTTTGTCCCAAGAAATCTCAGAAATATGTAAGAAACCTTCTATATCATTTCCTAAGTCAACAAATACACCATAAGCTTCAATATTTGAAACAGTTACAGTGATAGTATCACCTTCATCTAACTCATCTTCAACTTCTGCCCATGGATCTGGAAGAACCGCTTTAATAGAAAGTGAAAGATGTCTTTTATCTTTATCATAAGATATAGCTTTTACAGTTACTGTATCACCATCAGAATAAAGTTTAGATGGATTAACAGGACCTTTATAGCTTATCTCGTTATAGTGAACTAAACCATCAACACCACCAACATCTACAAACATACCGTAGCTAGTGATTTTTTTGATAGTACCTTCAACTACTACATCTTCTTCCATCAATTTATCGATGATTTTTTTCTTTCTTTTTCTTTCTTCGTTAAATAGTTTACGACGAGAAACTACTATAGAGTTTTCTTCTGCATCAACTTTAACAACTTGTGCTTTAATCTTACGACCAACTACATCATCAGTATCTTTGAACGCAGCTAAAGAACGAGGCATAAAGAAAGAAACATCATCAGCTTCTACTACATAACCACCACGATTTTTCTTAGTAATCGTACCTTCAATAACTAAATCTTCAAAGTCTTCTTTATGTGCATCAATAAATTCAATAGTTTTTTCTTGTTCTAAAACTTTCTTATATGAAATCTTAGGACGCTCATTATAGTAACCTATAATCATAACTTTGATTTTATCACCAGTACCAAACTTAAGTTCACCATCAACACTTAACTCATCTAAGTTAATAATACCTTCTAGCTTATCGCCAACACCTACTAATGCTCTGTTTTCATCAGCTTGAATCTCAACAATCTCACCCTCAACTATACGGCTTGTTTCTTGTTTCTTCTCACTAGCAGCAAACATCTCTGCAAAATTTTCTTCTTCTTCAAATGATTCGTTATCGAACGCCATTACCTATCCTCTGTTACATAAAAATTTCGTAATTATAACTAAATATTTATTATAATCTTATTAAATTAAAGAATCTTTATAAATTAATTCTTTTTTCTATTGCATCTACAACATTTTGGATAATCCAATCTGGTGTAGATGCCCCTGCACTAATCCCACAAAAAGATTTATTTTTGAACCAATCATAATCTAATTCTTTTTCATCTTCTATATGATAAGAATTTTCACAATTACCTTTAGAAATACTAAAAAGTTGTTTTGTATTTGATGAATTTTTACCACCAATTATAAGCATAATATCAGCTTTTTTAGATATCTCTCTAACTGCCTCTTGATTCTCAAATGTAGCATTACATATCGTATTAAAAACTCTTACCTCTTTATATCTTGGTATAAGATAATTAGCTATTTCAGTATAGTTTTCAACTCTTCTAGTTGTTTGTGCAACTAAAGCAATCTTATCTTTTAGTTTTAAATCAACCAAATCATCTACAGATGTAACCACTATAGCACCATTAATAGCATAACTTTTAACACCCTTTATCTCTGGATGCGATTCATCTCCAAAGATTACAACATCATAACCATCTTTACTCATATCACTACAAATTTGTTGTGGTTTAGTTACAAAGGGGCAAGTTGCATCTACAACATTAACACCATCTTGTTTTAACTCTTCTAATTCATGTTTTTGAATACCGTGAGTTCTAACTATTGCTTTATCACCTGATTTAAACTTTTTATGATCTTCTATTAAACCAACTTTATAATCAGATTCTAATCTACCTATCTCTTTATAATTATGGATTAATGGTCCATAAGTTGAAGAATTTTGATTCTCTTCAGCTATTTTTATAGCTCTTTTAACACCAAAACAAAAACCATAATTTTCTGCTAATTGTATTATCATTTAATTTAACTCTACTTTTGTAATTTTTTCTAATAGTTCAAAAAAGTTTGGAAAAGATGTATTAATACAATCCAAATCAGTTACTTTCATGCCACATTTAAGTCCAGCTATTATAAAACTCATAGCGATTCTATGATCACCATCACTATCTACAGTAGCTTTTTTAAATACACCACCTGTAATTTTATACCCATCATCATACTCATCTACCATAATTGAACAAGATTTTAAACCATCTACAACTGTTGAAATTCTATCTGATTCTTTTACTCTCAGTTCTTCAGCATTTTTTACGATACTTTCACCATCTGCACAAGCCATAGCAATAGAAAGTGCCGGTAGTTCATCTATAAGCCAAGATATATTTTCTTCAACAATAACACCTTTTAAAGGTGCATATTTTACAGTTATATTACCTATAGGTTCATATTTATCATCAATTATATCATAAGTTATATCAGCACCCATCTTTTGAAGCACTTTAAATGCTTCTATCCGTGTTGAATTTAAGGTAATCCCCTCTAATATGATACTAGAATTTGGTGTAATAGCACAAGCTACAGCAAAGAAAAAGGCACTAGATGGATCAGCTGGAACTCTGATACTTAAAGGACTTAATAAGTTTTGCATAGGAGTAATAGTAGTTGTT
>Ga0256836_1000979_pt1 | contig 13517 bp, 18 predicted proteins | sample 4561380metaG_FD_185974 | JGI IMG/M metagenome (GOLD analysis project Ga0256836, IMG submission 185974) | Hydrothermal vent microbial communities from Guaymas Basin, Mexico - 4561-380 | ecosystem: Environmental > Aquatic > Marine > Hydrothermal vents | place: Mexico: Guaymas Basin | collected...
ATAGCTCAAACAAATGAAAAAAAAGTAATTGAATTTAACAATAATTTATTATTGTATCTAATATTCTTTCAACATCTGTTTGGTGACTTTCTGCTAACATTCCAAATATTTCAAAACTTTTAAGTATTATATCTTTATTTGTATTATCTATTTTAAAATAAGCTATTTCTTTTGTTTTTGCTGTTCTGTTTAATAAATTTAATGGATCTCCATTTTCATTGACAAGTAATGTAATAGGAAAACAAATATAAAGCATTGGTTGTATTCCAACTGCTCTTTGTTTTTCTTTTATTGTTATTTCCGCTATTACTTCATATATTCCAAATTTATATATTAATTGTGGATATGAAATTCTTAACATTTCAAAATTTAATCCATTTATTTGTTCTGTTGTAGGATGTTCTCTTAATATTTTACAATCGGGATGTCTTTCTATTAAATTATCTCGCTTTATATTCTTTACAAATTCTCTTATTTTTACGATTTCATTTTTAGATACTAATCCGTTTTTTACTAAATAACATAAAACTTCACTTAATTCATATAAATATTTTCTTTCTCCTTTATAATTTTGAAATGTAGCAGGTATATTCGGATTTGGTTGTTTGCTATCAAAACCTATTTGCCATTCGACATAATGTTTTTGACTAAATGGAATAGATTTTGTTTTAGTAGGATTACCATATCCGTATATATTATCTCTTTCTTTTATTCTTATTTTTCCTGTATGTGTTGTTAATGGTATTGGCACTAATATATAATTTTTATTTACGATTAAATTCATTTTTAAATGTCCTTTCAGTAATTTATTAAAATATTCATTGATTTTTTCTTTAACTTTTTCGTCTTTTAATTTTCTAATTTTAAAATATTTTTTTAAATTTGGATACTTATTTATTCCATAATAAAGAAAGTATTTTTTATATTTTTCAAATAAGCTATTGTTAATAATTATATCTAAATTACCAAAATAATAAGGTATTTTATCAATATGTTCTTTAAATATATCCACATAAATATAATAGTCTAATTTATTTGGATTAACTAATACAGCATTATTTATATTTTCAGATAAAAAAGTTTTATTTCTTTTTAAGGCATTAATATCTCGCATAGTATAAAAATAAATATTATCTTTTTTGATTTCTTTTTTTGCCTGTGGATATTTTTGTATAAAATCGCCTATATATTCATAATCGGATAATTTAAAAACATTACCATCTATTGTTTTAAATTCATAGTTAAAAATATAGTCATAGTCCATTCCTTTTTTATCTTTTACATATAATCCTATTATTATTGGAAATGAATTTTTAGAATTATTAAAAAAAGTAGCACTATCAATAATTAAGTTATCTTTTAATTTATATTTTTTATTAAATTCTTTTAGTGAATTAAAATTTATTTTTTTTATTAAATAAGATAAAGGATGTAATATACATATTACATCAGCATTTAATTTTTCATAAGACAATAAAAAACTTATGCCTAAATCTCTTTTTTTTATATCATTGTCAATTTCTATTATTTCTTTTTTTTGTTTTTTCTTATTTTGTGAAGTAGTATCATTATAAGGTGGATTACCTATTATTATTAAATGTTCTGTATCTTTTATTTCATACTGCTGACGACTAACATTTTTTAAAGCATTTTTATTATATGTTTGGACAAAAGGAAAATTTATATTTAATAATTCAATCGCTTTTTTATCTATATCATTTCCAATAAGTTTGTTTTTTAAAGTATTTTTATTGTAGAAAAAATTACCTGTTCCACAAGCTGAATCCAATATTACACTATTCTCTTTTATATATGGTTTTATAAATTCCCATACTTTTTCCACATAAAATAAAGGTGTATAGTATGCTCCATTATTAAAAATTTGTTTATATGTTAAATGTTTTGGTTGAAGTGTCATTTATATTTATCCTTTTTTAATAAAATTTTATAAATATTTATCAATAAGCATATTTATTAACTGACTTCTATTAATTTTCGGAAAATTGCTTTTATTATATTCTTTTACCTTTTTATCTAACTTTTCAATGTTTTTAATCTGCAGTGTAATACTTATATTTTTCGTCTTTTCTTTATCAATATCTGCTTTTTTTACTTTTCCATTTGTTGCTTTTCTTTCAACTTTATCCATCTTTGCTTCTTTATTCAATTTATCAAGATTAAGCATTTAATAACTCCTTTATTTTTGTATTAAGTTTTTTAATTTGCTTTACAGCTTCTTTATATAAAACCTTATTTCTTTTATTTGCTTCTATTAAATTAATATCTTCATCCAAAACTTTTTGATAACTTTTATAATCATTCATTACAAAAAAATTATCAATATTAAAAGTATTCTTTACATAATTTACAAATTCATCTTTTAATTTTTCTTGTTCCTTTTTATATTTATTTAATATTATTAATATTCTATTTGCTTCAATTCCATTTTTAAATAAAAACTTTAAAAATAAAAAAGTTCGCTTAATATTAATGCTATCCAAAAATAAAGGCACTATAATTAAATTACTTTTTTTAAAAAAATATGTTTGTAATTCATCCAAAAAACCTCCTGTATCTATAATTAAATCTTTTTTTTGTAATATAGCTTTTATTTCATCGCCTTTTGCTTTAAATTCATCTTTATCAGCAATATGCAATATATTTTCATTTATTGCATCTAAATCGCTTTGCATTAATTCATAATCATCACTAAAATGCTTATATAATAAATAAGCAATTAAAGTTTTTCCAACACCGCCTTTAAAATTTCCGATACTTAATATTTTACCTGCCATGTCTTATCCTTTTTTATATTTTTTATGCTTTTGCCAAAAAATCTTAAATACCATCCTTTATGCTCTGCTATATTATTATGCAAATCATTTATATAATTTAATAATTTAATCGCAAAAATTTCATCTAATTCTTTTAATGTATGCTTCGCAACTGCATCTTTTAATACTTCATCATTTACAACATATTTTTTTTCATAAATATCTTTTAATCCGTAATTAAATCTATAATTTAATCTATTTTCTATATTATTTTTTATACCCATTAACATTAAAAAATCTTTGATTAAATTTTCATAATTATTGTAATTTCGTGGATTTTTAGCTAATAAATTATAAATTTCATTTTTAATTTTTAGCATTCTTTTTATTTCATTATCATTATAATTATAAAAATCATTACTGCCATTTAATCTTAATTTATTCATAATTACATTATTTTCAAATTCTAATAGCTTATAATAAAGCTCAAAAAAAGTATTTAAATTAAAATCAGTATAATCTTCCAAATAAAAAAATTTATTTTTCCATTTTTTATTGCTTTCTATTTTATCAATTACATCCATCAAAATTTTATTGCTTGTATAACTTGCTTTTATGCTATCAATATTTAATTTATAAAAATTTTCAGCAAATACAATATTAAAAAATAATAGCAATATTAATAATATTCTTTTCATATTTAACCTCCTTAAATATATGTTATATTATATTATAATATATTATAATTGTCAACATAAAAAAATTAAATTGGAAAATCTTTATATTTTTCTTTTAATAATTGCTTTATTTCATAGCTAAAATTTTTTATATTTTTCTTTATAAAATCATATTGGTCTTTTCTTAATGCTATACTTTTAAAATATTTATTCTTTTCTTTTTTCTTATTTTCTAAATATTCAAATTGCTTTTTCATTTTTATATTAAAATATAAAATAACACTTTCAATACTTATATTTTCAAATAAATTTTTATGCAATACAATTTTTTTTGTAATATTCAATTCATTTAATTTTCGCATTCGCTTATTACTATTACTTAAAAAATAAGAAGGCACTATTATTACAACTGCTATTTTTTCGCTAAATAATTCAAAAATTTTTTCTAAAAATAAAAACGGATACAATTCATTAATTTCAGGATGTCGATGGAATGGTGGATTTGAAACGATTAAATCAATATTTAAATTTTCAAAATCTTTTTTTTCGCATTTCAAAAAATCTTTATGAATAAAATAATCAAAATTATCTTTATAATCATCAATTACATTTAATCCTATTATTTTACAATTTTTCTTTCTTTTAAAATATTTGCTTAAATCGCCTTTATATGCTCCTATATCTAAAACATTATGAAAATTTTTTCTTTTTAAATCATCATAAATTTTTTTACTTATAATATCTGAAGTTCTAACAACTTGTTCTTTTTTTTGCATATAAAAATCTGTTTTATTATTATTTATCATTAAAAAAACCTTAAAAATTAATGTAAATTTAATTTTATTGATATACTAAAATTTGACATAACATTAATTTTGCAGTATATCAAAAATAAAAAAATTAAATAATAAAATAATGATATTCGTTTAAAATTTCATAATATTTTTTTCTTAATTTTATTACTGCTTCTTTTATTTCTTTATTTATTTTTTACATTTTTACAAATCAATATATCAAATACTTCATCAATATTATCAATATTATTTGTTTTTATAACCTTTTTTAAGAATTCTTCTATATCAAATTTTTCATTTTTCATTAAATTTTTTATAATCTTTATATTTAATTCTGCTAAAATTTTTTCAACTAATTTTTTTTCTATTTGCATTTTCTAACTTTCTTTTTCTAATTTTACAATTTTTTACATTTTCTAAAGTTTGTTTTTCTAATTTGCAATTACTGCATAAATCGCATAGCTTATTTTACTTTTTTAAAATATCTTTCATTAAATTTTTTATTATTTCTTTTACATTTCGCATTTTTAATACCTTTAAAAATAATATTATCAATATTATTTAATAAATATTCTAATTGTTTCAATTCGTTCTTTTTCATTATTCCAATCCTTTTAATTCCTGATTTTCATATATTTTATTTCTCAAATATTCGCTAATTCTATAATAATAAAATAAGTCACGTCCTCTTTCATTAAAAAAATGTTCTTGCATTTCATCCCTTATACCTTCAAAATACATTATTTCTTTCATAATTTTCAATTTTTTATCTGTTTCTTCATAATCTTCATAATTTTCTTGTAATTCTTTGCTTTCTTTAATTAACTTATCAATTTGATTAAAAACAGCATTCATAAATTTCCTAATAGCTTTTTTATAATTTTCTTTATCTTCATCGCTTCTATCAAACTTAATATCAAATTCATCTTTTAATAATTCTATTAATTCATCTATATCTAAAAAATCAAAATCCATTCTTCCCGTTTTAAAATTTTCGCTAAAACTTGTTCTAATTCGCATCTTTTATCCTTTTATTACTTTGTATTTTTTTAATAATTCTTCTATTAAAATTTGTATTAATAAACTTTTATTTAAATTATTTGCTTTAGCAAATTCATTAAATTTTTCTAATATTTCACTATTAATATTGTATGTCACTTGTTTTTGTTTTTTTCTTTTTTCTTTTTTTAATTTATTTATATCAACCATTTTTTTATCCTTTCTTTTTATTTATTTATATATTGCTTAATAGCAATATACTTTTATTATAAAAAAACAACAAAATAAAAAAAATTTTTTATTTTTGTTTAAATTTTTTAATCTTGTTTGCTAATTCCAAATTTAAATTAAGCATAATATCTTGCAATTCATCGATATTTTTAGCATTATCAATTTTATTTTCAGCATCTTTAAATTTTTTAGCTTTTTCCATTATTTTTTTTAATTTATTTTCTTTTATTTCTTTAACTTTATTTTCCAAATTTTTCAATCTTTGATTAATTAATCGAACTTGCTTATCTTTTATTTCTAAATTTTTTAGATATTTTTCATCATAATTTTTTTTATAAATTTCAATTAAATGTACATCTTTGCTATTTTTAAGTCTTTCAATATGTTTTAATTTTCTTTCATACAACTTTTCTAATTGCTTTTTTAAATCTTCTTTATTACCATTTTCTAAATATTCTTTTAAATTTAAATCTAAAAAATTTTTTTCATAAACTTTTAAAAGTACTTTAAAAAATAGAATGTCATCAGGATTTTTTGCTTTATTTATAACTTTTTTTATAATATTAATGCTTTCTTGCTTCATTACCTTTTTGCTTTTAAATCTTTTAATATAAAAATCTTTTTTATTTCTTAATCTTCTTAAATATACCATCCGACTGCTGATTTTTTCCATTTTTTTATCCTTTTGTCACTTCATCAAAATCTTGTAATTCCTGTTTTTCTGCTTTTAAATATTCATTTAATTTTTTATAAAATAGCTTTATATAGCCATTTTTTTTAATTTTTATTTCATTAAAATTTATATTAAATTTCTTTAAAATTTTTTTTATTTCTTCATCTTTTTGTTTTATTTTTATTTGTAAAAAAATTAAATCTTTATTATTATTTATATTCGCATTTTTCGCATTTTCATCAATTTCTTTATTCTTATAATAAAAAATTATTTGAAATAATTTTTGTAATGCTTCTTTTAATGCTTTATCATAAAAATTAATTTCTAATTTAAATTCTTTAATATTATGTTTATTTGCTATAAATGCTAAAAGCATAAGCATAAAAAAAATATTATTAATATTATTGTCTGTTTTTACATTTAATACATATAAACTTTTTTTATCAGCTTTATTTTCAATATTTTTATTTAATTCATTATAAATTTTTTCATAATCTTTTTGAAATGCTTTAATATCATTTACATATTTTAAATTCCATTTTTCTATCAATACTTTTTTAAATTTTTCATAATAATATTTATCTTTAAAATAAAAACTAAATGTATTTCTTAATCGCATCTTTTATCCTTTAATTAAATATTTTGCTATTCTTGCTAATTCTTCATCGTTTAAGCTATTTACATTTAATTTTTTATAAAGCCATTTTTTATTTTTCATTAAAATAAGTTCTGCTTTTGTTCTTATAATTAAATTGCTTCTATATCTGTTTTTTAAAAGTTTTTTTAGTTTTGCTTTTAAAAATATGTAATTGTCAAAATAAATATCTATATTTGTTAATTTAAAATCATCATTATCGAAATACATCTTTTATCCTTTTTTGATTTATATATTGTTTTTTAGCAATATATATTTATTATAAAAAAACAACAAATAAAGAAAAATTTTTGATTTTTGTATAAAAAATTTAAGATAAAGAAGGTGCTGATATATTTAAAGTCGGAGATGGTTTTGGTGCAGGTTTTAATGCAAGTTCTTTTATTTCTAATTTTTCTTTTGCTTTTTGTTTTTGTTTTAATTCTTTTTCTTGTAATGCTTGTATCAATTCTTCTTCTAATAAAATCTGTTTTTGTTCTAATTGTTCTATTTCTTTTTGTAATTTTTTTTGTTCTTTTTCCAAATTTAACCTTATATTTTTTATTTCTTCTTTTAATTCTTTTTTTAATTCATTAAATTCTTCATCATTATCAATTTTAAAATTTTTGCTTATCGCTTCTTTCGCTAATTCTTCATCATTCAATTGCAATTTTTCTTTAATATTAAATTTCTGCTTTGCTTTTTCATTCATTATTTCTTTTAAATCATTTAGTTCTTTTACAATAACATTTATTTTAATATCTAATTTAGTTTCTAAATTTTCTTTTAATTTTTTTGCTAAATCTTTTTTCACATAATTTTTTGATAATAATAAAATAGTATCAATGCTTAAATTTATAATGCTATCTATAAATATAAAAACTTGCGTAATATCGCCATTTGCCATATTAAATTTAATCATATTTTTAAATTTGTTTTTTATTTCTTCTTTAGTTTTTTTATCTGTATTTAATTCATCCATCTTAAATTCTTTTTCTAATGTTTCCATTAATTCATCAATAATTTTATGTCTATTTTCTTTTGTATTTTTCAATTTATCTTTAAAATTTAGAATAATTTGATATGCTTTTGCATTATTTTTATAAAATTTTTTATTTTCTAATTCTTTAATTAAATTCAAATAATAATCATCAATATTTATTTGTTTTTCTTTTTCTAATGTTTTATATATGATTTTCTTTTTTGCAAGATGTTCATTTTCATCTTGCTTTTGTAATTTTATATCTTTTAAATATTCTTTTGCTATATCCATCTTTTATCCTTTCTTTTTTTTATCTGCCAGACAATCTTAAAATTAAAAAAAGGTGGTATATATACCTTTTACCTGTTTTTAAAGTCGTCTGACAGACGATTTTTTGCTTATTTTTTTGTATTTTCTATAATATTTTCAGCTTCTATTGCTTTAAAAACAGCTTCTGCTTCATTTTTTATATTCATTTCTTTTTTGATAATTGCTAAAATAGCCGAAAAATCAGCATTTTCTAATTCAGCGAAATTTAATTCAATTATTTTTTCTAAATTAATGCTTTCTTGCTTCATTTTAAAACCTTTATTACATTTCTAATTCTGCTTCTAATTTTATTTTTGCTAATTCTTTTTCAAGTTCTGCATCTATTTCTTTATATTCAGGAAAATTATGTTTAAGCATTTTTGCATATTCTTTAATATTAATTGCTTCAAATCCTTCTTCTTTTGCTAAATCAAAAACATCATCAGTATCGCCGTTTTGTATAGCTATATTGTAAATTATAATTGCTTTAAATTCTTCTTTATCAAAACTTTTAAAATTTTCATAAAGTTTATTAATTTCTGCATTATTATATGCATGTAAATATTCGCTTAAAATCAAAAAATTTTTTGTTTTATTATCAACTTTTATATTTTTTAAATCATTTTCAACTGCATCTTTGCAATTTTCTAATTCTTTTTGCAATATAGTATCTTCATTAATATTTATAGTATTTTCAAGATTTTCTAAATCTTTTAATAATTCATTTATTTCTTCTTCACTTGCCATTTCAATATTAACACCTTCAATTTTTTCTTTTAATTTTTTGAATCTTTCATATTTATCCATCTTTTTATCCTTTATTTAAAATTTATATATTGCTTTTTGGCAATATATACTTATTATAAAAAATAAAGGTAAATACTGAAATTTAGGAATTTTGCTTAAAAAATATAAGGTAAAAAAGAAGGAAATTAAGAAAGATTAAAATTTGTAGAAATTTCTTTAATAATTTTTGCTTTTTGTTCTTTTGCTAAATCTAAATTGTTAATTGCTTCTAAAACTTTTTCTAAACCTTTTTGTATTTTTTCAAATTCTTCTATTGCTTCTTCTTTTATTTTTTCTTTTTCTTTTGCTAATTTAGCATTTTCTGCTTTTAATTCTTTTATTTCATTTACTTTTTCTTTTAATATTTCATTAAATTTTTCATTATTTGCTTTTATTTTAGCTTCTTTTTCTTTTATTTTAGCTTTTAATTTTTTAATTTCAGCTTCTTTATTTTTATTTGTTTTTTCAAGTTTTTCATTATTTTCTTTTAGTTCTTTATTTTCAAATTCTTTAATTTCAATAATATTGTTTGCTTTTTCAATTTCTTTTTCTAATTTTTTCATTTCTTGGTTTTGTTCTTTTACTTTAAAATTAAGACTTTCATTTTCTTTTTTAAGTTTTTCATTTTCTGCTTTTAATTCTTCATTTTCTTTTTCTTTTTCTTTAATTACATTATCTTTTTGTTTTAATTCATTATCTTTTGCTTCAATCTTTTTATTTAATTCATCAACTTCTTTATTTAAATTTTCAATTTTATTATTTAATTCATCTTTTAGTGCTTCTAATTCTTCAATAGTTAAATTTGCTTTTTGTAATTGTTCTTGCAATTCTTTAATTTCATTTTCTAATTTTTTGATATTTTCTATATGTTCTTTTTCTTTTTCATTTAGTTCAGCAATATTTTTATTAAGATTTTCAATATTTTCTTTTAATTTTTCGATTTCAGCTTTTTTATTTTCAATTTCTTTTTTAAGATTTTCAATATTTTTAGCTTTTTCAGCTTCAAGTTTTTCTAAATATTTATTATATAAAGCAGTTTTTTTAGTTTCTAAATCTTTTAATGCTTCTTCTAAAATTTCTTTGCTTAAATATTTATTGCTTTTTAAATTTTCAATTTCTTTATCTATATTTTCTAATTCTTTTTTTATTTCTTCATCTTTAATTTCTTCTATATTAATTTCTTTTTTTTGTTCTTGTACTTCTTGTACTTCTGTTTCTGCTTGTTCTTTTACTTCTTCTTTTACTTCTTGTTTTTTTACTTCTTTAGCTTTTTGTATTTTTTCTTTTTCTTCTAAATAATTTTTGTAATTGTTATATTCATCGAATGACATAAATTTATTATTAATTACTTGTATTCCCAATTTTCTAATATTTTTTTTAAGTATTTGAAAAAATTTAGCTTGATATATACTCTTTGGTATATATATCATTTCGCCATTTTTTGTTAATACAACATTTAAATTTTTAATTTTTAAAGTATTATTTGATAATTTCATATTTTGTTTGATATTTTCAAAAAAATCTTTTTCAAAATTTTCATCAAGTTCAATATTAATAGTTTGTAAAAATTCTTTAAAACTATTAATAAAAGTTTCTTGTAATTTTTCTTGTATTGCTTCTTTATTTTCAATTTCATTTTCAAATACAATATTATATTCATTTTCAATAACAACTTTTTTATTTTCTATACCATTAAATAAAATATCTTTTAATATTTCAACATTTCCTATACCACTTTTTCTGCTATCATTTACCAATTCAAATTTTTTATTTAATACAAAAATATTATTATTATTTTCAAAATATTTTTTTAATTCATTACTTGTTAAATGGATACTTTCTAATATTAAACCTGTTTTCATTTCTAATCCTTTATTTAAAATTTTTTTTATTGCATCATTTGCTAATTTATAAACCTGATTAATATGTAAATCATCTTTTAAATGTAAATTAATATGAATATGATTTCTATATTTGCTTTCTTCTTGTTCTTTATGTATTACATATTTTAATTTAATAACTTCATCATTTTCTAAAAGTTCATTTAGTAATTTATCAATATCAATTTCATTTTCGTCATATTCAATTATTAATTGTTTTATAAAAATTTCTTGTGCTTCTTCTTGTTCTTTTTCCATTTCTTCACTTTTATATCTGCCTTCATTTTTTTCAATCTTTTCATTTGCTTTATTAAATGCTTTTACTTTCACTTTTTAATCCTTTCTTTCTTTTTCGCTTTATATATTGCTTTATTTGCAATATATATTTATTATAAAAAAAATGGTATAGTTTCAAAATTTAAAAAAAATGGTATAAAATTTAATACTATACCTTATTATACCATTTAATTAAAAAGGAAATTCGTCTTCTTCTTCATTATCAAAAATTTCATCTGCCGAAAAATCGCCAATTTCAATATTTATATTTTCTTCATTATTTGACTTTTCATCTTGATTATTTATAATAGATGTAGTATCTGCAGTATTTGTAGATAATAAATCATCTAAAAAGTTTATAAGTTCTTTATTTGTAAGTGCTTCTAAATTACTATATCCAAAATATTTTGATATAATTATTTCAAGGGATTTTCTTAAATCCTTTCTTTCTTTTTTCGCTGTTTCAAGTTCTTTTTTTAATTCATCTAATTTAGCTTTATTTATAATAATATCAGTATTATTTTCATTATTTTGTTTTATTCCTGTTATCAATTTTAAATCAATTGGATACATATTTTTTCTTTTAGAATCTATATAAATTGTCGTTCTATCTTTATTATTGCTAATAAAAGATTTGTAAGAAGTTAATGTATATTCTAAATCTTTTTGTATAAATTTAGGTTCTTTGCTAATTAAATGTTCTAAAAGACTTGCTAAACTATTTACATAAACAATATTTTTATCTTTTTTATAAACAAAACTAAATTTATTATTATCAAGGTTAAATTCTATTAATTGATTATCTGTTTCTAAAATACCTTTTTCTTCTAAAAATTCATATAAAATTCTTTTTATTCTATCTTCTGTATCTTCAACTTTTTCATTAAATCTGTATTTTTCTTCTAAAGAATTTATAAAATTTTCAACTATTTCTTTAACTTCAAATTTATCTTTGTTTTTTAATTCTTGTATTTTATCATTAATAAAATTATAAAAATAATATTGTAAATAATCTTTTAATTTTGTAATATCTAAATTAAAATGATTGCAATATGTTCTTAAAGGAAAATCTAAATCATCTTTTGTATATTGGATTCCTAATTTATTAAATAAATCAGCAATTGTTTCTTTTGTTTTATAAATAAATAAAATTCTATTTCTTATTTGAGTATCAGCAACTTCTGCTAAACTTTGTGATAATTCTTTGCTTGTAAAAATTTTAGTAAATAATTCAATTTCTAAAAGCCCTGCATTTTTAGGATTAACATCTAATCTGTCTTCAAATTTTTTAAATGTACTTTTAAATTTTTTAAATTCGTCAATACTAAACACAATTTTATTAATAAATACATCTTTTGTAAGAGGGCTTATTTGTAAATCCAATTTATCTTCGTCAATTATAGAATTAATACCGATATTTTTTAAAGGTTCTAATAATATTCTTGTTTTACCATAATTTGAAGGACTAACGATATACCAAAAACTTGTTTTTCTATTTCTCGTAAAAGGAAAATAAGCAATAGAAGTTAAAATATCGTCAATTTCTTTAAAATAAGTTTTGATATATTTTATATAAGTTTCATATTCTTCTTTATTTTCTTTCATGTAATTTTCGTCTAATAATTCAAAATTTAATTGCATGTCTAAATTATTGTTTTTAATAATTAATTTATTATCTTTTCTTATAAATTTTTTTTCTTTAAGTTTTAAATCAAGTTCATAAACTATTTTTTCAACCAATTTATTTTCTTCAATTAATTGTTTCTGATATAAATCACAAAAAACTTTAAATGCATCATCAAATTTTGATATTCTTAATTCTTTTTGTATTTCAGTTATAGTATCCTGTATTTCTTTGTCTAATTTAAATTGAATTGCTAAAAAGCTTTTTAAAGGTTCAATTATTATATTTTCATTTTTTAAATAAATTACTTCATAATATTTTTTTGCTTTATCTTTATATAAATAAATATCTTCATTTATATCAACTTTAAGTTCTGTTTCTTTGTTTTTAATTTTATTTTTAATTTTGTCTAATATTTTCATATTAATCCTTTCTTTCTTTTTCGCTGTTTATAAAATTAAATTTTTTCAATATTTATTAATTTGTTAAAAGTTTCAATAAAATCTTTTTCATCTAAAATCTTATAAGTCGTTTTTCTTGGAAATTTAATTATTTCAACATTTTTAAAATTATCTTTATTATTAATAAATAAAGTTCTAAAAGTTGCATAACTGATTTTATCTTTGTAATGTCTTTCATATATTCTTTTTAAATTTAACTTTTCCATTTTTAAATCCTTTTGTTTTAAATTTATTAATTTATTAATATATTATTATTATAATAAAAAAATATCTAAAGTCAAATAAATTTATAAAATTTACAAAAAAAGTAAAAATTTATATTTTCTTTTTTCTTTACTTCTGATAAAGATGTAATATTTGTAATGTGTAATATGGCTAAAGTTTGAAAAAATAAAAAATATACAAAAAAATAAATTC